>Ga0247808_10000249_pt1 | contig 29476 bp, 30 predicted proteins | sample UWRJL089202R1_FD_179914 | JGI IMG/M metagenome (GOLD analysis project Ga0247808, IMG submission 179914) | Plant litter microbial communities from Arlington Agricultural Research Station in Wisconsin, United States - UWRJ-L089-202R-1 | ecosystem: Environmental > Terrestrial > Plant litter >... | reverse complement strand
AAAGCTACCAGACCATCCAGTCCTGCGCTTTTAATCGGCATTTCATAGATCGGCAATAAGGGAATAATTACTCTGAATTTTTTTGAAAAAGACTCCACTACTGCATCCCAATTACTCAGTGATCCGAATAATCCATGCAATAACAGTAAGGTTTGTCCATCCCCTTCTTCAATATATTTGAATTCACCGTCTGATTTTATTTTATACTGCATAGTATTAAAACCTTATTTTTCCCCCTAGAATTATAACGTGCAATGTAATAATAAAGTTTATGAATAAACAATTAAGCTGTTAAGCCATTGTTATTCAAAAGAACGTTTCATTTGTCCAAAGATATCTTCGAAAGGCACCGCTATTCGCACCCATTCAAAGATTGTAGGAGCAAGACGCTCACAATATGGCAATGTAATGGAGTTATTTTTTAGTGTTAGGTACCACTGAACGTGAGCAACACTCAGTGCCCACAACAACAAGCTTAAAAGAAAAAACCATTTGAAAATGGACAAGAGAGCACCAAATGCCTGATCAAATATGCCAAAAGGTGTTTGGTGTACGATATCCGTAAGTAATTTTGAAATCCAGTACGTGATATAAAACACTAAAATCATGATCAATATAAAAGCAATTGATCCTATAATTTTAGGATTCCAGTCAAACGAATCGGAAACATACAGTACTGCTGTATGAGACAATTTCCAGGCTATGGCAAAAGCTAATATAATAGCAAATAGTGATAACAACTCGATTAAGAATCCTTTCTTATAACCAAACCAAGCAGCTACAGCAGCAATCAGAAATATAACAATATCTACGATTTGCATAAATGCTACGCTAATAGTTTTTTCACCATTTCTGAAATTGCCTTTCCGTCGGCCTGCCCTGCCAATGCTTTATTAACCGCTCCTATCACTTTACCCATTTCAGCCGGAGATTTCGCTCCTACTTGTTGAATGATTTCCTTCACTTTGGATGACAATTCTTCTTCTGATAGTTGTTGTGGTAAATAACGTTCAATCACTTGTAATTCGAGCAACTCTTTTTCCTGAAGTTCAGGTCTGTTTTGCTGTCCGAATATTTCCGCAGATTCTCTACGTTGCTTTGCCGCTTTAGTCAATAACTTGGTTTCCGTATCTTTATCCAATTCGGCTTTTGCACCTTTCTCGGTTTCGGCTAATAAAATCAATGACTTAATAGCTCTTAGTGCAAGTAGCTCTCCTTGGTTTTTCGCCAGCATGGCTTTTTTAATATCGCCTTCAATTTGTTCTTTTAATGCCATAGTTAATTTCTTTTGTAAATTGCACCCATCGTAAATGTAAAGAATAGATTTCAAAGTCGCTATAATGACCCGATTAAGTGTAAACATAAATAAAATCGCCACACTACGAAATGCGAGAGGAGGAAATAATCCTGATGTACTTCAAGTGGCCCTAGACTGTGAGCGTTTTGGCGCAGAGGGAATTACAGTACATCCAAGACCAGACGAGCGCCATATCCGTTATGATGATGTAAGAATTTTAAAGGCTTCTATTCGGACAGAATTTAACATCGAAGGCAATCCTGATGAGCGATTTATACGTCTCATTGAGGAAGTGAAACCAGACCAGGTTACGCTTGTTCCGGATGCACCATCTGCCATCACATCAAACGCCGGCTGGGATACGATTCAACACCAGTTATTTTTGCGTGATCTTATTTCACATTTAAAAAAACATACCGGAAGAGTTTCTGTTTTTGTAGATCCCGACCTTCAAATGGTCAATGGAGCAGCGGAAGCCGGTGCCGACCGCATTGAATTGTATACTGAACCTTACGCATCAGGTTACCACAAAGATAAAGCGAAAGCGATCCATCCCTATATTGGCGCAGTCAATGAGGCCATAAAATTAAAGCTTGAAATCAATGCAGGGCATGACTTGGATTTACACAACCTGCGCTATCTGAAACAACAGCTTCCTGTTTTACATGAAGTATCCATCGGACATGCCTTGATCTGTGACGCGTTGTACTATGGATTAGAAAATACCATTCAATTGTATCTAAGAGAACTGAAATAGTATGAAACTTTTCTTTCGTGAAATGGGACAGGGTCCTGCCCTGATTATTCTGCATGGTCTTTTTGGGTCTTCAGACAATTGGCTCTCTATAGCAAAAGTCTTAGCCAATGATTACAGAGTCATTCTACCGGATGCCAGAAATCATGGACAATCTCCTTTTTCTCCAGAACACAACTACACGGTAATGAGTGAAGATTTGATGGAGCTGATCACTTCCTTAAATTTACAGCATCCGCTTATTATCGGACATTCCATGGGTGGTAAGACGCTGATGAAATTTCTTTCCCTTTATCCGGGCATTGTTGGAAAAGCCGTAATAGCAGATATTTCGCCGAGGTATTATACCAAACACCATGATCATATATTGACCGGGCTGGCTTCCATACCTATTCAAACATTGGAATCCAGACAACTTGCGGACCAATTGCTGGCAGAGAAAATACAAAATGTAAGTGAACGACAATTTCTATTGAAGAATTTATACCGCGATGAAAACGGACAATTCCATTGGAGAATAAACCTGGATGTCTTAACGAAAGAAATAGAGAATATCGGAGAAGGATTAGCGAAACCCATTCAAATAGAAACACCTACTCTTTTCCTGCATGGAGGAGCATCCAATTACCTTACGGAAAGAGATCAACCGCTTATTGCCAGTATCTTTAAAAACTATCAAATCCAGACCATTGATGGTGCGGGCCATTGGTTGCATGCAGAAAAACCACAGGAGTTTATTCAAGATGTCATTGCTTTTTTTAAATCCAACTTATGAAGTTAAAACGTATCTATTTATTACCGAACGAACTTCATGAGAATACTCTTTTGGAGAACTTATCTCCGTTGGCTGTACAAAAAATAAAAACACTGACCGCTTTTTTTACCGAGAGTGAAAAGATGGCGCGTCGCTGCATTGCCAAAACAAAACCAGAACATACGATAGACAGTATTCGCTTGTACGTGGTAGACAAAGATACCACAAGCGCACAAGTCGAGGGATTCTTTAAGGCCATTGATCAAGAGGAAGCGGGAGTACTATCTGACGCTGGCTGTCCGGGCATAGCAGATCCAGGAGCCGTAGTAGTGGCATTGGCTCATCGTAAGGGAATAGAAGTTATTCCGATGGTTGGACCTTCTTCGATCCTTCTGGCGTTAATGGCTTCCGGCATGAACGGCCAGTCGTTCTGCTTTCACGGTTATTTGCCGATTGATCACTCCAAACGCATAAAAAGTATTAAACAATTGGTCAGTGATTCCATTAAAAATAAATCGACACAACTGTTTATAGAAACACCTTACCGGAATGTTGCACTATGGAAAGACCTGTTAGAACAATGTTCTGCAGAAACCGCACTTTGTGTAGCAGCTGATATTACAGGACCAGACCAGTTTATTAAAACACAAACGGTGGCAGCATGGAGAAAACTCCCTGCGCCAGATATTCACAAAAAGCCCGCGATTTTCTTATTACTGGCTTGACACCCTATACTATTAACAATTATTGTCTATCTTTAAACCTTTAAATCAAAACCTATACTCAATTATATGTCATACCTATTTACCTCTGAATCCGTATCGGAAGGACATCCAGATAAAGTTGCGGATCAAATATCAGATGCTGTGCTTGATGCTATGCTTGCGTTTGATCCACATTCAAGAGTTGCTTGTGAAACACTGACTACAACGGGTCTTGTGGTTGTTTCTGGTGAGATTACCACTAACTCTTATATTGATATTCAAGAAACAGTAAGAGAAACTGTACGCAAAATCGGCTATACTAAATCTGAATACAGATTTGATGCTGACTCATGCGCAGTAATGAGTACACTTCACGAACAATCTCCTGATATTGCTCAGGGTGTAAACGAAGGAGAGGGCGTAGATAAAGAACAAGGCGCAGGTGACCAGGGAATGATGTTTGGTTATGCGGTAAATGAAACAGAAGAATTGATGCCTATCGCTCTTTCTCTTTCTCATAGTTTAGTTTCCACATTGGCAGATATCAGAAAAAAAGGAAAGGTAATGACTTACCTTCGTCCTGATGCTAAATCTCAGGTTACTGTTCAATATTCTGACGGTGGCAAAGTAGAGCGTATTCATACGATTGTATTGTCAACACAGCACGATGATTTTGCTGCTGAAAAAGTAATGTTGAAGAAAATCAAGGAAGATGTATTGGAGTATTTAATTCCTGCAGCTATTCCTAAAAAACTTCAAAAATTGATTGATGCAAAAACAATCTTCCATATTAACCCAACAGGTAAGTTTGTAATCGGTGGACCACACGGTGATACAGGTCTTACAGGGCGTAAAATCATTGTAGATACATACGGCGGAAAAGGTGCTCACGGTGGTGGTGCATTTTCTGGTAAAGATCCTTCCAAAGTAGATAGAAGTGCTGCTTATGCTGCACGTCACATAGCAAAAAACTTAGTAGCGGCTGGTGTTGCCAATGAAGTATTAGTACAAGTAGCATATGCCATTGGTGTGGCGAAACCTGTGTCTTTAAACATCAACACGTATGGTACATCCAATGTAAAACAAAGCGATACTGATATTGCAAAAAAAGTATCGGCTATTTTTGATATGAGACCAAAAGCGTTGATTGACAGATTGAAATTGAAAAATCCAATCTATTCTGAAACCGCAGCTTACGGACACATGGGCAGAAAACCTCAAGTCGTTACTAAGCGATTCAAATTCTCTACAATTAAAGAAGTGAGAAAACAAAAAATCAAAGTAGAGAAAGAAATACCTATGAAAGTAGAACTCTTTACTTGGGAGAAATTGGATTATGTTGATCAAGTAAAAAAAGCATTTGGCATCAAATAACTCAAACATTGGATAAATAAAAAAACCATCCGCCTAAAGCGAGATGGTTTTTTCATTTATAGCTACCCAACAATTAATGAGCCTGCATTTTTTCTTTATTTTTTTGAAGCTGTCTTTTTAAATTTTCATAAGCCAGATCCACCGCCTCTTCAAACGAAGCCGCTTGCTCCTTTACCAACAGATCATTTCCTGGTACGTTCAATTTGATCTGAACAATCTTATTGGCTTTTTCTTCATTTTTCTCCAGCTTCAAAAACACTTCCCCGCCTATAATTCTGTCATAGAATGTCTCTAGCTTATCTAATTTTTTTTGAATGAAGTCTATCAGTTTTACGTCAGCGTCAAAATGGATAGATTGAATTTGCAGTTTCATAATCAAACGATTTAAAATGTTAAACTTACGATTTAGGGTGTGCCTGGTCAAAAATCTTTTTTAACTGATCTATAGAATTGTGAGTGTAAACCTGCGTTGCCGCCAGACTACTGTGACCCAGTAAATCTTTTATGGCATTCAGATCAGCTCCTTTGTTCAATAGATGTGTTGCAAAAGTATGGCGTAACACGTGGGGACTTTTCTTTTCAATAGTAGATACATGACTCAAATATTTTTTCACCAGACGATATATAAACACCGGATATACTTCGTCTCCTTTATCAGTAACGACAAAATTTGAGCCAGTGTTGCATAAGTTAAGTTTTGTTTTCTCTGAAGTATATTTTTCTGCTACAGCAAGTACACTCTGAGGCACAGGAATAATGCGCTCTTTGTTGCCTTTCCCTTTTACTTTTACTACTCCTTCTTTCCAATGCACATCTCTATCTTTCAGGTCAATGAGTTCTGACAAACGCATTCCTGTTCCATAAAAAAACTCCAATACCAGACGATCTCTCAATCCTGAAAATCCTTCTTCAAACTGAAATTGATCCAGCAAGTTTAACATGCTGCTTTCTTCTATAAATACCGGTAGTTTTTTTCTGACTTTGGGAGCCGTTATTTTCAACATGGGATTTACTTCCAGTTTTTTATTGCGAAGTAAATACTTATAAAAAGTCCTGAGAGCCGCTAGTTTCCGGTTCACAGATTTTGCTTGCATGCCGTTTTCCATCATGCTCAATACCCACGACCTGATCATGCGGTGTGAGCCTTTGGCGATGTCTGATTCCTCGTATGTTTGTTGAAGATATAGCTGAAATTGATCCAGGTCTGTACGGTATGACACAATGGTATGTAGACTATACCTTTTTTCGGTTTGCAGAAAGTCTAAAAAAGAATTTACCATATTAACTGTACATAGCTGTGCCACATAGGTTAATATGGTAAATTTAAATTATATAAAAAAGAAAAGCTTAGACTATAAACCTTCTGCTTCTTGCATTTTTTGACGGTAAGCAGCACGCAATACCTGAGTTCTTCTAGTGATAGAAGGTTTTTCAAACGAAGTTCTAGCTCTTAATTGTTTCAAAACGCCAGTTTTTTCAAATTTCTTTTTGAAACGTTTTAAAGCTCTGTCAATTGATTCGTTTTCTTTTACGCTGATGATGATCATAACTTGATTTTTATTAAGGGATACAAACTTACTGGAAAAAAACCATACAGTCAACCCTTGCTTGTTTATTTTAAAAGAGATTTTGCTATGACCATCTTTTGGATCTCCGATGTTCCTTCCCCGATCGTACAAAGTTTAGCATCCCGATAATACTTTTCAGCCGGATAATCCTTCGTATAACCGTAACCACCAAATATTTGCACCGCTTCTGTAGCTGCTTTCACGGCTACTTCAGAGGCATAATATTTAGCCATAGCAGCCTGTTTTGTCATTGGCTGGCCAGCCATTTTTAACGCTGCCGCATTATAAATCAACAGTTTTGAGGCTTCTATTTCAGTGGCTAAATCTGCTAATTTGAATGAAATACCCTGAAATGATGAAATTGGCTGATTGAATTGATGTCTTTCCTGAGAATAGGCCAATGCCGCATCAAAAGCTCCTTCTGCAATTCCAAGGCTCAATGCAGCAATAGAAATACGCCCACCGTCTAAGATTTTCATGGCTTGTTTGAAGCCTTCTCCTTCTTTTCCTAATAATTGCGATTCATGGACTTTGCATTGGTCAAAAATCAATTCTGTTGTTTCAGAGGCTCTCATGCCCAATTTATTTTCTTTTCTTCCATGAGTAAAACCAGGCGTTCCTTTCTCAATGATGAATGCCGATGTCTTTTTTGAATCTTCCGCCGTAGGTGTCCGCGCTATAATAACCGCAACTGAAGAGGATTTGCCATGAGTAATAAAGTTTTTGGCTCCGTTCAAAATATAATACTCACCTTCCTTCTTAGCTACCGTACGCATATTCCCGGAATCAGACCCTGTATTAGGTTCTGTCAGTCCCCAAGCCCCTATCCATTCCGCAGATGATAGTTTCGGCAAATATTTTTGCTTTTGCTCTTCTGATCCAAACTGAAGAATATGTCCTGTGCACAAAGAATTATGTGCAGCATAAGATAATCCTATAGAGCCGCATACTTTACTGATTTCTTCTATGGCAACAATGTATTCAAAATAGCCAAGTCCCGCTCCGCCATAAGCTTCAGGAACCATGATGCCCATTAAACCTAATGCACCTAATTGCTTAAATAAATCTATTGGAAAGATTTGATCTTCGTCCCACTCCATGACATGAGGACGTATATGGCGTTCACTAAAATCACGGACAGTGTCCCTGATCAGCGCTTGTTGTTCAGAATGCGTAAAATCCATAGCCTAATATACTATTAATATGGTATTGACCAAGTGTAAAAATGAGTAGCCTTATTTTTAAAATAATCATGAAAGACAATGTCCGGTCCAAACTTCAAGAGTTCAAAAACTGAATCCTCCTTCGAAAAGAAATGTAATTTGTAATTCTTCTTATCCCTCAGCTCTTCTGTAATCTTATCCCTCAAGGCTTTTTCGTCCTCCTGAATAAACACTTTAAAAATCTTAGTAGCGTCCATGATAATAATGTTTTAATTATATTAGACTTAACGGAATAACTCTACAGTATGTTTCATTCCCTTCTTTTTATAGTACGAATATTATACTTACTTTGCCTTTTATTGGGTTGAAGAACATTTAATAGTATAATTTGATGAAAATAGGTATTGTAGGCACCGGTTATGTCGGTTTAGTAACGGGAACATGTTTCGCCGAAGTAGGATTAGAGGTTACGTGTATTGATATTGATCAAAAAAAAATAGATAACCTTAACAAAGGTATTCTACCAATATATGAGCCGGGTTTAGAAGAGCTCGTGATAAAAAATCACCAAAAAAAGAGATTGCAATTCTCTACTGATCTCAAAACAACTATAAAAGATACGGATGTCATCTTCATCGCTGTAGGTACTCCTCCCGGAGAAGACGGCAGTGCAGATTTGAAATATGTTTTACAGGTAGCCAGTCAAATAGGACAGTCAATTGAAAATTATCAGGTGGTGGTTACTAAAAGCACCGTACCCGTACATACCAGTGAAAAAGTAAAAGCGGCTATCCAAGCAGAACTGGTGAAAAGAAACCGCACAGATATTCCGTTTAGCGTTGCCTCTAATCCGGAGTTCCTAAAAGAAGGGGCAGCGGTAGAAGACTTTATGAAACCCGATCGCATTGTGATTGGTCTAGAAGAAGCACGCGCGGAAGAAGTGATGCGTAAGCTTTACAAACCATTTGTATTAAACGGTCATCCAGTATTGGTAATGGATATTAAGTCGGCAGAAATGACAAAGTATGCTGCTAACGCCATGCTTGCAACAAAAATCAGTTTCATGAATGACATCGCTAATCTTTGTGAAATTCTTGGTGCAGATATCAACCATGTAAGAAAAGGAATCGGTTCAGATCCGAGAATCGGCAATAAATTTATTTATGCCGGTATAGGTTACGGAGGCTCCTGCTTTCCTAAAGATGTGAAAGCACTTATAAAAACAGGTCATACGTCAGGCCATCCTATGCGTATTTTGCAAGCAGTAGAAGATGTAAATGAACATCAGAAAACAGTATTGGCGAGTAAGATCAAAACACATTTTGGTGATCTGAAAGGCAAAAAATTTGCACTGTGGGGATTATCTTTCAAACCAAAAACAGATGATATGAGAGAGGCGCCATCGCTTGTTATTATTGACTTTCTATTGAAAGAAGGAGCCAGCGTAATTGCATATGACCCAATAGCCATGCATGAAGCGAAACATATGATGGGTGACAGTATCAGTTATGTAGACGACATGTACGATGCCATCAAAGATGCGGATGCTTTGCTGCTTATTACAGAATGGCCTGAATTTAGAAATCCCGACTTTGATAAAATAGGTTCGTTGTTAAAACAAAAAGTTGTTTTTGACGGCAGGAATATTTTTGATGGTAAAGAGTTAATCCAAAAAGGTTTTGTTTATCAAGGCATAGGAGTTAATCCATAATTATGAGAAAAAGAATATTGATTACAGGTGGTGCAGGATTTCTTGGTTCCCACCTTTGCAGCCGTTTTTTAAAAGAAGATTTTCATGTCATTGCAATGGATAACCTGATTACAGGTTCTCTCAAAAACATTGAAGAGTTTTTTAAGTTGGAGAATTTTGAATTTCATCACCATGACATTTCCAAATATGTACATGTGCCAGGTGAAATTGATTACATCTTACACTTTGCATCTCCTGCAAGTCCTATCGACTATCTTAAGATACCGATCCAAACCTTAAAAGTAGGATCATTGGGTACACATAATTTATTGGGACTTGCGCGTGTAAAAAAAGCAAGGATCCTGATTGCTTCTACCTCTGAAGTATACGGAGATCCAACGGTTCATCCGCAACCAGAATCTTATTGGGGAAATGTCAACCCCATTGGTCCCCGCTCTGTGTATGATGAAGCGAAACGTTTTCAGGAAGCAATCACTATGGCTTATCATACCTTTCATGGTGTAGAAACCAGAATTGTAAGGATTTTTAATACCTATGGTCCGAAAATGCGTTTGAACGACGGCAGAGTATTGCCGGCATTTGTTGGGCAGGTATTGAAAGGAATGGATCTAACAGTATACGGTGATGGTTCGCAAACACGCTCTTTCTGTTATGTAGATGATTTAGTGGAAGGCATCTACAGACTGTTGTTCAGTGATTACGCACAGCCTGTTAACATTGGTAATCCGCAAGAAATTACCATCAAAGAGTTTGCCGATGAAATCATTAAGCTAACAGGAACAAGTCAGAAAGTTTCTTATGTTGATTTACCGATTGACGATCCGAAACAACGCAAGCCCGATATTACAAAAGCGAGAGAACTATTGGGATGGGAACCCAAAGTAAATCGGAGTGAAGGTTTGAAAATCACCTTAGACTACTTCAAATCTATTCCGATCGAGGAATGGAACATTACACCAAAAGAATTTAAAAGTAACTAATTTAAAAGCACTAAAATAAAATCGTATGAACTTTCCTGTTTTTTCGAAACTAAAAAACAAAGAAGCCTCCCTGGCTGTTATCGGCCTAGGGTATGTAGGACTTCCAATAGCATTAGCTTTCGCCAAAAAAATAAAAGTAGTTGGCTTTGACATCAATGCCAAACGCGTAGAGTTAATGAAAAACAATGTTGATCCAAGCGGAGAATTGGCCAGCAGTGATTTTGAGAACAGTGACATTGAATTTACAGATAGCTTAGAGGTATTGAAAAAAGCTTCCTTTTACATTGTCACAGTACCTACACCTATTGATGCATTTAATTTCCCTGACCTAAAACCACTTATTTCAGCCAGCATTTCAGTTGGAAAAGTTTTAAAAAAGGGAGACTATGTCGTCTACGAATCTACCGTGTATCCTGGCTGTACAGAAGAAGATTGTATCCCTGTATTAGAAAAAGAATCCGGTTTGAAATTCAACATAGATTTTAAAGTAGGTTATTCTCCTGAGCGCATTAATCCAGGAGATAAAGAACATACCTTGGCTAAAATCATGAAAGTCGTTTCTGGTTGTGATGAAAATTCCTTAAATGAAATTGCTCAAACTTATGAGATCGTAGTAGAAGCAGGTATTCACAAAGCTTCCAGTATTAAAGTAGCAGAAGCTGCTAAAATTATTGAAAACACACAACGCGACTTAAATATCGCTTTGATGAATGAGCTGTCTGTCATTTTTGATAAAATGAACATCAATACGTATGAAGTATTGGAAGCAGCAGGTACGAAGTGGAACTTTCTTCGTTTCTCTCCAGGACTGGTAGGAGGACATTGCATTGGTGTGGATCCTTATTACCTAACCTATAAAGCAAAAAAATTAGGGTACAATCCTTATGTGATTTTAAGTGGACGTTACATTAATGACGCCATGAGTGGACACGTCGCTAAAAAAACTTTACAGCAATTGATTCAAACCGGTAAGGATTTATCAAAAGCGAGAGTGCTGGTCATGGGTGTTACATTCAAGGAAAATGTAGAGGACATCAGAAATTCAAAAGTAGCCGACTTGATCCGTGAGCTTAAATCATACGGATTAAAAGTAGAATGTGTAGATCCATTGGCAGATGCGAAAGAATTTGAGCATGAATACAATTTAACACTGGATGAAAAAGCGAGTGGTAAATATGATGCGGTAGTGTTGGCCGTTTCTCATACTGAATACATCAGTAAAGGAACAGAACTTGTGTCAAGCTTACTGGATAAACAAGGCATCTTTATTGACATCAAAGGTATTTATCGCAAAAACACTGCTGCCTTCCCGAGTTACTGGAGTTTATAATATGGCAACCAAAACTATTCTCATCACCGGAGGAGCTGGATTCATTGGTTCTCACGTTGTTCGTTTATTTGTAAATAAATATCCTGACTATCAAATTGTCAATTTAGACAAACTGACTTATGCAGGAAATTTAGCGAACCTTACAGACATAGAATCTCAACCTAATTATACGTTTGTTAAAGGCGATATCACGGATCAATCTTTCATCCATGAGTTGTTTGCGAAATATAATTTCAATGGTGTTATACATTTGGCGGCAGAATCACACGTAGATCGTTCCATCACATCACCTATGGAATTTGTGTTGACCAACGTGGTGGGTACCGTGAACTTGCTGAATGCAGCTAAAGAACTTGTAAAAACAGGTAACCCTTTCGATCGTTTTTATCATGTGTCTACGGATGAAGTATACGGATCGCTACATGATGACAGCTTTTTTACGGAGCAAACATCTTACGATCCCCAATCGCCTTACTCTGCATCTAAAGCAAGTTCCGATCATTTCGTAAGAGCTTACCACAATACCTACAAACTGCCTGTTGTTATCAGCAACTGCTCCAATAATTATGGTCCCAATCAGTTTCCGGAAAAACTGATTCCTCTTTTTATCCATAACATCAGACAGGAAAAAGCATTGCCTGTATATGGCAAAGGTGAAAACATCCGCGATTGGTTGTATGTGGTAGATCATGCGAGAGCCATAGATGTTGTTTACCACAGAGGAGTATTGGGAGAGACCTACAACATTGGTGGGCACAACGAATGGACCAACATTGGTTTGATTAAAGTCCTTTGCAAAATCATGGACCGCAAACTCAATCGTGCAGAAGGCTCGTCTGAAAAACTGATCAGTTATGTTACAGATCGCGCAGGGCACGATTTCCGCTATGCCATAGATGCCAGCAAAATACAAAAGGAATTAGGATGGACACCTTCCCTTCAATTTGAAGAGGGAATAGAAAAAACCATTGACTGGTATATTGAGAATGAAAGTTGGCTTAGCTTTGTTACTTCTGGTGACTACCTGAATTACTATAAACAGCAATACAGTAAATAAAGCATTATGAAAGGTATCATTCTAGCTGGAGGATCTGGCACCAGGTTACACCCACTGACCTTAGCGGTCAGCAAGCAATTAATGCCCGTATACGATAAGCCGATGATCTATTATCCCTTGTCATGTCTTATGCTTGCCGGTATAAAAGAAATTTTGATCATCAGTACACCACAAGATCTTCCTAATTTTAAAAAACTATTAGGCGACGGTTCACAATTGGGTTGTACTTTTTCTTATGCAGAACAACCACGACCAGAAGGTTTAGCTCAAGCCTTTATCATTGGGAAAGAGTTTATTGGAAAAGATAAAGTAGCACTGGTCTTGGGTGACAATATTTTCTATGGCAGTGGTTTGAGTAAAACTTTCTTTAGCAACAATGATCCGGATGGAGGCATTGTATTTGCCTATCATGTGACAGATCCTGAACGTTACGGAGTAGTAGAATTTGATACTGATCACAAAGCGATAAGTATTGAAGAAAAACCTGAAAAACCAAAGTCTAATTACGCGGTTCCCGGAATTTATTTCTACGACAATGAAGTAGTAAACATTGCGGCAAACATGAAACCAAGTAGCCGGGGAGAATTAGAAATTACAGACATCAATAAAGAATATCTTAAAAGAGGTAAACTTAAAGTTTCCATTTTAAATAGAGGAACGGCCTGGCTAGATACCGGTACATTTGCATCCTTGATGCAAGCAGGGGAGTTTGTTCAGGTGATTGAAGAGCGCCAGGGATTGAAGGTAGGGTGTATCGAAGAAGTGGCTTATAAAATGGGCTTTATCAACGAGCAGCAACTCACTAATCTTGCGCAACCTTTGTTGAAAAGTGGCTATGGACAATACCTTTTAAATATTACCAAACATAAATAATACGTTATGAAAAATATTCTTCGCTTCGTTATACTCTTTATCTTTATACTCTTCTTTAATGCTTGCGAAGAACATCATACAGAAACTCAGGAAACTACTTCAGCCCCTACCACTGATAGCGCTGTGACTGCTGTCGTTACAGAGAATACGAGTGACACTTTGGCGTCCGGAGAATTAAAAGTATACCCGCTCAGTGATTCTCCTACCTTTAATGACGCTATATTAACATTGAATGCGCCAGCAGAAAAAGAATTGTTGGCGAATGAAAAGGTGCACTTTGCCTACGACATCAAAAACTATCAACTGTCAAAGCCAACAGTAGAAGGCAGCTGCGCCATTGATTGCGCCAATAGCGGTGAGGGCCAACATATTCATTTGATTTTGAATAACCAGCCTTACCTCGCTAAGTATACACCTGAGTTTGACGAAACACTTCAACCAGGACATTATATAGCCTTGTCCTTTTTATCGCGCTCCTATCATGAAAGCATTAAACATTACGAAGCCTATGACCTTAGACAATTTACAGTAGGTAAGGTTAAGGAAAAAGAAGTGGATCTCACACAACCCATGCTTTTTTACAGCAGACCCAAAGGCGAATACAAAGGAAAAGAAACTAAAAAAATACTATTGGATTTTTATGTAGTCAACGCTACACTTGGAGTAAATGATTATAGCGTACGAGCAACTATTGATGGAAAAACATTCCTACTAACATCGTGGAAAGGTTATATTATAGAAGGCTTATCGGAAGGAGAACATGCCGTTAAAATTGAATTGCTGGACAAAACAGGAATTCTTGTAAATAGTCCATACGCTCTTACAGAACGTAAAATAAAAATACTTCCCTAAGGCTAATTAAATACCTCTTTAAGAATAGTCAAAGATTGTATTCTGCCCATGGATGGGAAATGAATCTGGTAATAATCGATCAATACTTCTAAAGCTCTTCTTCGTAGTGATCCTCCAATTTTTAAAGAAAAAGAAACGATGGACTCGTCCTGTTTCAATAATTCATTAAACAACAACTCTACATCCTTATCCAGTAATCTTCCGAAGTCTTTAGCAATATCCTCCGCTGAAGAAGGCCGTATTCCTAGGTAGGCGGCATACTCGATCAAAAAGATCAAATGAAAATCTTCATACTCCTCTTCCATCTCATCAAACAAGGATAATCTTTTTACGATGAAAGAAAACAATTCTTCATCCGGATGTTCTTCCTTTAATGTTTTGATAAACAACTCCGCTAAAAAAAGTAAAACTGCTATTTTTCTCAATTCAAAAGTGGCGGATTTATAGGCTCTATAAACCGTATACTCTGAAATTCTATTCAATCCTTTGGAAGCATTGTCATACACTACCATGTCCAGGATCGTCAAGGGTTGAAAAAAAGCGATCCTTCCTTTCTTATCTCTTACACCATTGACGATATAAGATTTTGTACCCAATACTTCTGTATAAATATTAACAATGATAGATGTCTCTTTATACTTAATGGACCCGAGTACAATGCCTCTTGTTTTAACCAGCATTATTATTCGAGGACAGCTATTTTGCCAACATATTTTTCTTGCCCATCTTCAGACGCGCTAAAAATAAGGTACACGCCCGCGGTTGCTCTTCTTCCGGTATAGTCTTTCAGGTTCCATGATGCTGTGCCACCATTAGCGGGTGTTTCATAGGTTAACTTACCCGCTATATCTGTAATCTTCACTCTTGCATCATCTGCTAATCCGGAAATGCCTACATATCCATCGAAATCCCGCTCTACAGGATTAGGAAAAATCTTCACATTACTGTGCGCTTCTTCTCCAAATGTTGCGTCGCCTCTGTAAGAAAGAATACCTCTATCCGTACCAAAAAAAACTTCACCTGATTTCTCATTGATTGTAATGGTGCTGACATTGTTGTCAATCATGGGACTATTATTTTTGTCGAACTTAAAGATTGTTTCCAATCCATCCGCACTTAGCAAAAAGACACCATCCGGTGTACCTACCCATTTTCTATTGGCCGCATCCGTTTTAATACAATTGATCTTTTTATCGAAGAACAAGGGAAACCCATTTACAATAGGCAAGTACGCCTTAGGAATGTTACCCGGTTTGATCTGCGCAGGATTTGTAAATACACATATACCCTGATTTGTACCAATCCATACTTGTCCTGTTTTATCTACGCTTATGGTATTGACATTGAGATCAGGCAGTGCACCTTTACTTTGCTCCACACCAAAATATACCTGCGTACTTGTTCCAGCTAATTTATTTATTTCCTTAAACATCATCAGTCCTCTAATACCACCAGAAGCGCCCATCCGTATCCACTTGTTGGCTTGCTGATCCACTACAATTTCCAAAGGAAACTTCCCATCGCTTTGAGATGCCTTAAAAGAATACCAGATAGAAGTGTCTTTGCTGTCAATGGCATGTAAAAACGGTTTATTGGCAGCACGATCCAATACAGCATTTGTACATAACCAAACCGTCCCTTCTTCATCTGTCGTAAGAGCACTGATGTATTTCATTTTTAAAGGACTGTTTAGAGTGTCCAATAATACATGGCTTTTATTGGCAGGATTAAATTTAACCAGACCAAAACCAAATGAACCAAAATACCAGGTCTTACTTGCAGGATGTATAGCCACATCTAACAAATCTCTATTGTCAAGTGGAAGTCCATCGTATATGGTATATGCTTTCCATATGTCATCATTTCCTAAAAGCATGACACTGCTTTCCAGGTAAATATTCCCGTAAGAAACAGTAAGCCCGCCTCTGCAATTGATTACCGTTTCATTAAGGTATTTGAGTCTGTAGGTATCTTTAAAAAGTGGACCTACCGGTTTACCTATTAATTCAGAACTGGCATCAGGCCTATAAAATACCAAACCAAAATCAGGTTGAGAAAAGTATATGTCATTGTCTGGAGCTACGAAAGCACTGTAGGGCGAAGACAAGAAAGAAGTATAAAATAGTTGGTTGGTAGCAGGAGCCGTAATTTTATAAATCTTGTTGTCTACACTGCTTACAATCGCATTGTCTGATGTGCTGATTCCCCTTATTTCATTTGCCGTGATACCGGTAGACTGCCATTGTGTTCCATCAAAATAATAAATCCCCTTTGTATTAACACCAGCGAATACCACATTTCCGAGTCTCCCCACCGATTTGACGGCGCCTGCTGGTAAACCATCAGATGCGGTAAACAGTTTCCAATTGGTATAATCACGAAGATTTACTCCGGGTGAGTACTTGGCTGCCATAAGGCCATCTTCACAGGCTACGAATATAGAATCCGCGTCCTGGCTTAAAACGGATGCGTAAAAAATATTAGAAGAACCATCTGCGCTTACGTTGATATAAGAATCTGAAACCTCCCGGCGGCTCATATCCAGGATACTTAAACCGTAGTCTGTAGAAATAAGTACTTTATTACCGTGTTCGTAAAACTGATTGATGACTTTCGAACCCGTAATATTTGCTCTTTGAATATCGTTAAAAGCCGTTATCGAATTGTCTTTGATAAAATCAATGTTCCCATCTTCATAACCAATGAGCAACTCTTCGTGTCTGTAGGAACCCAGCTTACTGATATCAACGCCTGACAAACCATCTTTCTTGGAAATGGAATTTAGCGATTTGTCTTCCTGATCGTAGTAGAATAAAGCAACATTATTAGAACAATAGACTTTATTGTCTGCCAATGCCACACTTCGAATATTGTCGAAGGTATAATGCACCCGCCATTGTCCAATACCTACCGGCGATTGTCCATAAGAAGAAAAGAATCCCGTTTGCACAATAGTAAACAGGCTTATAAGCGTTATTTTATGAGATCTCATGCTGTTCAAATAAACGTAAAAACTTTATTTTTAACATAGATTATTGCTGTTAATTTCGGTAATTTTATATCCTGACTATCTAGCTGACTCTCTCTATGAATACAAATTTGGATCTTTCTAAGATACAAGCATACAGTACTGCACTTTCCAGTAAATTATGCAATAGTTTTTTCTCCGGAAAAGAAGTCATTAATGGAGAACAGTTGCTTTCCTTTACACCCATAACTCAGTTGAATCTTTTCATTGTAAAAACACTGTTTGAGCGTTGGAAAGAAGAGCTAGAGAAATTAAAGAGTCCTTATTTTAATTACGAAGCGCCGGAGGTTAAAGAAGCATTGAATGGTTTTATGAATACCTTGTCCAAGAACATTGCGGTTTCTAAAGAGTCCTTTAGCCCATTGGTTCAAAAAGCAATTGCTGATACCATCTTACTTTCCCTTTCTCCAATTGATTATATTCAGATTGAGTTTAATGCTTCTTCTGTATCGTCAAAAAATGCATTACTGGATAAATTAAAATACCACAAAATACACGAAACAATATTCAAACGTTTTCAAGAACAGCTTTCGAATATTTCCAAAACGGAGCTCCCTAATGAAGAACTTGAAACCTTGATTACAGCGCTTCCTATTTCCACGCCTGAAGAAGAATTAACAGCCAAAGAAGTTCTGGATAGCATCCATGTTTTGCTGCAGTTCGATATTAAAGAGTTCAATCCTCAAACGATTAAAACTTCTTTCCAACAGGAAGCGGTAAAAGTGAATATCCCTTTTGGAGAAGAAATAAAACCTGAAGCGAAAACACTTGAGTCTATTCCGGCTCAAAAAAAACCAATGGAAAAAACTCCTCTTCAACAAAAAATGGGAGAACAGCAATTAACCATCAATGACTCTTTGAAATCTCAGGAAAGCAGCATTGCGGATCGTTTCTCGAAATCAAAAATAGAAGACATTAAATCTTCGATCCCGCTTAATTTGAAATTTTTGTTCATCAATATACTATTTGATGGCAATAGCGTGGATTATAATACAGCGCTTAATGAGATAGAACAAGCAGAAAGCATAGAGAAAGTAAAACAACTTTTGAATCATAATTATTCGGAGAAATACAAATGGAGTAATCATTCAGAAGAAGCGGATGAATTTCTAAAAATCATCGAACGAAAGTTTTATTAATAAGTCGTTAGACAGTTAGTTCAACAACAGTAGCAATAAAAAGGGAGCCTTGACTATCAAGGCTCCCTTTTTATTACCCTATCTTTTAAGATTAATGAACCAACACTTCTCCTCTGTGCGCATCGAGCTTGAGGAAGATGAACAATAAAATAGTAAAGGACCATAACGAAGATCCTCCATAACTAAAGAAAGGCAGCGGAATGCCGATTACAGGGAACACACCAATGGTCATACCTATATTCACCATGAAGTGTATAAAAATCAAACATGCTACCGAGTAACCGTAAATTCTTGAAAACTTATCTTTTTGCCGTTCCGCCAGAAAGACCAGCCTCAACATAAAGGCTACATACAATCCAATCAACAACGTACTTCCAAACCAACCATGCTCCTCGCCGATCGTGCAGAAAATAAAATCTGTACTTTGTTCAGGAACAAAATCAAACTTGGTTTGGGTACCTTCCAAAAATCCTTTACCCCAAAATTCTCCGGAGCCAATAGCAATTTTTGATTGTCTCACATGATAACCTACACCTTTTGGATCTAGCTCCTGATCGATCAATACCATTACCCGGTTGCGCTGATGCTCCTGTAATACTTTGTTTACAAAAAAGTCTACGCCGAATACAACACCCGAACAAATACCGGCAACTATGGCCACTACAAAAATATTTCTCCAGAGTAATCTTTTCTTGGTACTGTTGGTAGCTGCCTGAATCAGGTATAAGACCACAATAAAAGCAAGCCCTCCGATTACATAGACAATGATAAATTTATCATAGATCAAGGTCAGCACAAGTAACAAGGCACTCATGACACCAATCAACAAAATAACACCTGACAAACCTTCACGGTACAATACCAAAATGAAAGCCGAAAACACTAAGGTACTACCGGTCTCATTTTGAAGCAGGATAAATACACAGGGCAATGCCAATATAAATGCTGAAACCAACTTTGTTTCAAAGCGTTCAAATTTCACATTGACCGGACTCATGTATTTTGCCAAAGCCAAGGCCGTGGCAAACTTGGCAAATTCAGCGGGCTGTATCCTGGTAAAACCGATGTCTAACCAAGAGCGAGAACCATTGACTTCTGTAGCAATTAAGGTCGTAACAATCAAGAGCAGAATAACCAGTCCGTATATGACATAGGCAAACGTAGAATAAAACTTAAAATCAATGACGAGAATCATGATGATGAGTACAATCGCTGTACAAATCCACATCAATTGTTTTCCGGCATTCATGGAGAAGTCAAACATACTTTGAGTGGCTTCAGCCTCGGGATCATAGACTACGGCAAAAATATTGAACCAGCCAAGCAGCACAAACAAGGAATAAAACCCCACGGTGATCCAGTCTATGTTTGACGATATTTTATCCTCGTTTCTCATTTTTTATAACTGCCGTATTTGCCTGTAAGGTCTTTGTTGATGATGTAATCCTCCATGTATTGATTAGGCTTCCGTTTGAGGTATTTATGAATCAAAAGATTGGCAATAGGCGCAGCAGTCATGGCACCAAAACCGGCATTCTCTACAAAGACAGCAATCGCGATTTTAGGATTGTCTTTAGGGGCAAACGCAATGAATACAGAATGATCGTCGCCATGAGGATTTTCTGCGGTACCTGTTTTACCACAAATGATCACACTGTCCTTAGACCGTGTCCATGCGGCAGTACCGGCCAATACCACTTGTTCCATGCCATCTACAATCGGTTTGAAATATTTAGGATGGATCGTTGTTTGATGTCTCACGGTATACTTCTCCAGGACTCTTTTATCTTTACCCATGTTTCGGATCAGATGGGGACTATAGTAATAACCTCTATTGGCAATCATGGCGGCAAAGTTTGCCATTTGAATAGGGATAATAGAAATTTCGCCCTGCCCGATACCTAAAGAATAGATCGTGGAAAACTTCCATCTCAAATCGCCATAAATCTTATCGTAGTATTGATTGGAAGGAATGTTTCCGCCTTTTACGTTTGGCAAATCAACATCGATCTTACTTCCAAAACCCATAGACATGATATGCGGTCTCCACAGATCGAAACCCATTTCTGTATCTTTATACTTATTGGTACTTAAATCCTGGTTGATGATTTTCTTAAATGTCAAAAAGTAATACGGATTACAGGACCATTGAATAGATGATCTCAGATCCGTTGGAGAAGGATGCGAGTGACAATTGACCAAAGATTTATCGCAAGAAAACTGTGTGCGTTCCGTGATGACTCCGAGTTGAAGTCCCGTGAGTGCTTGTGCCAATTTAAAAATAGATCCCGGAGGATATTGCGCCATCAATGGTCTGTTGAATAAAGGCTTCAAAGGATCCATTAATATTCTTCCATAATTCTTAGAATACAACCGTCCGGAAAGCAGAGCCGGATCATAAGAAGGTGCGGATACGAACGCTAAAATTTCACCTGTCGATGGTTCGATGGCTACGATACTTCCAATTTTTCCTTGCATCAGCAATTCACCGTATTGCTGCAACTCCAAATCAATTGTACTGACTAAATTCTCCCCTGCCACTGAAGTAGTATCGTACTCGCCGCCGCGGTAGCGCCCTTTTTGCACACCCTTCACATCTTTCATCACAAAACGTACACCGCGTTGACCTCTGAGTACTTCTTCGTATGATTGCTCTAATCCACTGAGACCGATGTAATCACCCTGTCGGTAATAATTATTGGTTTGTTTCTCTAATGTCGTTCTGCTGATCTCTCCGATATATCCCAAAGCATTTGCCAAACTCTTGTGCGGATAAGAGCGCACGGTACGTGCCTGCACATACAAGCCATGGTAATCAGACAGGAAATTTTGAATCTTACCGAAATCTTCCGTTGACAATTGCTTGAACAAAGGCATTGGCTTATTGCGGCTATAGCCTCTGTCTTTTCTGATGTCCGCCACAATTCCTTTTAGAGAATCAGGAGTGATACCAAATTTATTGCAAAACTCTAACGTGTCGGTGAGCTTAAATTCTCTAAGGATGACAGTGATGTCAAAAACCGGTGTATTAAAAACGAGTAGTTTCCCTTTGCGGTCGTAGATAAGACCACGGTTGGGGTAGTCTATGATTTTTTCTACGGCATTGATCTCTGCTTCTATTTTATAGCGGGAATCTAAAATCTGCAGTACAAACAATCTACCGATGTAGATCAATCCTACGAATATGAATACAAACTGTATAACCTTTCGTTGAATGGAATTCATCTTCTCTTTGTTTTTGACCTGGATGCCCAGAGGTAACTATACATGGTTAAAAACACTGCCGTTAATAGAGAAGAAGCAATGATCTTTAATAACGCATAAAAAAAGATCATGAGGGAAGTAGATTCCAAAATGAACAACAATGAACAAAACAAAAAAGAAGAAATCAATGCGAATTGAAAGAACCAAAGTACACCACCTGATTCCACATTGTATTCGGACATAGAATTCAATTCTCCCTGCACACTAAAGATTCCTACTATACGAGGTCTGAAGAAAGCAATCAATACACATGCGGCTGCATGCACACCAATCGTGTCATAAAACATGTCTACCAGAAACCCAATGCAGAAGGCAATGATCATGGACCAAATGAGATCAATTTCATTGGGTATCAGAAGCACAATACCTATGTGAACGAAAATATACGCAAAGCCCAACAAGGCTGTATCCCTAAACAAAAACAATTGCAGGAAAAGCAAAATGAAAACGTGTGCAATGTACCGTAAGATCTGTGCTGGCCCCATGTCTCTACTTCTTAGGTTTATCTAATTTGGCTTCCAGTGAATCTATTTCCGGTTTTGCTTTACTTCGGATTACATAGACATGATCCAGCGAACCAAAATCCGTTGCCAAACGCACGGAAATATTATAATTAGATTGTTCGTCGTCATTTACAGTTTCTATGACACCGATGATAATACCGGCCGGAAAGCCCGTATTATAACCAGAAGTCACTACCGTGTCACCGGGTTGAATAAAATAATGCTTGCCAATGTATTTCAATTTAGCAAAGCGTGCATCAGCTCCATCCCACTCTAACGAACCCACTGCACCGGATCGGGAAAGCTTTCCTGAAAGCCCGCCGTTCGTGACATGCAGGATGCTAAAGCCGGTGGAATAATGTTCAGAGCAATACTTAATCTGACCCACCACACCCTGCGGTCCGATGAGCCCCATGTTTGGAGTCAATCCATCAGCAGTACCTTTGTCAATGGTGATGTAGTTTTTGGTGTCTGTTAAGGAATTTTTAATGACACGCGCAGGAATAAAATCAAACGCTGCTCTTCGGGTCGAATCAGCAACGGTAAGCGCTTCTATCTTGCGGATTTTCTTTTCCTTTTCCAGCAAAGTATGCAGTGCAATGTTTTCACGAACCAGTTTGTCGTTTTGCTCTTGCAAGTCAAAGTAAGAAGAAAAGCTTCTGTTTGCAGAAAGCGCATTCCCTACAATAGCATTGGAGCTATTGAAATAGAATGCGCCCTGATATTTATTGAAGGTAAAGATTAACCAACCGCACAACACTTCCAGTAAAACAAAAAACAGGAAGTTTCTTTTATCGTATAAAAAACGTAGAAGATTGATCATGCACTTACGTCATCAAAACTGCTCTGTATTTCTTAACATCTTTGATGGAAATGCCTGTACCTTTTACTACCGCTCTCAAAGGATCTTCAGCAACGTGGATCGGCAATTTAGTTTTCATAGCCAATCTTTTGTCCAAGCCTCTTAGCAAAGCACCACCGCCTGTTAAGTGAATACCGTTATCATAAATATCGGCAGACAATTCCGGAGGCGCAATTTCCAATGCTTTCAATACCGCTTCTTCAATTTTAGAAACTGATTTATCCAAAGCGTACGCGATTTCAGAGTAAGACACTTTGATGACCTTAGGAATACCCGTCATCAAATCGCGTCCACGGATTTCAAAATCTTCCGGAGGATTATCTAATTCTGTCAAAGCAGAACCTACTTCTATTTTTACACGTTCCGCAGAACGCTCACCGATCAACAGGTTGTGCTGACGACGCATGTAATCTAAAATATCTTTGTTGAATACATCACCCGCCACTCTGATCGATTGTTCGCACACGATACCAGATAAAGCGATGACCGCGATCTCTGTCGTACCCCCTCCGATATCAACGATCATAGAACCGATCGGTTGTTCGATGTCCACACCCAAACCGATAGCCGCTGCAATCGGTTCGTAGATCATGTATACTTCTTTAGCGCCTGCGTGCTCTGCTGAGTCACGTACGGCTCTTTTTTCTACCTCTGTAATACCGGAAGGAATACAGATACACATGCGGTAAGAAGTAGCACCGAAAAATTTGTTTTTATTGTCGATCATCTTGATCAACCCTCTGATCATCTGCTCTGCAGCGTAGAAGTCTGCAATCACACCATCTTTCAATGGACGGATCGTCTTGATGTTTTCATGGGTTTTCTCATGCATCTGCATCGCTTCGCGACCGATGGCTTTTACTTTGCCCGTCACCTTGTCGATAGCGATGATGGAAGGTTCATCGACTACGATGTTTTCTTTGTAAATGATCAGCGTGTTGGCTGTTCCTAAATCTATTGCGATGTCGGCAGAGAAAAAGTCTAATAATCCCATGAATTGATATGATCTATATTGGTGTAATCTATACTATTAAGTAAATCTAACGATTTTTTTTAATGTTTGAAGTGTCTGAACCCAGTAAATACCATGGCGATATTGTGTTTATTACAATAATCGATCGAATCCTGATCCTTCACAGATCCTCCCGGCTGAATGACCGCTTTGATACCCGCTTTGTCAGCGATCTCCACGCAGTCAGGGAAAGGGAAGAAAGCGTCAGAAGCCATCACCGCTCCGTCCAGGCTCAGGCCAAACTCTTTTGCCTTGTCGATGGCATTCTTCAACGCATCTACCCGGGAAGTTTGTCCCACACCGCTGGTCACCATGTAACCGTCTTTAGCGAAGACGATCGCGTTGGATTTGCTGTGCTTAACGAGTTTAACGGCAAGGAGCAAGGCTTTGTTTTCCTCGTCGGTAGGTTTTCTGTTTGTTACCGGTTTCAGGTCTGCCAGCACTTCTACTTTGGTATCTTTATCTTGTTCCAACACACCGTGCAATAAAGAACGGAATTGCTTCGGAGCAAAAGTTACCGGCTTGCGCTTCAATATAATTCTGTTTTTCTTTTCTTTCAAGAGCGTCAATGCATTTTCATCGTATTCCGGAGCGATGATTACTTCGAAGAATAACTTGTGCAATTCTGTGGCTGCATCCAAATCTACTTTCTTGTTGGTAATAATTACCCCACCGAAAGCAGATACCGGATCAGAAGACAAAGCCTTCACGTAAGCATCCTTCACTGTGGCTCCGGTAGCGGCGCCGCAGGCATTGTTGTGTTTTAAAATCGCTACAGCAGTTCCATCTAAGTCATCGATCAAAGCCACTGCCGCATCAATGTCCAGCAAGTTATTGTAGGAAATTTCTTTCCCATTTAAACGGTCAAACATTAAATCAAGGTTGCCGTAAAACACTCCCTTTTGGTGCGGATTTTCTCCATAGCGCAGCGTGGTACCGCCTTTGTAACTTTCTTTGAATACTTCTCCTTGCGCTTCTGTAGTATGGAAATACTTGAAGATAGCACCGTCATAATGAGAACTTACTTCGAAGGCAAAACCTGCAAATACTTTGCGCTGTTCAATGGAAGTAGACCCTCCGTTTGCACGCAAGGTATCTTCTAATAGAGTATACTGATCTTTAGAGGCAATTATTACAACATCCTTGAAATTTTTTGCTGCCGCGCGAATCAATGAAATTCCACCGATGTCGATCTTCTCAATGATTTGTTGTTCCGCTGCTCCTGAAGCCAGCGTTTCTTCAAAGGGATACAAATCTACAATCACCAGATCAATCTCAGGAATCTCGTATTGTTGCAATTCCTGCAAGTCCTGTGCATTTTCTCTTCTGGCCAGGATGCCTCCGAATACTTTAGGGTGCAATGTTTTCACACGACCACCTAAGATGGAGGGATAACCTGTAAGACCTTCAACAGGAACTACCGGCACGCCTAACTTTTCTACAAACTCCTGAGTGCCTCCTGTAGAATAAATCGTCACACCTTGTTCGTGCAACAATTTCACCAGGCTATCTAAGCGGTCCTTATAAAATACAGAGATTAATGCTGACTTGATTTTTTTTACTGACATGGTAATTGTGTTCTATGATTGAGTATTGATGATCCAATTTTCTATGACACGAGGGAAATGTTCGTACTCGAGGTCGTGTACTTTAGCAGCTACGGCATCGGCTGTGTCACCTTGTACTACTGTGCATCTGGCTTGCAGCAAGTGAACGCCCTTATCGTATTCTTCATTGACCAGATGAATGGTAATGCCCGTTTCTTTTTCGCCGGCGGCAACCACAGATTCATGCACTTTGCTTCCATACATTCCTTTCCCTCCATACTTAGGCAATAACGCCGGATGGATGTTCACGATGTGATCAGGGAAAGCAGCGATAAGGTGTTGGGGAACCAGCCATAAGAAGCCCGCTAAGACAACATGTGTAATGCCTTCTTTGATGAGACGTTCTGAAAACGCGGGTGAAGTAAATTCTTCTTTATTGAAAACGCGTGCAGGAACGTGAAGTTTAGCGGCTCTTTCCAAGACGTAAGCGTCCGGTTTATTCGCCAGTACCTGAGTGACACGGATGCTCAGATGCTGTTCAAAATACCGGATGATATTTTCTGCATTAGAACCTGAGCCAGATGCCAGAATGGCTATGTTGTACATGTGAAACCGCTGATTAAGAGGGCAAATTTAAACATTTTATCTGGATGAAGGAGTTTAGATTTGTTTTTTATAGGCTTGAATTCATGAGTTTATTCACAATTGATGAAGAATGACTTTTATGATGTTGTCTGTTTTGATCTTCAATTATTAGGGGGTGATTATGAATAGGGCGTGCCCCTCCGGGTCGGGCGAGCCATCGCTCGCAATCTTCGCACTTTCGTGCTCAATTGTGCTACAAGTCCTCGCTCGGATCATGCCATGCGGCTTTATCTACCTTTGCGGCTCGCTGTGGGCTTTCCGCTCCTATCCCTCACGCAAATGATATTCGGGCTATTCTTAAAAAAATGGCATGGTCAATATCCCCGCCAGCATGATCCATTTACACAGGTTGCTGATTCGGCGGTATCGGTGGGTGGTGTCTGCTACGATGAGTCCTATGATGAGCATAATGACTAAAGGAAACAATACCACTCCAGTATAGATGGCGATGTTTTCATTTCTAGGATAGAACCAATAACCCAACATTCCTATAAATAATACAGCCAGAAAAATGACAAAAACTTTGGTCTTCCGCTCCCCGATGAGGATCGGCAGGGTTTGGCAACCAAATGCCGCATCGCCTTTGATGTCTTCCATGTCTTTGACTAATTCCCTGATCAGACTGATCAGAAAGGCGAAGCCGGAGAAAATAAGAATGTCGTAGCCCTCTCCTTTTCTTAATAATCCTACCAGGTAAATAGAAAAACCAGATAAGAAAGAAACTACCAGATTGCCAGCCAATGGTTTACGCTTGAGTGAATTGGCATAATACCAAAGTAACAAACTGGAGAACAAGACACTCAGAAAGAACTTCCAACCAATAAAGACACTAAAGATCACAGCCACTACATTCATGACACTATGGAAAATGATGGCTGTCCTCCGGGCAATGATTCTGCCGACTACTACCCTTCTTGGTTTGTTGACATAATCTATTTTGATGTCGTAATAATCATTGATCACATAACCTGCTGCGGCAATTAATACAATAGAAAAAGTAATCAGCCAAATCTTTACAGCCAGCAAAGCTTCCAGCGAAGGCTCGGCCAATACCAGGTATTCATACACCATCAACACGGTCAGCCCTAAAATGATGAGGTTCGGAAACCGGATCAATTTAAGTCCCGCAAGGATAAATGTACTGATGTGTGGTTTTTTCTGTACCATGCTTACCATTGTTCAGGTTTCCAGTCTCCTCTGACACGCATCACTTTTTCGATGACATCACGCACCGCACCTCTGCCACCGGCAAAAGAAGAAATGTAAAGGCTGGCATTCTTCGCATCACTGGCTGCATCAGAGGGGCAGCAAGGCAAACCTACTTCTTTCATCAATTGGATGTCCGGGATATCGTCTCCCATGTAAAGGATATTGGCCGTTTGGCAATTCAAACCAACCGCTAACTCCTGCAATACTTTTTTCTTATCTTTTATTCCTAAATGGATATGCCGGATACCCAAAAAACTTAAGCGATTTCGCACACCAGGTTCATTGCCGCCTGAAATAATAGCTACCTGATATCCCGCTTGCAGCGCCTTTTCTATCGCGTATCCATCTTTAATGTAAAAACGGCGAACGTATTCTTCGGCCGCATAAGACCATACACTTCCATCAGTCAACACACCGTCTACGTCAAAAATAAAAGTGGTGATGTTCCCAAAAGGAATACTCATGGTCTATTGATAATAGCTTTGGTCAGCTCTTCGTAAGCTGTTTTTAAGTTCGGAAATTTTTCCAACAACTCCAGATGCTTTCCAATTGTTTTAAAATCTTTTCTACTGGCCGGTCCTGATTGTCCGATGGAAGGGTCTTCCAATTCCAAAAACTTGCTGACCGTTTCTGTCATGATCGGAGAAAGTGTTTTTTTATCGAGCCCTTTGGCTTCCATGAGCTGCAAGGCCTGGTTGAATAAATAATAGGCAAAATTATTGACCAGGACTCCACACAGGTGCACTTGTTTCCTTGTTTCTAAATCTGCCTTATAAGGAGTCAATCTTAGTTCCTGTAAAAAAGCCATGATTTGTTCTTCTATAATTTCTGAAGATCCTTCTACAAAAACAGGAATCTGTCGCCAGTGTACCGGTCTGCCTTTGGTAAAGGTTTGAAAAGGATATACCACCGCACTTCCTGCACATGGGATTGAAGCAATCGATTGCAAAGAGCGCGCACCGGAAAGATGGATCAGGTAAGCGGATGCTTGTATGTTGTAATTTCGGATGGATTCCAGCGCATCGTCTTTGATGGCTAATACGATCAAGTCTCCTTCTATGATCAACTCTTTATTTAATGTCCAGGTTGTAACACCCGGAAACTCGGACTGCAAGGCTTCCAGTTTGGCAGCATCACGGGCATAAACCGTCAACTTCAGGTCTTTCTTACTGTGCAACAATTGCAGTAAGTGCCAGCATAGGTTGCCAGATCCAACAATAGAAATTCTTTTAAACGACATGAAAGGAGAAATTTAAGCGGCTTTGTTTTTCATCTTGGCGAATTCATTGTAGCGGCGCAAGATGGCGATAAACAAACCCAGGACAAGCAATACAGTACCAATCCACAGTACATTGATCATGGGTTTTTCTATGGCTTTCAAAATGATATAATCACGTTGGCTGGAAGTAAACTCAAAGGTAAAGCCTTGCTGATCGGGATTGATTTGGTGGAACACGACACGGATGCCCAGGTCATTCACTGTTTCAGGCACATAGCCTACTTTCTTTTCTTCCAGGTTGAGCACATAAATAGGATGCAAAGGAAATACTTGACCATCGGGACCCAGTATATGTATGTGTGCTTTCAACGCAATGTCTGTAGAATCAACATGCGCGCCGTGAATATGTTCGATGCGTTCTACATCGTCCAATACCGCTACATAATCGTTTACAAAGACCGTATCTTTTATTCTCATAAACTGCAATTCCGGCTTGCCCCATTCTTTTTCTTCCTCCTCTGACGGCACAACAGAAAGGTGTGAGTATAAATCACGATCTGCAAAACGTTCGATGTCCGGAGAAGGAATAGATCCCATGCGTGGATTTTTTTGTAGACGAGGATACAAAACA
>Ga0247808_10000248_pt1 | contig 29610 bp, 30 predicted proteins | sample UWRJL089202R1_FD_179914 | JGI IMG/M metagenome (GOLD analysis project Ga0247808, IMG submission 179914) | Plant litter microbial communities from Arlington Agricultural Research Station in Wisconsin, United States - UWRJ-L089-202R-1 | ecosystem: Environmental > Terrestrial > Plant litter >... | reverse complement strand
GATTACTGATATTGTCGATAACTATCCTGGTTTCCCTGAAGGAATAGAAGGTTTGACGCTTGCGGGATTTCTTGAAAAACAAGCTGAACGATTCGGTGCGCACATCGACTTTGGTGATGTAACTGCCATCCGTGATGAAAATGGGCTCAAGGTTGTAACGGTTGACGGCAATGATGTCAAAGCCAAATCTGTCCTTATTGCTACGGGTAGTGACTACAAAAAAATCGGCGTTCCTGGCGAAAAAGAATTTTATGGACGCGGTGTTCACTACTGTGCAACTTGTGATGGTGCGTATTACCGCGATAAGAAACTTGTCGTTATCGGTGGCGGTAACTCAGCGCTTCAGGAAGCACTATTCCTTACTCGTTATGCAAGTCATATCGATCTTCTGGTCCGTAGTACTATTAAAGCGAGTGACGTTCTTGTGCATAGCCTCCAAAAGTTTGTCGATGAAGGTAAGGTAGCTATCCATCTTAATACCGAAACCGACGAAATTGTCGCAACGGATGGACGAGTGAGCGCCGTCAATGCCACCAAGTCTGGCGAAGCGATCACCTTTGATACTGATGGCGTGTTTGTATTCGTTGGTCTTAAACCAAATACTGAGTTCTTGAAGGATAGTGGGATTGAACTTGATGAAATTGGACTCATTAAGACCGATCGACATCTTGAGACCTCAATGGAAGGCGTCTTTGCGAGCGGTGACGTGCGAAGTGGTGCGACTGCACAAATCGCAAGTGCTGTTGGTGAAGGTGCGACAGCAGCCCTCTCGATTCGAGAATATCTCGATAAAAAAGCTCATAACCTTTAGGCTATATGTTTTTTGAAATAAGATTCCAGTTGTGAGATCACAGCTGGATCTTTTGTTTCGAGGGCAATTTCTCGTGTTCCAAGCAAGACGCCAGTATACGCAAAGTTGTGTGAGCCGGTAATTGTTACTTTTGATCCGTCCTTCATCGTAAAGATTATGAATTTTGCGTGAAGATATTGATCTTTGTTGTAGGCGGTTTTGTGTCCACTGAGTGACTGGCTTATTTTGATTAGCAGGCTATTAAGATAGGTAGCTTGTTCTGGACGATTGTAATAAAAATCGGTAGTAGTGTTTTTGAGCGCTCGCGAAAGCTTTCCGGTTGGACAATACTGAGAAACGAATAAAATATGCGTTGCCTCGCGTGCAAGCTCAACAGCACGTCGGTAAATAACTGACTGAGAGATGATACCGCCATCGATAAGCACCGAATTACCATCGAGCTCATAAGTAACACTTGGATAGTTTGCAGAGCCGCGATCGGCTTTTTGAATTCGTCCTTGTTCGTAGCAGAGTCGATCGGCCAGGCGTTCGTTTTCAACCCTGAACATGTAATCGTTATTAAGAATGCCGTTTCCGTACATGTTGACGCCACCAAAGACGTACGAAGTATCATCAATGACACACCATTTGCTATGAGTGCGTCCACTAAAGATCGTTAGTCGTCCTCTTCCAAGCCAGTGGAACTTAACGCCCGCAGCACGAAGTGTTTTTGCCATCTTGGTAGCAAGTTTTGCATCCGGGCTATAGTAGCGAACAGGCAGGAGACTACCGCTGACCTCTCCGTAGGTAAAGATGTCACCAGCAACCGTTACTTGAACACCGCGACGTGCAGCGGCCTCTAAAGCAGCAATCAGCTCATGTGTTTCTGGGTGGTCGGCAATGACCATTGAGATTAAGAAAATGCGCTTTGTTGCATGTTTCATTTGCTCGGCGGCTTGATGGACGTAGTCTGATGGGAGTAATAATTTCATGTTGTTACTCAGTGATTATATAACTAGTTGTCAAAAACTGATAAAATAACAGCAAGAAGATTCAAAAAAGGAGAATTACATGGCAGACTTTAACCAGATTTTGACTCCCGGTGATGTAGATAACGGTATCGTAAACGTTGTTATTGAAATCCCTGCGGGTAGTAACAATAAAATTGAGTGGAACCGCGAAAAAGCAGTATTCCAACTTGATCGAGTAGAACCAAAGATTTTTGCAAAACCTACTAACTATGGGTTTATTCCGCAAACTCTTGATGAAGATGGCGACGAACTCGACGCCCTGATCATTACTAACGAACCACTTCCTACGGGAATCTACCTCGAGGCAAAGATCATCGGTGTACTTAAGTTTGAAGACGATGGCGAAGTTGATGACAAGGTTGTTGTTGTTCCAGCTGACGACCGTCACACGGGCAACGCTATCAACACACTTGATGACCTGAGCGATCAATTGAAAAAGCAAATCGAACACCACTTTGCGCACTACAAGGATCTTAAAAAACCTGGAAGCACAATCGTCAAGGGTTGGGGTGACGTCGAAGAGGCAAAAGCTATTGTCCACGAGTCGATTGAACGCTGGGGATAATGACCAAGCTCCATTTGATTGCAAAGACAGTCGTTATTAACGAGGAAGGAAAAGTATTGGTCCTTCGTCGGAGTCCTTGGCCGGCACGACCAAACCTTTCACATCAACCTGACTTTCCCGGGGGGACTGTTGAAAAAGACGAAACGAGTCTTGAAGGTGCGGTTCGTGAAATGGAAGAGGAGATTGGTGTTGTTGCTGATCCGTCTGAATTTGAACTTGCCTTCGACAGAGTCGATACGTATCCCGATAGTGGCGACGAAGTACGTCACTGGCTGTATATCTTACGACTCGATCATACACCTGAGGTGAAACTCAGTTGGGAGCATGAAACATATGAATGGCTTGATGCTAAAGATATCGTTGATAACTACGGCTTTAGCCCATTCTATACCGATGTTCTTCCGAAGCTTTTTGATAAAAAACTGATTTAATCAGTCATCATAGCGACGATGACATGGTCACCGTCTTCTTGGCGGTGGCCTTTTAGGTATTCGCTATATGAATAATAATTCTCATCAGTTGCAGAGTCGGCGGGGTTATCAATGATATTTTCATCAAGAATGCCTGCGCTTTTTAGTTGCTCGAATGTCACTTCTTTCATGCCTTTATTATCGAGTGCCCAGATAGGATAAATTTCTTTATTCGGCGCCGGTGTTAACCATATCTTAAGTGTTTTAGGTTTGCTCCCGTAGTTATCGACAAGGTAGGCTATTGAGCGAATACCACCCTGCTGCTCAAGACTATGACGACCAAGGTGAGTTACCATTAAGATGTTCTGGAGAGGATCAAAGATTGCCGCACCGACACAATCGGCAACGGGAAGTAGTAATGCGTGATCTTTTTGTCGAGTGACAACTCCATCGGCGATTGCGACACGATCATCTCGCATACCGCTACCTTTGTCTTCGTCGGTCGCTTCTCTGTAGCGACAATAATCATCAGATTCGTACTTCGTGTTGACGCGAGTCGTTTGATCCATCGATACGCCGAGAGACTTGAGATATGATTCTCGGTTGGCAATCACTGACTGGTTTTCAGGATTCGTTCGATCGTACATGCTGCCGTCAGCGACGGTGGAAATGGCAACAAGTACTTTAGGCATTCTTTTTTCGCTTGAGTGTTTTTTGACGAATGATTGCTGCCGCGTTGGTGATACCCCCAATGATACCAAGCTGACGTAACTGGGCGCGAAGTTTTCCTTTTGCGTGAGTGGTCATTACAAGATCGAGCCAGGTTTGTTTAGGTGTCGCTGATTTTCGTGTCATTACTTCGACGACGTCACCGTTTTGGAGCGATTTATCAAAGGGATGAATTGAGCCGTTTACTTTGAATCCATAGGCGTGACGTCCAATGTCGCTGTGAACGAGATATGCAAAGTCGAGCGGCAGGGCGCCTTCTGGCAGATTGTAGATATCACCCTTTGGTGAATAGACGAAAATACGATTACCGAATAGGTCAATATTTAATTGATCGTGGGGGATGTCATCGCCACTTCGAAGCTTTGTGGCAATCTCTTGAAGCTGAGTAATCCATTGCATGTGTGTCGGAAGGACGGCGCTTTTCTTGCCACGTGTGTAATCCTTCGAGCTCTTTTGTTCATGGTAGTGGAAACTAGCCGCCAGTCCGCGTTCAGCGAATTCGTGCATATCGTAGGTTCGGATCTGGAACTCAACAATCTGTTTGCTTGGAGTGATCACGGTGGTGTGAAGGCTTTGGTAGCCATTTGGTTTTGGAACGGAAATGTAGTCCTTGATACGTGCAATCATCGGTTGGTAGAGTGAGTGAAGAATACCGAGAACGCGGTAACAATCTTCTTTTGATTCGACAATAATACGCAGCGCCATAAGGTCGTAGATGTCATCCATGCTTCCTGCTGTCTTTGTCAGTTTTTTGTGAAGACTATAGATGCTTTTGACGCGGCCATTAATTTCAAATGACAGACTTTGAGCTTTGAGAGCTTTTTCTACTTCGTCACGAACACTTCCGAGTTTACGAGTACTTTTTCCAAGACGTTTTCGGATGAGATTTTGGAGGCGTTTAAATTCGGCAGGATCAAGATAGCTGAAAGCGATTTCTTCGATTTGCATGCGTACCCGCCCCATACCTAATCGGTCGGCCATTGGGGCAAACACCTCAAGGCTTTCGCGAGCAATTTTTACCTGCTTGTCTTTTGGCATATGTTGGAGCGTTTCGAGGTTATGAAGTCGGTCGGCGAGTTTAATGATAATAACGCGGACATCTTGGCCGACGGCGATCAGAAGCTTAGAAAGGTTGTCTTTTGTTTGGGGAAGATATTCAGCAAGATCTTGCATGCCGGCACGAGCCTGTGAGACTTTCGTGACGCCGTCAACCAGAAAGGCAGCATCTTTGCCGAATAGTGATTCGAGTTGTTCAAGTGTCGTCTCGGTATCTTCGACGGTATCGTGCAGGACACCGGCGATGACGCTGTCGATGTCCATTCCCCAGTCGATGAGTGTGCTCGCAACTGACAGCGGGTGGATAATGTAGGGCTCGCCACTTTTTCTTTTTTGGCCGGTGTGTGCAGCTGAGGCAATATCAATTGCATGTTCAAGATCGAGAATCTGATTTTTCTCGTAATAGGGTTTCGCTTTTGCAAGCAATTCACGCTTATTCATACCTTTAGAGTATACGTTACTAAGGAAGGGTTGTCAGGCTTCTTTACTTGAGACGAGAAACATATATACTTAAAGTGATTACGCTAATGACTTTAAGGAGTGGGAATTAGGATGAGCAAAACGAAAATTGGCATTAATGGGTTCGGCCGAATTGGCCGTAACGCTTTTAAGATTGCGTTTGACCGTAGCGACTTAGAAATCGTTGCAATTAACGATCTTACTGATACGAAAACACTTGCATATCTTTTGCAACACGATAGCAACTACGGTGCTTACAAAAACAAAGTCACGTTTACTGATGACGAGATTATCGTTGGTGACCAGCATGTAAAAGTACTTGCAGAGAAAGACCCGGCAGCACTACCATGGGCAGATCTTGGTGTTGAAGTGGTTATCGAATCGACAGGTCGTTTTACTGACAAAGAATCAGCTGAACTGCACATTACCGCCGGTGCAAAACGAGTAATTATTAGCGGACCATCAAAGAGCGATGGAGTTGATACTATCGTGCTTGGTGCAAATGAAGATGCAATCGAGGGTGCGAGTGTGGTCATTAGTAACGCGAGCTGTACAACTAACTCGCTTGGGGCAGTTATGGCGATTCTTGATGCTGAATTCGGTGTTGAAAAATCACTCCTGACGACTGTACACAGTTACACTGCAAGTCAGGTACTCCAAGACGCACCTTCTAAAGATCTTCGCGAAGGTCGTAACGCTGCCGAGAATATCGTTCCTACGACCACCGGTGCGGCGATTGCTGTCACAAAAACATTGCCACAGCTTGTCGGTAAGTTTGATGGACTCAGTATCCGTGTTCCAACTCCTGTTGTTTCGATCAGCGACATTACCGTCCTGCTTGGTCGTGATGCGACTGTTGAAACGATTAACGCTGTCTTTAAAAAAGCCGCAGCCGATCCGTACTACCAAGGTATTCTTGGTGTCAGTGAAGAGCCACTTGTCAGTCGTGATTACATTGGTAATAGCTTCTCTGGTGTCGTCGACCTATTGCTTACAAAAGTTGTTGGCGGAAACCTTGCAAAAATCATGGTGTGGTACGACAACGAGTGGGGCTACAGTAACCGACTTGTTGAACTTGTTGCCGATGTGGGAAAGACCTTGCAGAAATAAGCGCATAACGCTTATACTTTAGATATATGAAGATCTTTTTGGGCAGTGATCACAACGGCTTTCATTTGAAAGAAAAACTATTTGCATACCTCGCAAAACGAGGCTATGACGTTGCTGACGTTGGAGGTAAAGTACTTGATCCGAGTGATGATTTTCCGGAATTTGCGCACATGGCTGCATTAAAAGTATTGGGCGAAGAAGAGGGCGAAGGCCGAGCTATCTTATTATGCGGTGGTGGGCAAGGTATGGCAATTGCTGCAAATCGTTTCCGCGGTATCCGTGCAAGTGTCGTATGGGACGCTTACGAAGCAAAAATGACACGCAACGATAACGATAGCAATATTCTCTGTCTGCCTTCTCGTATTTTTGATGACGCAGAAGATGCCGAATGGGAAGGGATTGTCGAAACATGGCTCAGCACCCCTTTTGCCTCAGCTGTTCGATTTAAACGACGCAATGCGCAGATCGACGAGATCTAATGAGCGTTATCGCACCATGTATTACTGTTGAAACTCCTGATCAATACAAGGGTATTGTTGACCGTATTCATCCGTTTGCGCAACGTGTTCATATCGATGTCAGTGACGGCGAATTTGCGCCATCGTTCCTTTTAGGGGAAACGCAACTGTGGTGGCCAAAAGAATGGCAAGTAGATATACATGCAATGGTTGCGCGACCGTCTGAACACGTGACTCAATTGATCGCTTTAAAACCGAGCCTGATAACATTCCACGTCGAGATCCAAGAAGATATCGTTGGTATTCTTGGTCAAGTCAAAGCTGCCGGAATCAAAGCCGGGATTGCACTGCTTCGCTCAACAGTTCCTTCGACGGTCGCTGAAGCTATAAAAGCCGCTGACCATGTAATGATTTTCTCTGGCGAACTCGGTAAATACGGCGGTACTGCAAGTATGATGCAACTCGAGAAAGTACGTCTTATTAAGAATATTAACTCCGCTGTAGAAATTGGTTGGGATGGTGGAGTGAATATGGATAATGCCTATACACTCACCCAGGGTGGTGTCGATGTCCTTAACTGTGGTGGTGAGCTTGCTAATGCGCTTGATCCGGCAGCAACCTACCAAGGGCTTGTCAAAGAAATTAATAAGCACGGGGTGATTTAGATGGAACTTACCGTTACGCAAATTGAACAAAAGGCTAATGATATTCGTCAGAGTATTATTAAAATGCTCGAAGAAGCCGGTAGCGGCCACAGTGCGGGTCCGCTTGATCTCGCTGATATATTGGCCGCTTTGTATTTCAATATCCTAAACATCCGCCCCGAAGAACCCGAATGGCCAGAACGAGATATCTTCCTCCTGAGTAACGGTCATACTGTCCCGGTCCAATATGCAGCAATGGCTGAAGCAGGATTTTTCGATAAAGAAGAGCTACTGACACTTCGTAAACTTGGGAGCCGTCTTCAAGGTCACCCAGAGCGTGAAAAGCTACCAGGGCTCGAGAACACGAGTGGTCCACTCGGTAGCGGTCTTTCGCAGGGGGCGGGCTATGCCTATTCACTTCAGTATATTGATGAAGTAAAACACCGGTTTGTTTATGTCGTCATGGGTGATGGTGAGCTCGATGAGGGAAATATCTGGGAAGCAGCAATGTTTGCCGGTAAAAATAAACTTTCTCAACTTATAGCTTTTGTTGATCGTAATAATATTCAAATTGATGGAAGCACTGAAGACGTCATGCCGCTTGAAGATCTTCGCGGTAAGTGGGAGTCATTCGGATGGCATGTGCTTGAAATTGACGGACACAATGTCGATAGTATTATCGATGCCGCCAGTCAGGCTCGAGCGATTACAAACCGCCCAACGGTGATTATCGCTCATACGATTCCAGGTAAGGGAGTTGATTTCATGGAGTATGACTACAAATGGCATGGTGTTGCACCAAATAGTGATCAGGCGAAAGAAGCACTATTGAAGCTCCGGAGTCTCAACGGCAAGATTAGCCATGAAGGGGAGGGCGTCTAATGTATCCAATCAATCCTGATGCGTTTTCTGATCAAGTAAAGTCCGAACCAATTCGTGCTGGATTTGGTCGTGGGCTTAAAGTAGCCGGGGAATCTAATGAAGCAATCGTTGCACTCTGTGCCGATTTGACCGAAAGTACACAGATGCATTTATTTAAAGAAGCGTTCCCTAAGCGCTTTATTGAAATCGGTGTTGCTGAACAAAACCTCGTGACTGTCGCAAGTGGTATGGCCCGAGCCGGTAAGATTCCGTTTACAAGTAGCTATGCTGCCTTCAGTCCAGGACGAAACTGGGAACAGATTCGCACAACAATCGCTCTTAACAACCAACCAGTAAAAATCGTTGGCTCTCATGCGGGTGTGAGTGTTGGTCCTGATGGAGCTACGCACCAGATGCTTGAAGATATTGCGTTGATGCGCGTATTACCAAATATGATAGTCGTTGCGCCTGGCGATAGTGTCGAGGCTGAAAAAGCAACCAAGCTTATTGCGGAGAACGGTAAACCGACCTACCTCCGGCTTGCTCGTGAAAAGACACCGATTTTTAGTACTGACGCATCGCCCTTTGAAATTGGAAAAGCTTATGTACTGCGCGAGGGTCATGAAGCGACACTTCTTGGGACGGGAACAATGACCTATCAATTACTCGTTGCTGCGAACATCCTTGCCGAGCAAGGAATTGAAGTTGAAGTCGTTCACGTTCCTACTATCAAACCACTCGACGAAGAAACAATCCTCACAAGTGTTCAAAAAACAGGACGTGCGCTGACTGCTGAAGAAGCTCAGGTGAACGGTGGATTCGGTGGTGCGGTCGCTGAACTACTCGGAGAACATCTTCCAACACCACTGATTCGTGTCGGTATGCTTAACCGATTTGGCGAATCAGGATCGCCTGCAGAGCTACTCGAACACTTCCGCCTGACTGGTCCGCAAATTGCCGACCAACTCAAGCAATGGATTGAAAAAACTCCCCGGTATCACCAAGGTTTTTAACCGGCCAAACACGCTATTGTCTGATAAGCATAAATGGTATACTGGCAACAGATAGAACCAATTTACTATAGGGGGCATGAAGCATGGGGCTGACAATACAAGAAATTCGCGATAACACGACGCGTGCTCGTCATTTGATGCAGCGTTCTCGGCAGCAACATTTTGCCGTCGGTGCATTTAATATCGATAACCAAGAGACGCTTATTGCTGTTGCCCAGGCCGCTCAAAAACTCAATGCTCCTGTAATGGTTGAAGTCAGTGATGGTGAAGTAAAAGCCATGGGACTTCAGAACATTCGTGACCTCGTCGATAACTACAAGGTTCAATACGGTGTTGAAATGTACATCAACCTTGATCACAGTCCAACCGTCGAAGACTGTAAGCGGGCTATCGATACTGGCTTTGAATTTATTCACATTGATATTTCTCAGGCGAACCATGACGCAACAACTGAAGAGATCATAGAGAAAACCAAAGAAGTTGTGGAATATGCCAAGTTTACTGGCGCACTTGTCGAGAGCGAACCTCACTATTTTGGGGGAAGTAGCAATCTTCACTCGGAAGCAATCGATTACGAAGAAATTAAGAAAACATTCTCAACTCCAGAAGGAACAAAAGCATTCGTTGAAGCGACCGGTATTGATACGTACGCCGCAGCAATCGGAAACCTTCATGGTAAATATCCTGTACCGAAAGAGCTTGATCTCGAACTGCTTCAAAAGGTACGTGATTCAATTGATTGTCAGATTAGCTTGCACGGGGGAAGCGGTACAGAACTCCACTATTTCGAAGATGCTGCAAAAATCGGTGTCAGTAAGATCAATATCAATAGTGATATGCGCTATGTCTTCCGCACAAAGCTCGAAGAGGTCCTTAAGGCGAATCCAGATGAGTACGCTATCGTAAAACTCATGCCACAGGTATATGGTGCAGTTCAAGAAGTTATTGAAGAAAAAATTAATGCCTTCGGCAGCGCAGGTAAGGCCGTTAATTAATCATGTCTGTTCCGACAATCGTTACAATTGGCAAGGCGACACAAGATGTTTTCGTCAAAAGTTCACAGGCCTTCAAACAGCTTGAACACAAGGGTGTGAAATATGAACAGCTTCCGGTAGGTCAAAAACTTGATCTTGATGAAGTTGTCTTTGCGACTGGTGGAAATGTCACGAATGCTGCCGTAACGTTTGCACGACAAGGACTGCACAGTCGGTATGCATGGTGTATTGGAACTGACGTTGCGAGTGAAGCAATCCTTCAAGACCTCGATGCTGAAGGTATCGATACAAAGCATGTTACTCAAAGTAACGACTACCGGGCGAGTTACTCGGTAATTCTCATGCTTCAAGGTGGTGAACGTACGATCCTTAACTACAAGGGCACACGACTTGAAGCCAGTAGCCATGATCTTGATTTGAGCGTTATCGATACTGCTGATTGGCTGTATCTTTCTGCGCTTGGTGATATGGACCTACTCGAAAAGATTATTACCCGTGCGGCGAAGCATGGGGTGAAAGTAATGCTTAACCCCGCGGGTGCTGAACTTAAAGAAGCTGACAAGCTTCGTGGGTTGCTTGAAGACGTCGAGGTTTTGGCGGTAAATAAAGAAGAGGCGCAAATGATTGTTTCTGGTGAAGCACTTGACGAGCTTGCACGGCACGGACGACACTATTGTCCTGTCGTGATTGTATCCGACGGCCCTAATGGTGCTGTTGCTACTGACGGCAAAACTATTGTCACCGCAGGTATGTACGAAGATGTGCCTGTTGTTGATCGTACCGGTGGCGGCGATGCCTTTGGATCTGGTTTCTTAAGCTATTATTCTCAAGGAAAATCACTAAAAGATTCAATGATTTTTGCAAGTGCTAATTCAACATCAGTCGTGACGAAAGTTGGCGCAAAAGAGGGTATTTTACATAAGGGCACCGTACTTCACGACATGCCAATTACAGAGGAGACGTTTTAATGGCTAAATTTTTACTTGATTTATTGGATGCTGAAGATCCGCTGTTTACAAAAGCACTTGCTCAGCTTGAAGAAGTAAGTGGGCGAACTGGGGCGGACATCAAGCTTATTGGTGATATTACCGGTATGGCTCATGAGAGCTTGCGCCTCCTTGGTCTTAACCCCGCTACAGCAACAGGTGAAGAAGTGTATCACGCGCTTGATTCTCGGGTTGAACAAGACATCGAACGATTGACCCGAGTGATTGGTGCTAAGCCTGACGACGATGTAAAAACTATGGTGCCTTATATGATCGACGCCGCAAACAAAGTTAAGTTCAACCGTACCGTCTTCGTTCTTAAGCGCGAAAAAGCAAAAGACCTACTACGACAAATGCCACCTAAGGCACTTATGGAAAAGCTTGGTTACGACACAGTCGAACAAATGTTCGATGGAGAAGACTTTGATGAAGTATATACGGCGCTCCGTTTCTCTGAAGGTCCCGAATGGCTCAACCAGTACAATGAACTATTCCAAAAAATTACTCCTGAAGATTATGAAGAGCGAGACCTGCGAATTCTTCAAATGAATCACGAAAAGTATGTCGACTTGGCTGCGCATTTCGTAAAGAAGAAACTCCACAACGTTACGCATACGAAAGAGATGGGTATTATTGTTGTCGTACCAATGCACGCTAAAAAGATGCGCGGACTGGTGCTCAAGACACTTCCGCTATTGCTGCACTATATGAATGAAGTGAAGTTGTATTCAACATTCTTTAAACTGAAAAGCAAGAAACCGCACTTTGGGCAAACTGTTGTTCAAACGCTCATTGCTGATCCGGGTAATGCAAGTCAAATGGCGGGAAGTCGTATCCACTGGCGTGTCATTCAGCGCTACCTGGGGCGTCACAAGGAGGATTCTGTTGAGAAGATCGCCTTTGAGCCACACCTTCAACCTGAAGACCTTCACTGGCGTCGTGCCGAGGATCTCTTGTATCAAATTGATCCTGAATTAGAATTTTGGAAAGATAGAGATTATGTAGCACTTAACTACGACGGTTTCCCGGTTGCCTTCAACCTATTTGATGTAAGCTTTGCCTACTCGAATAAAGAACCGTACGAAGGACGTTATGCATATCACTTCCGTGAAAGTCTATGGAACGAGATTTTTGTTCGGTACATGGGCTTCAAGAACCTTGAGAAGCAGGTACTAGAGCAACTTGATAATGACATGGTAGCACCAGAGAAACTTCCCATCGTTCGACGCAAACCGGTCGCCCTCGCCTTAAAACGTGAGAATATCAAACACGATCTACTTATTCGTCAACGACTTATCGATGCAGCCGAGGGAAGGCTCATCGGTGTCACCGAGGAATTCGAAAAGGTCTTCGAGATGCTCGGTAAATATCACAAGACAGTGACGATATTTGGATCAGCCCGTCGTCCGCAAAATGACGAGGTGACAAACATGGCCTATGAGTTATCAGCAAAGCTTGCAAAGGCTGGTTATGCGGTGGTCACTGGTGGTGGGCATGGCGTCATGGAATCCGGAAACAAGGGAGCCTATGACGTTGGAGGTGATTCAATCGGACTTAATATTTTGCTTCCGAATGAGCAAACGCTCAATGACTACACGACTGATAATTTCCAGTTCGAACATTTCTTCGGACGTAAGGTAGCAATGACACTTGATGCGAGTGCGTACGTCTATTTTCCGGGCGGTTTTGGAACGTTTGATGAATTATTTGAAATCTTGGCACTGCAGCAAACTAAAAAGATTCCAAAAGCACCAGTTCTGCTTGTGGGGTCGGATTTTTGGAATCCAATGGATAAGCTGATCAAATCCGTACTTCTCGATAAGTACCAGACGATTTCTCTAGAAGATCTTGAACTCTATGAGGTTATCGACGATCTCGATGAAGCTGTGAAGCGCATTGATGCTCACGAACGAAAAAGTACGACGTCTAAAATTTAGACTGAGCTTTACTTTTAAGAGTAACGCAATTATGCTTAGACTAACGTAAATCTGCGAGGGATGGACATGGCAAAAGAGCAAAGCAAAAAAGGACTCATTGTATCAACTGTAGTATTGAGCCTTGTGCTGCTTGCTGTTATTGGATTTGTCACTTTCCAAAATATGAATAAAAAAGATACAGTTGAAACCACAAATCAGACGCCATCAACTTCAACTCCCGACGATACTGCTAATTCGACAGTAAAAGAAGATCCAGTCGAGAAAGACAGAGGATCTATTCAAGAAGTTGACGAGTCAACACTTTCTTCGATTGATATCGAGCCGCTTGCGATCACTGTGTTCTATACAAAAGGTGTCCCTGGGTTTGAATACACTGTTGAGCGAACGAGTGATCAAACTGAGTATGTTCAATTTACCTCACCTGAGCTTGTAGGAACGAAATGTACTGACGATAAAGGTGCATTTGCCTCAATTGTGAAAAATCCTACTTCCGCTGAAGATAAAACGACAATCAAAGAAACGCGAACGGTTGGAAGCTCATCGTACGGACTCTCTTTGACAGCTAAAAACTGTACTAAAGACGAAGCACTACTTGAAAAATATCAGACGGCATTTACAAATGGCTTTAGCCGTTTGAAAGAGCTGTAGTGTCCAGTCGAAAAACTGCCCTCATAGTGGCGATTGCTGTGCTCGGTATCGCGATTCTCGGACTTGTCGGGTGGTTGGTGTGGAATGCGTCTAAGGACACAGACCAAGCCTCTGAGATTACTACTTTCGAGCAATGTAGGATGGCCGAAGGAAGCAAGCTACTTGAGACATTTCCAGAACAATGTGTCACCGCTGACGGACGAACATTTATCGGTCAAAACGTACAAACCGATAACTAATATATGCAGACAGCCTCTTGTTCGTTGGTACTGACAGGTATTCACCAAGAAGCAAAGAAAATGGTATAATAGGGAGATGGCAAAATTCAAACTCGTCTCTAAATATAAGCCAACCGGTGATCAGCCGACGGCTATTAAGACATTGGTTGAAGGACTTGAAAAAGGTGAAAAAGAACAGACACTGCTTGGTGTGACCGGAAGTGGTAAAACGTTTACAATGGCAAATATTATTCAAGATCGTCAGGTGCCAACGTTAGTTCTTGCGCACAATAAGACGCTTGCCGCTCAGCTCTATAGTGAATTTAAGGCGTTTTTCCCAGACAACGAAGTCCATTATTTTGTGAGCTACTTCGATTACTACCAACCTGAAGCCTACATGGCGAGTAGTGATACCTATATTGAGAAAGACAGCAAGATCAATGATGAGATTGATCGATTACGCCATGCAGCAACTTCGGCGCTTTTAACACGTCGCGATACGATTATTGTCGCCAGTGTTAGTTGTATCTATGGTATTGGTTCACCTGACGATTACTCAGAAATGTCGATTACGGTAAAAAAAGGTGAGCGTCGCCAACAAGATAAATTTATCCGTCTTCTTACTGACATTCAGTATCAACGAAATGATATAGATTTTCACCGTGGTACCTTCCGTGTCAAAGGTGATATTGTCGATGTTTATCCGGCCGGTAGTGACGTTGCCTATCGAATTGATTTCTTTGGTGACGACGTCGAACGCATTACTCGTATCGATCCATTGACTGGGGAAATCTTGGGAGAGCCTAATGAAACGACAATCTTCCCTAGTAGTCACTATGTTACTCCTCGAGAAAAGCTTTCACGGGCCATTGAAGGTATTAAGGCTGAGTTTGAAGAGCGAATGGAATTCTTTGAAAAGCACGATAAATTACTCGAAGCTCAGCGATTGGCGCAACGAACTAAATATGACCTTGAGATGCTTGAAGAAACAGGATTTGTTAAAGGAATTGAGAACTACAGCCGGTATCTTACGAATCGTGAGCCTGGCGAGCAGCCGGCGACACTCCTCGATTATTTTCCTGATGATTTCTTGCTTCTTGTTGATGAAAGTCACATGACACTTCCGCAGGTACGTGGTATGTATAACGGTGACCGCGCGCGTAAAGAAGTGCTTGTTGAATATGGCTTCCGTCTGCCGAGTGCGCTTGATAACCGTCCGCTGATGTTTGATGAGTTCAACCGTCACATGAACCAAGCTATCTATGTATCAGCGACGCCGTCTGAGTACGAACTATCGCACAGTCCAGAACCTGCACAACAGATTATTCGCCCAACTGGTTTGATCGACCCAGAGATTGTTATTCGGCCAAGTGAAGGTCAAATTGATGATTTGATTGCTGAAATTCGTGATCGAACTGATAAAGGACAGCGTGTGCTAGTAACAACACTGACAAAACGTATGGCGGAAGACTTGACGACATACCTGCTTGAACTCGATATCAAGACTGCGTATATTCACAGTGAAGTCGACACGCTTGAACGGGGTGATATTCTTAATGATCTTCGATCGGGTGTCTATGATGTACTTGTTGGTATTAACTTGCTCCGTGAAGGGCTTGACCTTCCTGAAGTAAGCTTAGTCGCGATTATTGATGCTGATAAAGAAGGTTTCCTTCGAAGTACGAGCGCCCTTATTCAGAATATCGGTCGCGCTGCCCGTCACCTTGATGGAAAAGTACTTATGTACGCAGATAAAATTACCGACTCTATGCAGCGCGCAATCGATGAAACAGATCGTCGTCGAACAATTCAGACGACGTATAATACAGAACACAATATTACCCCAACAAGCATCGCTAAAGGCATTAGCGAAGGGCTTCGGGCGATCATCCCGAAGAAGGCAGATCAGCCGGCCAAGATTGATCTTCGTAAGATTCCTAAAGATGAGTATCCAGGATTGATAAAAGAGCTTTCTGGTCAAATGGCGCTTGCAAGTGCGAATCTTGAATTTGAAAAAGCCGCAGAACTGCGCGATGTAATTGCTGATATTAAATCAAAGATGTAATGCTCGATTCCACCGAGGTAAGGTATAATATAACGATATGACACAGATCTCTATAGACGATGTGCAGCATCTTGCGCAGTTGAGCAGCTTGCAATTAGATGATGCCGAAGCCACCGCCTTGCAGGGCGACCTCCAGAATATTCTCGGATACATTGAGCAACTTTCAGAGCTGGATACCACAGGAGTCGAGCCGACATATCAAGTGACTGATCTTGAAAATGTATGGCGTGATGATGTTGTTGATACATATGGTATTGAAAAGGAATCGCTTACTGGGCTTGCCCCGGCAAGTGAAGCAAACCAGATTAAGGTTCCAAAGGTACTGTAATGGTGACAATCTCTGAATTCCAATCTGGATCTGCTCGTTCGCGCGTCGAAACGGCCATTGCAAAGGCTCGCGAGAATGAATCGTTTCATGCGATCCTTAATCTATATGAGGAACGTGCCCTGCAACAGGCTGATCGAGTTGACAATGGTGAAGTGACTGGCCGTCTGGCAGGTGTTCCGTTTATCGCTAAAGATAACTTTTTGACATTTGGCGGTGTAACAACTGCGGCAAGCTCATTTCTTGAAAACTTTGAAGCACCACTACAGTCAACAGCGATTGAAAAGCTTGAAGCAGAGGGTGCGATTTGCATCGGTAAAGCCAACCTTGACGCTTTTGCGCATGGAGGTAGTACTGAAAACTCAGCATTTGGTCCAACCAAGAACGCTATTGATGAAACAAAAGTAGCCGGTGGAAGCAGTGGTGGTTCAGCGGTTGTTGTTGCCCTGGGTATTGTTCCGTTTGCACTCGGTACTGATACTGGCGGATCTATTCGTCAACCGGCAAGTTTTAATGGTGTTATTGGTGTAAAGCCAACCTATGGAACGGTGAGTCGTTACGGTGTTGTTGCTATGGCAAGTAGCACCGATACTATTGGTGTCCTCTCAAGTTCAGTGGACGACGCGACGCTTGTTATGGATATTATGAGTGGTAAAGACGATAAAGATATGACAACGCTGCCTGATTTCTTTGTACCGTCAGTACTTGAAGGTCAATTAAAAATTGGTGTGATTAAAGAATCGATGACTGACGATGTCGATGCTGATGTGCGTGCGGTCACCGACGCGTATATTGAAAAGCTAAAAGCTTCCGGTCATAGCGTCGAAGAGGTGAGTCTTTCTCTTCTAAAATATGCGCTAGGAATTTATTACATTGTTGTTCCTGCAGAAATTAGTAGTAACCTTGGCCGTTACGATGGTATTCGTTATGGAAAGCGCGCTGAAGCCGCAACGTTATCTGATCTTTACGGAAAGTCTCGTGATCAAGGGTTTGTAACCGAGAATAAGCGCCGAATTATGATCGGAAGCTATGTGCTTTCAAGTGGCTTTTTTGACGCCTATTACTTACAGGCTCAGAAAGCTCGCACACTGTTAATTAACGAATTTAACTCACTCTTTGAGAACTTTGATGTTCTGATTAGTCCGGTTGCACCAACTCCTGCATTTGGATTGGGCGAGAACACCAACGATCCAGTAAAAATGTATCTTGCTGACGTCATGACAGTCCCTGCAAGTCTTGCAGGGCTTCCGGCAATCAGTGTTCCGGCGGGAAAAAGTAACACCGGCTTGCCTATCGGTGTGCAGTTAATAGGACAGCGACGCACAGATAGTCGTCTTTTGGCGCTCGCAAAACAAGTGGAGGAAAAATAACATGGATCAAAACCTTTCGATAATATTCTTTTTTGCAGCAATACTAATTTTTGGCGGGCTTTTATTTGCAGTCATCGCCCTCGCACGACGTGGCCCACGTGCCCTCGATGTTGAAAAGTATCGTAGCCGTTGGATGACTATCGAACAGCAATTAAAACGAGATGAAACAAGCAGTTATCATATGTGCGTCATGAATGCTGATAAACTTCTTGATCACGCATTGCAAGAAAAAGGTATCCAAGGCAAGACAATGGCTGAACGAATGAAACAAATGCAGACTAAATGGTCAAATGCCAATAATGTCTGGACAGCTCACAAGCTTCGTAATCAGATTGCCCACGAACCCGATGTGCGACTTGACTATGACGGCGCTCGTCGAGCACTCACGGCATTTAAACAAGCGCTGAAAGACATAGGGGCTATTTAATGGCAACTCAAGAACAGCTCGATAAATACGAGATGACAATTGGGATTGAGTGTCATGTTCAATTGGCAACGGCGACGAAATTATTTAGTGGAGCAGATAATGACGCTCGAGATAAAGCACCAAACTCGGCAATTAATCCTATCGATTTCGGTCTGCCTGGCATGCTGCCGGTTCTTAACCGGAAAGCTGTCGAACTCGCTGTTCGTGCAGGGAAAGCATTGAATGCAGAAATTGCGCGCGTTAGTCGATTTGATCGAAAACACTACTTTTATCCTGATCTCCCAAAAGGCTACCAAACAACTCAAATGTATCAGCCGATTATCATTGGTGGACACGTCGATGCGCCCCTTGAAAATGGTGAAACTGTCACTGTGCGTATTCACCATGCGCACATGGAAGAAGACGCCGGAAAGCTGACGCACTATTCGGATCACAGCCTTGTTGATCTTAACCGTGCTGGTACGCCACTTATTGAAATTGTTTCTGAACCCGACATTCATTCATCAGCCGGGGCAAAAGCTTATGCCACAGAACTACACCGACTCATGACCTATGCGGGCGTGACACGAGGTGATCTGTACCATGGCAATATGCGTTTCGACGTTAACATATCGATTGCTCAAAAAGGTGCGACTGAACTGGGTACTCGAGCTGAAGTTAAGAATCTTAACTCTTTTAGAAGTGTTGAAAAAGCCGCTGATTATGAATTTAACCGGCAAGTAGAATTATTAGAAAAAGGTGAGCGCGTTGTTCAAGAAACCCGTGGTTGGGATGAAGCTGCCGGCCGAACAAACTCACAACGAAGCAAAGAAGACGCTCAGGATTATCGCTATATGCCCGATGCAGACATTCCACCGATTACCCTCACGACTGAAGAGATCGAAAAGATCCAAGCGGAAGTGCCGTATCTCCCAAGCTTCTACCGTGAGAGTTGGAAATCACTTGAGTTCGATAGCTCGGTAGTGAATAAAGTACTCGATAGTCAAGAGTCGGCGCTACTAATCCAAAGTCTTATTGAGATTGGCGAGACCGATGCTGCCAGGCGTGTTGGACTGTGGTTTGCAAAGGCAACAGACGACGAGTCGCTCCTTGAGGATACTATGAATAACACTCAGCCGATTCCGATCGCTTATTTCGTCGAGCTATCAAGGATGGTTGCCGGCAACGAACTTAATTCGAACGTTGCAAAGGATATATTCTTTGAAGTACTGCGTACATCTGGCGAGCCGCGAACTATCGCTGTGTCGAAGAACCTACTTCAAGTAAGTGATGAATCTGCAATTCAGGCAATCGTTGATGAAGTCCTGGCTGATCCTGCCAGTGCCCAATCTATTGCCGATATCAAATCAGGCAACGACAAAGCTATCGGCTTCCTTGTCGGTCAGATTATGAAAAAATCTGCAGGCAAAGCGAACCCTGCTTTGGCGCAGCAATTAATACGTAAACGAATGGGGGAAATAGAGTGAAACAACCTACTAAAGCGATTATTTGTGCAGCCGGGCTCGGTACTCGTTTTTTGCCGCAGACGAAAGCAATGCCCAAAGAGATGCTTCCTTTGATTGATCGTCCTGTTATTCAAGTGATTGTCGAGCAAGCAGTGGCTGCTGGTGTGACTGAAATTATCATCGTCACAGGTAGTACCAAGCGAGCAATTGAAGATCACTTTGATCGCAGTGATCAATTAGAAGCCGAACTTCGTGAAAACGGCAAAGACGACAAAGCTGATGAAATTAAGCGCGTCGCCGAACTCGCAAACTTTGTCTATGTTCGTCAAAAGGGGACACCGAAAGGTAATGCTCGCCCTATTCTTAATGCGCGACACCTTATTAATGATGACGAACCATTCTTTGTATTCTTTGCTGACGATTTTTTCAGAAGTGAAACTCCTTGGCCAATCCAACTAAAGGAAGCATATAATCAAACGGGTAAAACAGTGATCTCATTGATTGAAGTAGATAAGAAAGATGCCGATAAATACGGTATGGCAAGCCTCGCTGAAGAAAAGTCTGATCGAGTATTCCGTCTGAGTGGATTAGTAGAAAAGCCAGGAGAAGCTAACACGCCGTCGAACTTCGCATCTGTAGGAAGCTATCTGCTCACTCCTGATATCTGGCCACTACTTGAACAGGAAAAAGTTGGCAAAGGTGGAGAAGTTGGATTATCTGATAGTCTCAATGATCTTGCTCAGCAAGGCGAAGTCTATGGCCGATTTATCGATGGTGTGTGGCATGATACCGGTGATCAACTTAAGTATATTAAAGCCGTTGTTGACTTGGCGCTTGCAAGTCCTGAATACGGTGAAGAATTAACTGCTTTTCTCAAGCAACGACTCAGTTAACTATTTGCCCCTGCTCAAATTTGAGCGTATACTGAGAGGGTAACCAGCTAATAATAAGGAGAAATCCATGAGCTCAGCTGCAGAAATATTAGTGATAATTCTATCAGTTGTTCTCGCAGTATTTCTTATCTTATCGATCACGCTTGTGATCTACTTGATTCGATTGTCTGCCGAGATTCGACGCATCGCACAGTCTGCACAAAAGACCGTCGATAACATAGGGTCAGCCGTCACGGGAGTAGGTCGACTAATGTCACCAGTATTTGTCGCCGATCTTGTCGGTAAATATATCAAGAAATTCACTAATCAATCTAAAAAGGGGAAATAATATGTCAAAAGGTAAAGTAGCACTCGGAGCATCAATCGGAGCAGCAGCCGGAGCACTCGCAGGATTTGTAACAGGTGTACTTCTTGCACCAAAATCAGGTAAAGAAACTCGTAAAGACATCAAAGATACTGCAGAAAAGACTAAAGATGATGTCGTCAAGAAAGCAAAAGACGTAAAACACAAAGCTGAAGATGTCGTAGACGATGTAAAAAATCGCGCTGAAGGCGTTGTAAATGACGTAAAAAGCAAAGCTGAATCTGTTCGCGGTAAAGCAGAAGATATCGTTGAAGATGTGACTGACAAGGCTAAAGATGTTCGTGCTCGTGCCGAACAAGCAGTTGATGGTGCTAAAAAAGGCGCTAACACTAAACCAAAAACTACTAAAAAATAGTAATGATCAAAAAAGCGGTTAAAAAGGTTAAAGAAGATAACGAAAGAGGGGCTCGTAACGCCATTCTTGAAGATCTCTTTTACGACTTTCACAAATCTCGCCGCCAAGTCTATCTCATGAATTTAATTCGTGGGATATTCTTTGGTGTCGGGAGCGTTATCGGTGGTACGCTCGTTGTCGCGATAGCTGTATGGGTGCTAAGCTTACTTGTTGATATACCTGGTGGAATCGGTGATGCAATTGAGAACATCCGTGACACTGTACAGCAAAAATAGTATCCGTAAACAGTTTATTTTTACTACAGACAAACACTCACTATCTTCGGTATACTAAGAGTATTCATGGGGGTAGTTGAGACAGAAACCAAACAGCATGTCGGGGGCCAGTTAAAGGCGTCCGATTATGTTCATCTCCACAATCATACTCACCACAGTCTTCTTGATGGATTGAGTAAAATTCCCGCACTTGTTGACAAGGTAAAAGACATGGGAATGGAAGCCGTTGCTATTACCGATCACGGCACGATGTCCGGAACTATTGATTTCTATAAGTCTTCAAAAGCTGCTGATATTAAGCCAATTATCGGCATGGAAGCGTATGTTGCTGCCCGGTCACGCCATGACCGCGATCCTCAAAAAGATAAGGCTCGTTTTCACCTTATTATTCTTGCGATGAATGACCAGGGGTATAAGAACCTTATGCGTCTGAGTTCGACGGCGAATCTTGAAGGTATGTACTATAAGCCACGCATTGACCGTGAGCTCCTTGAGCAATATAACGAAGGTCTTATTATTCTATCGGGGTGTGCAAGTGGTGAAGTTGGCGAGAATCTTCGATCTGATAATTACGAAGAAGCCAAAAAGATCGCTGCTTGGTACAAGTCAGTATTTGGCGATCGTTACTACCTTGAGCTTCAGGATCACGGACACCCAGATCATGATCACGCATGGGATGTGCAGGTAAAGATTAACAAATATCTAGAGCAAATCTCAAAAGAACTCGATATCCCTATGGTGATTACGAGTGACGGACATTATCTATCGCATGACGACCAAGATACTCACGAAATTCTTCTCTGCGTCGGTACGGGTTCATTCTTGAGTGATGAAAAACGAATGTCGTTAAAAGACTTCGAGCTCCACGTTACTAACCCTAATGACATTATTGCAAGATGGGGAAGTACGCACGCCGAGGCTATTCAGAACACACGACTGATCGCCGATCGCTGTAACGTTGAACTGCAACTTGGGGGAATTTTGATCCCAACCTTCCCAACTCCTGAAGGACACGACGAAAAATCATATCTCCATGAACTAGTCTTTCAGGGACTTGCGTGGCGATACGGTTCAATTACGCCGCAGGAACGTGACGCGCTGACAATCGAAGAAGCTCGGAAGATTACTCCCGAAAATGTCCTTGAGCGCGCTGATTATGAGCTCGGGGTGATTGATCGCATGGGATTCAACGGCTACTTCTTGATTGTCCAAGACTTTATTAACTGGGGGAAAGACCGCGGTATTATCTTTGGCCCTGGTCGTGGTAGTGCCGCCGGATCGATTGTCTCGTATGCTGTTCGTATCACTGAACTTGATCCGCTGCACTATGACCTGCTTTTTGAGCGTTTCTTAAACCCTGATCGTATTAGCATGCCCGATGTTGATATCGACATCCAAGACACCCGTCGCGATGAGGTGATTCAATACTGTACGCAAAAATACGGGACAGAACGCGTTGCTAACATTGTCACCTTCGGAACGATGGCCGCTCGAGCTGCGGTTCGTGATGTCGCCCGCGTACTTCAAGTACCCTATGCGGAAAGTGACCGACTTGCAAAACTTATCCCACCCCCAGTACAAGGTCGTCATATTCCGCTCGCTAAGAGCGTTGTAGAAGATCCGGATCTTAAACATGAATATGACTCAAACCCAACAGCAAAGCGGGTCCTAGACTTCGCTATGCGGCTTGAGGGGACAATCCGCAGCCACGGTGTCCACGCTGCCGGTGTGGTGATTGCGCCAGATGATATCGTGAAGTTTGCACCTGTTGAAATGTCTCAAAAAGGTGTCGTTGCAACGCAGTATCCAATGGGTCCTGTTGAAGAATTAGGACTTCTCAAGATGGACTTCCTTGGGCTTTCAAACCTTACGACTATCAATAACACCCTTCGTATCATAAAGAAGGTATTTAAAACTGATATTAATTTATCAGAGATTCCACTCGACGATAAAGAAGCATTTGGATTATTGCAACGGGGTGATACTACTGGTGTATTCCAACTTGAGTCTGCCGGTATGAAACGCTATCTTCGTGAACTAAAGCCAACAGTCTTTGATGACATCATCGCGATGGTGGCATTATATCGTCCGGGTCCTATGCAGTTTATCGATAGCTTTATCAAGCGAAAACATGGTGAAGAAGAAATTCGATATATGGATCAAAAGATGGAAGGTGCGTTGAAGTCTACCTATGGTGTCCTTGTCTATCAGGAACAAGTGATGCAGATTTCAAAGGATCTTTCTGGATTTACCGGTGGAGAAGCCGACACTCTGCGTAAAGCTATTGGTAAGAAAAATGTTGAAATGATGAATAAAATGAAAACTCGTTTTGTTGAGGGTGCTGTTGAAGTATCTGGGGCGAAGGCGAGCGACATGGAGATATTCTGGAAGCAGCTCGAAGAGTTTGCTGCCTACTGTTTCAATAAATCACACGCAGCCTGTTACGGGTTAATCGCCTATTGGACTGCGTACCTCAAGGCGCATTATCCTGAGGCGTTTATGGCGGCGCTCATGACAAGCGACCAAGGTGATACCGAGCGTCTTGCTATTGAAATTAGCGAATGCCAACACATGGGTATTAAAGTACTGTCTCCTGATGTAAACGAAAGCTTCGTCGAGTTCGCTGTTGTTCCTGGCAAAAAAGAGATTCGTTTTGGTATGGCTGCGATTAAGGGCGTCGGTACTGCGGTTGTCGAAGAGATTCTCCGTGCTCGTGAAGACGGAAAGTTTACTGGTATCGAAGATTTTGCAAAACGCGCTTCGACCTCAAAGGTTAACAAAAAAGCCTGGGACTCACTTATTAAAACCGGTGCCTTCGACAAGATGGCCGATCGATCGGATTTGTTGTTTAGTCTTGAGACGATCCAAGGGTTTGCTTCAAAGATTCAAAAGGAAGCATTGAGTGGTCAGATTGATCTATTTGGTGCAATGGCCGATACCGGCATGGCGCAGCCAACGATAGCAATTCAACAAGCCCCAGTTAAACACACTGACAAAGAGCGTCTGACCTGGGAACGTGAACTGTTAGGGTTGTATATTAGTGCCCACCCCCTCGATAACTATTCGTCGTATTTTGAAGAACAGACAATTCCGATTGTCGAAATGACGAGCGATATTGACGGGAAAGTCCTGACTATTGGCGGATTGGTATCGTCAGTTCGGACGATTATTACAAAAAGCGGTTCGAAAATGGCATTTATTAAGCTTGAAGATAAAACCTCGGAAACCGAACTTATTGTCTTCCCGAATCTATTTGAAGTCCATGGTGCATCTCTGATACAAGACGCAGTTATCCGTGTGACGGGTAAAGCCTCGGCTCGTGATAAAGAAGGTAACGTCACATCTGACGTTAAGATGATCGCTGACACCATTGAAGTTGTCAATGATGCTGATCTGCGTAGCTATGAATCCAATGGACGAAAGATGATGAAACCGAAAGCTCGTGTGACGGCCTATCGTACAAAAGCAGCACCGGCCGCTTCGGCGGAACCAGTAAGTCGACCATTTGTTGCTGCGCCAGTTGAGAATCTGAAAAAGCTATATATTCATATTAAGAACCCCGACAATCAAGAAGCACTGCTGCAATTAAAACAAGCCTGTAGCTTATTCCCCGGTCTCAGCGATATTGTTTTGGTACTTGGCGAAGACAAGAAATCGGCAATAAAAATGCCATTCAGAGTTGATGGCAGTGATGAACTTGTCGGAAGATTAGTAAAGATCCTTGGCGAAGATGCCGTCGTCCTTAAATAGTTAAAGCGTACAGGGCAATGCCGGCAGAAACGCTAACATTGTATGATTCTTTCTTACCGCGCATGGGAATCTCAAGAATATCGTCACATTGAGCGAGCAATTCTTCGCTTATACCTGCGACTTCTTCACCGAGCAGGAGCGCAATCTTTCCAGGCGCTTTATAGTTTTGAATTGGAATACTCCCTGCATTAAGTTCAAGAGCGACAAGGCGGTACCCTTGATCGCGGAGGTCTGAAAGGTTGAGTTCCTCGTGGTATTCAAACGGCACCATTGTTTCGGCATTGAGCGCCGTTTTGTGGATTTGAGCAGTCAGCTTGTCGGAAATATGTGGCAGGCGAGTATCGCCTGTAATACGAGGATAGGGAGTGTAGCCACTAAGAATAAGTCTTGATACGCCAAATCCTTCGGCAGTTCGAAAGATAGACCCAACGTTGTGAGTGGAGCGAATATTATGGGCAATGACTATAACTTCGGGCATCTGGGTCATTATACCACTATAAAATGCTTATGATTTTTGATACGATAGGGGAAATGGATGAAGAGAAACAGCAGCTTCGCGCTCGCGAGCAAGATGAGACGAGTACGCAACAACGTGCTTCTATTCTTGGCATGGAATATTTCGATAGTCGCAGCATCGAGAACTCAAGCGAGCTATTGCCAGATATCCTGACAACCGAAGAGATGCACAAGAATCGGTTGGTTCCTCTTGCCCGAGGTGGGGATTCGCAGACGTGGATTTTCGGTATCACCACCCAGACCCCACAGTCGTATTTACGCGAACTCACCGCTAAGTATGCTGCTCAGGCGCAAAATACCGGCTTTATGTTGATGAGTATGAGTGGGTTTAACGTATTCATGAACCGTTACGATCCTCCTCTTGTCGTGAAGTACGATGATATTCTTATTGCCAAAGAAGGCGACAGTGACACTATCAAGCAGGTGAGCGATACGCTCAACTCGGTTGGTAGCGATGAAGTATTTGACTTCCTTGTTGATCAGGCTGATAAGCTTGGCGCAAGTGACATACACATCGAAAATCAAAGCAACGGCGTACGTATCCGTATGCGTATCGATGGTGCACTGCACCCTGTCGCCGAACTTGACGCCGACAGGTATCGTATGGTGCTTGGAACGATTGCTTCACGGGCAAACCTTTCAACAGCGGCGACAGAGCCACAGTCAGGTCACATGCAAAAGCAAGTAACAATCGAGGGCGAAACCCACACGCTTAATATGCGTATCGAGACAGTACCGACAATGTATGGACAAGACGCGGTGATCCGTTTGTTTAACTATGATGAGTCGATGCTTAATCTTGATCGGCTAGGAATTGGTCCCGAAGAACGACATGAGATTGACGAAATTATTAGCCACCCACGCGGCATGGTATTGATGGTTGGTCCAACTGGTAGTGGTAAATCGACAACACTATACAGCATGATTAGTGCTCTTAATACGACTGATCGCAAGATTATAACCCTTGAAGACCCGATTGAGTATGGTATCTCGGGTATTTCACAGATTCCTGTCGACACAACTAATGGCGCAGGGTTTGGCGATCACCTTCGTTCTGTCCTTCGTCTCGACCCTGATGTGGTGATGGTGGGTGAGATTCGTGACAATGATACCGCCAAGACTGCGATTCAGGCGTCTATTACGGGACACCTTGTCCTTTCGACTTTCCACGCAAACACTACCTCGACAGCGTTTAGTCGTATGATCGATATGATTGGGGTAAATCCAATCTTTAGTACTGCAATTCGCTTGGTGATTGCACAACGACTGGTTCGTCGCCTTGATGATGCAACCAAAGAAGCCTATGATCCTGATGAAGCGACGCGTAACTGGGTAAAATCAGTCCTCGCTAACCTGCCGGCGCATGTTCAAAAGCCTGATCTTGATACATTTAAGTTGTATCGTCCTGTAGCGAGCGAAGCCTCTCCCTTCGGATACACTGGCCGTATTGTCATTATGGAACAAATGGTCGTTGGTGAAGAAGTGCAGAAATTCCTTCGAGGAGACGTTACTGACGTTCATGCCGAGTCAATTGAAACAGCTGCTCGAGCAGCAGGTATGGTGACACTCCTTGAGAGTGGAGTCCTCGCAGCGCTGAGGGGCGATACCACCCTCGATGAAGTTAACAGGGTAATTTAGCATCTCACCCTTTTAAAAACAGATTAACTATGGTATATTAGATATTCGATTGCACTATAAATGATAAGGCGAGAAGAAAAATGAGTTTTGAACTAATTAAGATGGTGAACGAAGCGCAGAAAAAAGCTGCGGTTGTCGACGTTAAAAGCGGTGACACTGTTCGTGTTCACCAAAAAATTAAAGAAGGTACAAAAGAACGTATCCAGATCTTCGAAGGTGTTGTACTTCGCGTAGACCGCGTACAGTCACACACTTCACGAATTACTGTTCGTAAGATCGCTAGCGGTGTTGGTGTTGAAAAGAGCTTTATGCTTCACAGCCCACTCGTTGAAAAAATTGAAGTTGTTCGTCGTTCGAAAGTTCGTCGTAACTACCTTAGCTACCTACGTGAGCGTAGTGGTAAGAGTGCGCGTCTTAAGGGTGTTAACTTTGACCGCGAAGGTATTAACAGTGTTGTTGATCTTCACGCAGAAGCCGAAGAAGCGCGTCTTAAAGAAGAGACTCGTATCGCTGCAGAAGCAAAAGCTGCTGAAAAAGCTACAGAAGAAGCTGCACTTGCTGCAAAGCAAGCTGAAGTCGAAGCACGACACGAAGAAACTGCTTAGTTTCTAAAAAGCCTATTTATAGTAGAAAACGCCCTCACATTGTGGGGGCGTTTCCGTCGTTTAGGGGGTTAGTTGCTTTCATGAGAGTTGATCGTGATGTCGCCGTCGTCACTGACTGACAATTTGAGCTTGTTGGGGTAGGCGTCAAGCTTCTCGAGAAACCAGTTCTCGATCAGGTGACGAAAGACGGGGAGACTGACGAGCAGTTCGGCGAAGTCGTGCTGATCAACGCGGACGGGCCGCGAGAACTTAACCACGACCATGTAAGTCTTGGTTGTGTCGTGCACCTTCTCGCTGTAGCTGAATTCGAGCATCCCTTCTTTGAGTCGTGCGCAGAGTCGGATCTCTTTGAATCGGTGCAAAGCATCGATGAGATCCAGTCTGACATCCTGGATGTTCTTGACGTTGGACAGTTCGGTGATCTGGCTGATCTGTTTTCTCATGTACTTCCTCACACTTTGGACGGATTTGCATATTATAACACTTAATAACGAATAAATAAAGACCGTATAATAGGAACAATGATTTTAGGGATTGATGAAGTAGGGCGCGGACCATGGGCAGGGCCATTAGTAATTGGCGCTGTCGTGCTCGGCAAAGCAAAGATTGAAGGCCTGACTGACAGTAAAAAACTTTCAAAGAAGCGTCGGGATGAACTCGATGTTCTTATACGTGAGCAAGCTGACGGTTATGGTCTTGGATGGGTCTCTTCGCAGGAGATTGATCAAATTGGATTATCGGCGGCACTTCGCCTGGCAACTATTCGCGCCGTTGAGCAAGTCGGTGCGTCTTATAGCGAAATTATTATTGACGGTACTATCAATTTCTTAAAAGAAACAAGTAAGGGTAAATACGTGACGACACTCGCAAAGGGCGACCTGCTTGTCCCGAGTATCTCGGCAGCATCAATTATCGCAAAGGTGGCGCGTGATAACTACATGGCCGAGCAAGACGCCTTATATCCAGGATATGGGTTTGGAAGTCATGTAGGCTACGGTACGGCGGCTCACGCAGCAGCGATAGCAGCGCTTGGGATTACGCCGCTTCATAGACGATCATTTGCACCGATTGCCAAGATTGTTGGCGTGGAAGTAGCGAAAACCACGAAAGTAATTGGAGATGAAGCCGAATCGGTTGCGGCTGAGTTTTTAGAACGACGTGGACATACGATCCTGGAACGTAACTGGAAAACAAAGTTTTGTGAAGTTGATATTATTTCAATAAAAAATGACGTCGTTTACTTTACTGAAGTAAAGTATCGAAAAGATATGAAGCATGGTGGGGGAATTGGAGCGATTACCACTAAGAAGTTACAGAAGATGCGCTTTGCTGTCGACGTTTACATCGTAAAAAAGAGCCTGCATTCTATCGATCTTCGTCTGGCGGTAATGACGTTGCATAATGAACCACCAGACGTTATTGATTTTCTAGAGGTCGAGTAAGGCGTTTCGGACTGCTTTGCCGTCTCGCTCCAGTAATTCAACGCGGCCAGTTAGTTCACCAATACCGATTTCAATATTGCGCTTGAGTGCCGGTTCTTGAATGAGCGGAGTGAAGAATTCTTTGTACTCTTCTAACTGTTTATTGGTTATAAGACTACTCGCTATGTAGCGAGGGATACTATCGAAATGAGCATCGCCTTTGTACATTTCGCTGATCCAGTTCCATTCGC
>Ga0247808_10000247_pt1 | contig 29613 bp, 16 predicted proteins | sample UWRJL089202R1_FD_179914 | JGI IMG/M metagenome (GOLD analysis project Ga0247808, IMG submission 179914) | Plant litter microbial communities from Arlington Agricultural Research Station in Wisconsin, United States - UWRJ-L089-202R-1 | ecosystem: Environmental > Terrestrial > Plant litter >... | reverse complement strand
CCGGCGTCACCAGCTTTACCGTGACGGTGCCGACCTTGAATGACGGGTTGTACGAGCCCGGGGCGAATGAGACCGTGCCGCTGACGGTGGGCGGGGTGCTGGGTACGGGGGCGATTGTGGATACCAATGCCGTGCCGACAGTCGCTAGTGTGGAGCCTGGCCTAGCCGGTACCAGTGACGATGCGGTGCAGGAGGGGCAGAACCTGGTGTTCAACGTGACATTGAGCAATCCGTCGACCGTGGCGACGACCCTGGCGTATAGCCTGGGCGGCGGGACGGCCACCAGCGGCATCGACTTTACAGTGCCGCCGACCTTCAGCAATGGCGTGACTCTCAACCCCGGTGGCACCAGCCTCAATGTCCCGGCCAATGTCGGCAGCTTCAGTATTACCGTGCCGACCATTGCAGATGGTATATCCGAGGCGGTGGATGAAACCGTGCCATTGAGTGTGGGCGGCGTAAACAGCACAGGTTACATCACCGATACCGATGTGGCGCCGCATATCGCCACGATAGAACCTGGCGCCGCTGGCAGTGCCGACGATGCCGTCAATGAAGGCCAGGGCCTGGTGTATACCGTAACGCTGAGCGGCACCGCCAGCTCCCCGCTTAGCTATGCCTACCAACTGGGTGGTGGATCGGCCACCGCAGCGATTGATTACACTGCGCCGCCGGTGTTCAGCAACGGCGTCACGCTAAGTCCCGACGGCCTGACAGTCATTGTGCCGGCCGGCGTCTCCAGCTTTACGGCCACGGTTGCCACATTGAATGACGGCCTGTACGAACCCGGCGCCAATGAAACCCTCCCGCTCACCATAGGCGGCATCACTGCCAGCGGCCAGATCGTCGATGCGAATGCGGTGCCTACCGTGACGACAGTCGAGCCTGGCGCCCCAGGGGCCGGGGACAATGCGGTGAACGAAGGCCAGAACCTGGTGTATACGGTGACGCTGAGCAATGCGTCAAGTGCTGCGACTATCCTGGCGTACAGCCTGGGCGGCGGTTCCGCCAGCAGCGGGCTGGACTTCACGGTGCCGCCGACTTTCAGTAATGGCGTGACCTTGAACGGATCCAACCTGCTCGTGCCGGCCGGCGTCACCAGCTTTACCGTGACGGTGCCCACCTTGAATGACGGGCTGTACGAGCCCGGGGCGAATGAGACCGTGCCGTTGATCGTGGGCGGGGTCAGTGCAAGCGGCCAGATCACCGATGTAAACAGCGCGCCCACCATCGCTACAGTCGAGCCCGGCCTGCCCGGCACCGGCGACAACGCAGTGAATGAAGGCCAGAACCTGGTATTCAACGTCACCCTGAGCAACCCCTCCACGACCGCCAGCACATTTGCGTATGTGCTGGGCGGCGGCAGCGCTACCGGCGGGATCGATTACAGCGTGGCTCCCGTGTTCAGCAATGGCGTGACCCTGAGCGGGGACGGACTCAGCGTGATCGTGCCGGCGAATGTCAGCAGCTTCAGCGTGACGGTCGCGACTATCAGCGATGGCATCTACGAGCCCGGCATCAACGAAACCCTGCCGCTAAGCATAGGCGGCGTCATCGGTACGGGCCAGGTCATCGATATGACGACGGTACCCACTGTCGCCAGCATCGAAATGGGCGCACCGGGCGCTGGGGATGATGCGATCAATGAAGGCCAGGACCTGGTATTCACGGTGACCCTGAACAATGCAGCCAGCATTCCCATCGCCCTGGCGTATAGCCTGGGCGGCGGCACTGCCGGTAGCGGTGCGGATTTCAGCATACCGCCGACCTTCAGCAACGGCGTCACCCTGAGCGGCGATGGGCTGACCGTCATCGTGCCCATCGGCATCACCAGTTTCACCGTCACCGTGCCATCTATCAATGACGGCATTTACGAGCCTGGCAGCAATGAAACAGTCCCGCTCACCATAGGCGGCATCACCGCAACGGGGCAGATCGTGGATGTCAATTCCATCCCGACCGTGACCACCGTAGAGCCTGGCGCCCCCGGTGCCGGGGATAATGCTGTGAACGAAGGCCAGAACCTGGTGTTCACGGTGAGCCTGAGCAATGCGTCCAATACCAGCACTACCCTGGCGTACAGCCTGGGCGGCGGGATGGCGGCCGCCGGGCTGGACTTCACGGTGCCGCCGCTTTTTAGCAATGGCGTGACCTTGAACGGGTCGAACCTGCTCGTGCCAGCCGGAGTGACCAGCTTTACCGTGACGGTGCCGACCCTGAATGACGGGCTGTACGAACCGGGGGCGAATGAGACCGTGCCGCTGACGGTGGGCGGGGTGTTGGGCACAGGGGCGATTGTGGATACCAATGCCATACCGACGGTGACCGGCATAGAACCGGCCGGGATCGGCAATACCGACGATGCCGTCATTGAAGGCCAAAGCATCACGTACAACGTCACACTCAGCAACCCTTCCACCACCATCACGTCCCTGGCCTATACGCTTGGCGGCGGCACGGCGACAAGCGGTAACGACTACAACGCCCTACCGACGTTCACTAACGGCGTCACCATCAGCGGCAATGGCCTCAACCTGCTGATACCGGCCGGGGTGACCAGCTTCAGCGTCACCGTAGCTACAGTCAACGATACAGTCTACGAACCCGGCCTGGATGAAACACTGCCGCTCACCATAGGCGGGGTCACTGCAACCGGGATGATCGTGGACAACGACGCATCTCCCACCATCCAGGCCATCGAGCCTGGCGGTCCGGGCAGCGGCGACGATGCCGTGAACGAGGGCCAGGGCCTGGTGTTCAACGTGGTGCTGAGCAATACATCGAGTGTCGCCACCAGCTATGCCTGGAGCCTGGCCGGCGGGACGGGCACTGCCGGTGTGGATTTCACCACTCCGCCCAGCTTCAGCAATGGCGTGACCTTGAGCGGCGACGGACTCAGCGTGATCGTGCCGGCGAATGTCAGCGGCTTCAGTGTGACGGTGCCGACCTTGAACGATGGGGTGTATGAGCCGGGTGCGAATGAGACGGTGCAGGTCAGTGTGGGGGGGGTGAGTGCCATCGGGCAGATCGTGGATGTGAATACGGTGCCTACAGTAAATTCGGTGGAGCCTGGCGCTCCGGGGGCCGGGGACAACGCTGTGAACGAAGGCCAGAACCTGGTGTATACGGTGACGCTGAGCAATGCGTCTAGTAGCGCGACTACCTTGACGTATGCCCTGGGCGGCGGTTCCGCCAGCAGTGGGCTGGACTTCACGGTGCCGCCGACCTTCAGCAATGGGGTGACCTTGAACGGGTCGAACCTGCTCGTGCCGGCCGGCGTCACCAGCTTTACCGTGACGGTGCCGACCTTGAATGACGGGTTGTACGAGCCCGGGGCGAATGAGACCGTGCCGCTGACGGTGGGCGGGGTGCTGGGTACGGGGGCGATTGTGGATACCAACACGACCCCTACTGTCGTCAGCATAGAACCGGGCGTGGCCGGGACTGGCGATGACGGCGTGTTGGAAGGCCAGAACCTCGTATTCAATGTCACCCTGAGCAATCCCTCCAGTACCGCCACAACACTATCGTCCTATGCTTTCGGCAGCGGCACGGCCACCGCCGGGCTGGACCATACCGTGCCGCCCACCTTCACCAATGGCGTGACCCTGAATCCGGATGGCATCTCGCTCAATATCCCGGCCAATACCGGCAGTTTCAGCGTGATCGTCGCCACCATCAACGACGGCATCTACGAACCGCATCCCGATGAAACCGTAACGCTGAGCATCGAAGGTATCAATGCCAGCGGCTCCATCATCGACGTCAACAATCCGCCTGCTGTTACTACTATCGAGCCTGGCGGTCCGGGGAGCGGTGACGATGCCGTGAACGAGGGCCAGGGCCTGGTGTTCAACGTGGTGCTGAGCAATACATCGAGTGTCGCCACCAGCTATGCCTGGAGCCTGGCCGGCGGGACGGGCACTGCCGGTGTGGATTTCACCACTCCGCCCAGCTTCAGCAATGGCGTGACCTTGAGCGGCGACGGACTCAGCGTGATCGTGCCGGCGAATGTCAGCGGCTTCAGTGTGACGGTGCCGACCTTGAACGATGGGGTGTATGAGCCGGGTGCGAATGAGACGGTGCAGGTCAGTGTGGGGGGGGTGAGTGCCATCGGGCAGATCGTGGATGTGAATACGGTGCCTACAGTAAATTCGGTGGAGCCTGGCGCTCCGGGGGCCGGGGACAACGCTGTGAACGAAGGCCAGAACCTGGTGTATACGGTGACGCTGAGCAATGCGTCTAGTAGCGCGACTACCTTGACGTATGCCCTGGGCGGCGGTTCCGCCAGCAGTGGGCTGGACTTCACGGTGCCGCCGACCTTCAGCAATGGGGTGACCTTGAACGGGTCGAACCTGCTCGTGCCGGCCGGCGTCACCAGCTTTACCGTGACGGTGCCGACCTTGAATGACGGGTTGTACGAGCCCGGGGCGAATGAGACCGTGCCGCTGACGGTGGGCGGGGTGCTGGGTACGGGGGCGATTGTGGATACCAATGCCGTGCCGACAGTCGCTAGTGTGGAGCCTGGCCTAGCCGGTACCAGTGACGATGCGGTGCAGGAGGGGCAGAACCTGGTGTTCAACGTGACATTGAGCAATCCGTCGACCGTGGCGACGACCCTGGCGTATAGCCTGGGCGGCGGGACGGCCACCAGCGGCATCGACTTTACAGTGCCGCCGACCTTCAGCAATGGCGTGACTCTCAACCCCGGTGGCACCAGCCTCAATGTCCCGGCCAATGTCGGCAGCTTTAGTATTACCGTGCCGACGCTGAATGACGGCATCTACGAAGCCGGTGCCAATGAAACGGTACCGCTCGCCGTCGGCGGCGTCAGTGCGAACGGCCAGATCGTCGACGTGAACACCGCGCCGACCGTCACGTCCATCGAGCCGGGAAATGCAGGCACCGGCGACGATGCGGTACTGGAAGGCCAGTCCATCGTCTACCGCGTCAACCTGAGCAACCCCTCCACCACCCCGACCACGCTGGCCTACACATTGGGCGGCGGCACGGCCGCCAGCGGCAGCGATTACACTGCACCGCCCGTATTCAGTAATGGCGTGACACTCAGCGGTAATGGGCTCAACCTGATCGTGCCGGCCGGCGTCACCAGTTTCACGGTGACGGTCGCCACGGTCAACGATGGCGTACGTGAGCCGGGGGGCAACGAAACGCTGCCGCTCGCCATCGGCGGCATGAGCGCCACCGGGCAGGTCATCGACAATTACTTTTCCGTTTCGGAAGAAGGACTCGCCGGCGGCAACCCCGACACCAGCGGCACGCCGGGTGATTTCAGCAATGCCAGCAGCGTCACTGCGTTCATCGGCATCAACAGCATCAGCAGCCTGGTACTGGCAGGGGCCATCAGCTCCGGCGGCAATGCCTTGAGCGCAGCCCCTGTATTGCAGGGCGACGGCTCGTACAGTTTCGGTTACACCAGCAGCGGCAATTTCATCCAGGTCGCCAATTTCAGGCTCGATGGCAGCGGCAATTTCACGCTTACCCTGCTGCGGCCGCTGGATCACCCGGTGACAGGGGCAGAGGACATCCTGCTGCTGCCGGTGCGCCTCAACGGCCTGGATATCGGCGTCTATGTCGAGGACGATGCCCCGTATATCGCCAATACATTCACTCAACGCACAGTCCCCACCACTGCCGAAAATATTGCACCCGTCGTCAATAACCCGACCTCGCCCAACCTGCTCGGCCTGGCTAACGTAGGGCTGCCCAGCGTGGTGGTCAGTGCAGACCTGTTAAGCGCCGCCTCCGCCACCATCTCGCTGGCGGATTATGCGACGCAGCAGGCGTTCACCGCCTACGATCCCAACAACAACCTGCAGAAGGTCGTGGTGAAATACAACTCGCTGATCAGCATCGGCCTACCCGGCTATACCCTCACCTATTCCAGCGACATCGCCAGCGCCTTCGGCCTGCAGGTGCGCTCACTCAACGCGCAGGGTGCGTTAGTCAATATCGGCCTGGGGACATCCCTGGAGATCACCGCCCTGGACGGCGGCGTGGTCGATAACCTGGCGATCAACCAGTTCCTCAATACGGTGCACTTCAATTCCTCCGGACTGCTGTCGCTGGATGTACTGAGCGGCACCACCATCACCGCGACAGACGTGCTCGGCTTATCGGCCAATGCCACGGTCGGTTCCCTGCTCAGTCTCGGCTTGTTGAACCCGGCCAGCTATAACCCTGTGCAGGGCGGCGCCGGCAATGACACCTTGAACGGCGGCATCGGCAATGACCAGGTAGCGGGCGGCGCCGGCAATGATAGCCTGGCCGGGCTGGGGGGCAACGATGTCATGTTCGGTAATGACGGCAACGACCAGATGGACGGCGGGTCTGGCAACGACCTGCTGATGGGCGGTGCCGGCAACGACACGATTGCGGGCGGCACCGGCAATGACCTGATCTACGGCAGTGCAGGCAACGACCGCCTGACCGGGGGGGCAGGCAATGATTTCTTCATCTACAACCTGGCAGATAAAGGCAGCCTGGGCACGCCGGCGGTAGACACCATCACCGATTTTTCAAAGACGGAAGATTACCTGGACTTGCGCAACCTGCTGCAGGGGGAGAATACCTCCACCATCCAGAAATTCATTTCGATCGAGAATAGCGGCGGCAATACCATCCTGCATATCAGCAGCAATGGCGGCTTTGAAAGCGGCTACAACGCTGCGCAGGAAAACCAGACCATCGTGCTCAACGGCACCTTCACCCAGGCTGAAGTCATGAGCCGCCTGCTGTACGATGCCACAGCACTCAACGGCACACTGGCCGGCTCGATGGGGGCAGACGGCGGGTATGTGTCCGTGGTGACCGTGGAAAATACCAGCTATACCTACAATGCGGCGACCAACACCGTCACCAGCAATTCGGCACTGCCCGTCAGTTACGATGCCAACACGCATATCGTTTCAATGACCAGCAGCCTGGGCGAAAAGATAACCGTCAACGTATTGAACGGCAATTACAGCTACCTGGCCACCAGCGCCTTGCATAAAGGCCAGTATTCCACCCTGTATTACACCCTGTCGGATAATGACGGCGATACCAGTTCCGCGCGCCTGGAATTTGCCGGGCAGCAGGCATATCCTGCCACGGCACCGCAAACCAATATCCAGGCACCGGGCTCGCTGTTAGGGCTGGTCGATATCTCCGGGATACAGACTGGGCCCACCACCGACCTGATCGACCTCAAATCCCAGCAGATATATTCCGCGTTCGACATCAACAACAACCTGCAGACGGTCGAGATCAAGTATGCCGGTGTGCTGGGACTGGCCGGCAGCTACAGCCTGCGTGCCTCGACTGCCCTGGCGGACCAGTTGGGCCTGCACATCAGCGTGGTGGATACCGCTGCAGTCCTGGTGCTAGGCGTACCGGTAGTGGCGCCCACCTCGACATTGACCATCACGGCCAACGACGGCGGAGTGATCAACAACCTGGCGGTGAACGAGCTGCTCGGCACCATCACCTTCACCCATGCCGGCCTGTTCAGCGATGTGGTCAGTGCCCAGCTTTTAAGCGCCACCACCATCAAAGCCACTGACAGCACGGGCTTGATGTCGTCCAGTACCACCGGCACGCTGGCCGACATCAGCCTGCTGACGGCCAGCCAGACCGTCACCGCCACCCTGGAAGGTACTGCATCGAACGACACCATCAACGGCACTACCGGCAGCGACCGTATCTACGGCTATGCAGGCAACGATAACCTGAATGGCGGCAACGGCAACGACCTGCTGCACGGCGGTGCCGGCAACGATACGATACACGGCGGCGGCGGCAACGACCTGATCATGGGCGGCGCCGGATTTGACCAATTGTTCGGCGAACTGGGTGCCGACGTGTTCCGCTGGGAGCTCAACCAGCAGGGTACCGTTGCTTCGCCCGTCACCGACATCGTCGCCGACTTCAGCCTGCCGGCATACAGTGCGGGCGGCGATGTGCTGGACCTGCGCGACCTGCTGGTGGGGGAAAGTCATTTCGGCACGGATTCGGGCAACCTCGCCAATTACCTCAATTTCACCGTGTCTTCGGGCAATACCATTATCAAGGTAAGCACGACTGGCGATGTGGCGCATGGCTACGACCAGATGATCGTGCTGCAGAGCGTAGACCTGGTGAGTGGCCTCGCCAATGACCAGCAGGTCATTGCCAACCTTTTGACTACCCAGAAACTGGTGGTGGACTAAGACAGCACGATGAACAATCGCCGGCATTGGATGCAGTAGCCGCAATCAATATTGCATCATCCACCCACCATGAAAGGAGAACACTGCGGTAAGGACGGTCCGGATAAGTACTGCGAAGCTCGGCAAAAAACTGCGCTTCTGCCGATGAAGTCACAACACCTCAAAAATAATAATGGGATACGTGGATATGAAGCCAAACCTGAACGCTTTAATTTGGATTTGCCCTGAAATCGAGACCAGGAAGCCTGATGTTACGAATCCATATGCGACAACTCAAGGTGCCGCCATACCTGCTCTTCGGCTGAAGCCGTGGCGGTCGTTATGCAGGAAGACAGACAAAATCATTGCTTCATGGTGCGATGCTCTCCAGCGCCTGGATCGGCCGGGGAAGAAAACAGCGTTGTGTTTTGCCCTGCTTATACCCTTGCAGGCGGCGGCAGAGCCCGCCTTCAGCATGCAGCAACTGATCGAAAGAACAGTCAGTGCGAATCCGGAAGTGCAGGCTCGCTACCATACGTTCAGGGCCGCCGAACAAGAGCAGGAGGCCGCGCGAGCAGGCTATTACCCGCGTGCCGACCTTATTTCCACCTTCCGCAGCCAGGAAAGGGTATTCGATAATCTGGGCAACACCCAGAACCCCAATAGCCAGACGCAATTTGTGGTACGCCAGATATTGTTCGACGGCTTTATCACCCGTAGCGAAGTGAACCGCTTAGGCCATGCTGCACGCGTCAGGTATTACGAGCTGCAGAGCTCCATGCAGAATACGGCGCTGGAAGTGATCAGGGCCTATATCGACGTACAGCGTTTTCGGCAGCTATCTGCATATGCGCAGGATAACTATGTCGCGCATAAACAACTGTTCGACCGGATCAATGAGCGTGTCACGGCAGGCGTGGCACGCAGGGTCGACCTGGAACAGGCCAGCGGCCGGTTGGCACTGGCAGAAGCCAACCTGCTGACAGAAAGCACCAACCTGCAAAACGTGTCGGCACGTTACCAACGGCTGACTGGCGAATTACCGCCAGCCGATTTGCCGGGGATAGACTTTTATGTGCCGGGCGTCGAGCCTACCGCGGTAGATGCCTTGAAAAAGGCCTACCAGAAGAACCCGGATATCCTTGCATCGATAGAAAATATCATCGCCACCCAGCAGGAAGTCGAATCCAGGAAAGGAAGGTATTACCCACGGCTGGATTTGCAGGGTACCAAAAACCTGTATGCCAGCTCCAATGGCGAAAACAGCCTGGCAGCAGCAGACAGCATTGCAGTGACGGCCACATTCAACCTGTTCAATGGATTCGCCGATAAATCCTTCATCAACCAGACAGTGGAGAAACTCAACACCTCCCAGGACCTACGCGACAAGGCATGCGTGGATACGCGCCAGACCCTGGTGATCGCGTACAACGACATCACCAGCCTCAAAGAGCAGTTAGCGTACCGTGACCAGCACCAGTTATCGATTGAAAAAGCGCGTGAAGCGTACCGCAAGCAATTCGATATCGGCCAGCGCACACTGCTGGATCTGCTGGATACCGAAAATGAGTACTTCCAGGCACGGCGTGTCTACCTCATCACCGAAAAAGATCTATACACGGCATATGCGCGGACGTATGCCAGCCAGGGCGATCTGCTGGCCAAGTTGGGAGTAGGCCGCGCGGACTTGCCTGAAATGGCACAGCCGCAAGATGTCGATAACTACAAGACCTGCCAGGCAGTGGCGCCGGATATTCCGCAGATCGATAAAGCAGCACTGCTTGCCAATGCCAAACCGCTCAACACCGGCTCTTTCGCCAGTGACAGGATGGCTGCAGCCAGGACTGCCACTGCCGAACTGCCGGGCAAGATAGTGCTCGATGTCGAATTCGAACCTAGCAGCGCAACGCTCAAGTCCGCTTCGCTTCCCGCCCTTGACCATGCGATTTTGACCATAAAGTCCTGGGGCAATGTAAAACTGGTCATCGGCGGCCATACCGATAAACGGGATACATCGAGCGAGCGCTATAACCTGGCTCTCTCACAGCGCCGCGCACAGGCGGTGAGCGACTACCTTGTCAGCAAGGGTGTGGATGCAGGCCGCTTGACGGTGATCGGGTATGGGTTTTCCCAACCCATCGCCGCAAACGATCCTGTGAAAGGCAACCCGCTGAACCGCAGGGTCGAGATCGTTCGCCAATAACCAGGAATAACTTACTCAGGCAAGGCTCTTCAGCGAAGAACTGGATTGCCTGCCGGATACCTCCTCATCGCTCCGTAAAGGCGTAGGAGCGGGCCTTGAGTACCGGTTTCAACAGGTAGGAAAGTACCGACTTCTTGCCGGTCATGATATCCACCTGTGCCATCATGCCAGGAATGATCGGCAAACCTTTGCCCAGGGTTGATTCCAGCGTGCGCACGCGCACCACATAATAGGCATTGCCTTTCTCATCGATGACGGAGTCCGCAGCGACCCCGTCCACCTTAGCTTCCAGCGTGCCGTAAATGGTGTAATCGTAGGCGGTGAGTTTGACGGAGGCTTTCTGGTTCAAGGTGATGAACGCAATATCCTTGGGCAGTATCTTGGTTTCCAGCACCAGCGCATCGTCGCTAGGCACGACCTCCATCACTTCCTTGCCAGGCTGGATGACGCCGCCGACGGTATTGAAGAACAGGCGGCTGACCGTGCCGTTCACCGGCGACTTCAGGGTCGACTGCACCACCTTGTCATTGAGCGCCACACTGGTCTCGGTCAGGCTGTTCAGCTTGGCGGTGGTCTCCGACAGCTCCGCGCGCACCTTGCTGCGTGCGCTTTGTTCCGTCTCGCTGATCTTGCGGCTGGCTTCTGCGATAGCGGCCTGCACGCGCTGTATCTGCGCCCTGGCCTGGTCGCGGTCGCCCTGCAATCGCGCGGTATCGCGTTCCAGGCGCAATAAATCCACCTCTGAGACTGCACCGCTGGCCTGCAGCGGCCGGGTCACGGCGAGTTCGCGACTGGCCAGTTCCAGCCCGCGCTCGGCCTGCTCAAGCTTGGCCCGTACTTCGGTCAATTCGCGCTGGCGTTGCGTCAACTGGTCACGGGCGATGCCGACCTGCGAAGCGAGTGCATCCTTGCTCGACAGATACAGCCCGTATTCCTGGGAATAGATTTCCGGCGCGTCTTTCTGCACCTGCGGGGGCGGGTTGAATGCGTTACCTTCCGCCAGTGCCTGCAGCCTGGCCTGGCGTGCCGCCAGCGAAAAGTATTGGGACTGGTTCTCCCTCAAGGACGAGATCGCACGCGTTTCGTCTATGCGGATCAGCGGAGTGCCGACGGTCACCGTCTGGCCTTCATGCACCAGGATATTGGTGACGATGCCGCCATCCAGCGACTGGATGACCTGCACCTGTTTGGAGGGAATGACCCTGCCCTCCCCGCGCGTCACCTCGTCTATCTCAGTGTATCCCGCCCATACCACGAGGACGACCAGTACGCCGATCATCCAGTACAGGATCTTCTTGGCACGTAACGGGGCCTGGTCCAGCATGGCGATTTCCGCCTGCGTCTCCCAGTCAAGTTCCTCCTCGGTCTTGGTGGGCGCCCATCGTTCCAGCAGCAGGTGTACCGGCCTGGTCAGCCAGCCTCGGTTATTGAAGAAGTGATGAACGCTGCCCAGCAGCTTGAAAAGTATCCGGCTCATGCCGACTTACCCACTTTACCGCTGCGCAGGGCATCGATCACCTGCTCTTTATTGCCGTCTGCCACCACCTTGCCGCCGTCGATCACGATGATACGGCTGATCAACTCGAACAGCGATAACCGGTGCGTGATGACCAGCAGGGTTTTGCCGTTGGATGCGTCGGCCAGGCGTTTCTTGACTGCCTCTTCGCCGGAGTGATCCATCGCGCTGGTAGGCTCGTCCAGCAATAGTATGGAAGGGCTGTCTATCATCGCCCGTGCGATGCCCACCCCCTGGCGCTGGCCGCCCGAAAGCGTTTCACCACGTTCGCCGACCGCCATATCGAAACCTTTGGGATGCATGTTGATGAATTCATCGATGCCGCCCAACTTGGCCGCATTCAAAATCTGCGCATCGTCCGCATGCGGGCTGGAAATCGTGATGTTGTCGCGCATGGAGCCGTAGAACAGGGTGGTGTCCTGCTGCACGTACCCGATAAACCGCCGTAACTCGGCGGGATCGATCTGCCGGGAGTCGATACCGTCGATGAGTACTGCGCCGGAAGTCGGCTGGTATAGCCCGAGGATCAATTTGTGGATGGTGGATTTACCGGAACCCATACGCCCGAGGATCGCAGTATGCTCGCCTGCATTGATCTTGAACGACACATTGCTGAGCGCATTCATTTCTGCGCCGGGATAGGCAAAACTGACATCGCGGAACTCGATATCGCCCTTGAATGCGGTACGCGACAGGAAATTGGAATCGCTGGGACGCTCTTCGGGTTTGCCCATGATGTCTTCGAGCGAAGTAAGCGCGGTAGAAGCATTGTGGTACTGACTCATCAGCCCTGCCGATTGAGCGATGGGTGCCAGGGCACGACTCGCCAGCATGGTGCATGCGATCAATCCGCCCATGGTCAAGTCGCCATTGACCACCAGGTACACGCCCAGCAATACCAGGATGACGTTGGTCAATTGCTGGATGCAGGTGGAGCCGTTGTTAATGGAAGCGGAGAGCAGTTTAAGCTTGCCGCTGACCTCGGTGAGGAACGTGGCGCTCTTCTCCCATTTGCGCTGCATATACCCTTCAATACCCAGTGCCTTCACCGTTTCCAGGCCCACCAGGCTTTCGATCAGGGTAGCGTTGCGGATCGCACCTGCACGAAACATGGTCTCGGAAAGCGCATGCATCCTGGTCTGCACGCTGAAGGAATACACCAGCATGATGAGGGCGCCAATGGCCACCGGGATCACCATCTGCCAGGCGATCCAGGCCATCACCGCAAAGAAAATCAGCGCGAACGGAATATCGATCAGCGTCGTGATCGTGGCGGAGGTAATGAAATCGCGGACTGTTTCGAAGGAACGCAGGTTGGAGGCGAAAGAGCCGACCGAGTTAGGCCGTTGTTCGAGACGCGTACCCAGTACTTTTTCCATGATACGGGAGGACAACTTGATGTCCACACGGTGGCTGGCCCAATCCAGGAAATACCCGCGCATGGTGCGCAGGATGAAATCGGCACAGACCACCAGCGACACGCCGATGACCAGCACCCAGAGCGTTTCCACCGATTTATTGGGCACGATACGGTCGTATACATTCATCGTGAATATCGGCATTGCCAGCGCAAATATATTGATGAGCAAAGCGACCAGCATGATGTCGCGGTATAGATGGTTATTTTCCGCCAGCGTGCCCCAGAACCAATGCTTGAGGCGCACATTGCCGACCGCGGGTGCACGACTATCGAACGTAAACCTGGGTTTCGCTGCAATGGCATAGCCTGCGTAACGCTCTTCAAGCTCCTCCACCTTAAGCGTTATCTCTGCATCGCCCAGTTCAGGGAAAATCACGCGGGCATACCTGCGGTCGGCATCCCACCCTACTAACAGGCAGGCTTCACGCTGCTGCAGCAACAGGATGCAAGGCAAGAACTGCTTGCCGATCCCCTTCAACGGTTTTTTTATGACATTGCTCACCAGGTTGGCGCGTTCCGCCGCCCGCTTGATCAACGCCGGGGTCATATAGCCATCGCTCAAGGGTAATCCTGCAGTCAAGGCATCGTGCGTGATGGCAATGCCGTGGATGCGGCAGAGGATGCTTAAGCAAGCAAGCAGGCTGTCGGCAGGCGATGATTGTTCGGTATGGATCGACGCTTCAGGGTTCATAGGCCCTTAGCTAAAGACGGTAAAACCAGGAATTGAGTGGTGCACATGAACGCTGTTGATCAGGGCAGCCGGATTATTTGACAGGTTCGAAAAGGTCGATCAGTTCTTGGATCACTTCTTCATCCGTGCCGTTTAATGTAAGCGGTGCATCTCCTCTGGCGGCGTGGGTAAAAAACCACTCACCTTTTCTTTCGGTCTGGCTTAATATTCCCAGCCGCTTGCCGGACCGTGAGACTTTGATCCAGTAATTTTCAAAATCAAAGGCAAGCGTTGCTTGCGTAGGTTCGTTCAGGGGCGGGGTAAATCCCTCAAAGGAAAGCATGGCCTGTAGTTGGGATTTGACCTGGGATAGATTGCCGAAGAGCTGGATATTCTTATTGGTGAGCGTAGAACAAACGTTATACGAGTCGGTAGCAGAGGTATAGGACAGGAACCCGACCTCCTGGTTACGTTCAAAAATACGCCATCCATCGCTTTCCCTAATGTATTCCACATTAGCGGCTAGTAGAGGCTGCTGTGCCACTGAAATAGTTTTCATATGACCGCCTTTTGAGTACTTCAGTACTCATTTACATTTATAAACAATATGTTATAAAACATTAACATATTGCTGGCGTTATACAAAGCCGCAATCCAGCATGAATCAGTGGAATGGTTAAGCGCCTACTGGATTGAAGTTGTATAGCAGCTTACGCACGACATACATTGAGCAAGTGCGGATATGCCTGCATGTGACGACGAAGACAGATCGAGCAGGGACTCGATCATTGGGAACAGCCGGTGATAAAGGAATTGTGGCGCCAGCTATGTAAATTAATTATGTAAACTAGCTATCTACAACTTGCAATGAATTAAGTATCTACTTGCGCGGGGTTATGGCCAATTGAGGTATCTCTTATATTCCCAGTCGCTCACTGAGCGGCAATAGTCCGTCCACTCCTGTTTTTTAATCGCAACATACTCCGCCACAAACTCACTGCCCAAGGCTGCGGTTATGACATTATCCTGCGACAAGGCCAACAGCGATTCGCCCAGCGTTTGTGGTAAAGGCCGCACGCCGCGTTCGATAAACTCCCGCTCATCCCATTCGTAGATATCCTCGTCTATCGGCAGGGGAGGCGCCAGGTTCTTATCCATGCCGTCCAGCATGGCGGCGATGGTCGATGCCAGCACGGCGTAGATGTTACTGCTGCCGTCGCTCAAGCGGAATTCGATACGGCCTGCCACCACGCGAGCCACTGTAGTGCGGTTGTTATAGCCCCATGCGGCATGGGCAGGCGCCCAGGTCGTGCCGGATAGCGATTGCCCGATGACCAGCCGCTTGTAGGAATTGACGGTGGGTGCATGAAACGCTGCCAATGCCATGCTGTGTGCCAGCAACCCGGCAATGCACTGCCGACCGGTGACGGATAATCCATGCGTATCGGCGCTGTCCGCCATGACTGCATTGCCTTCTTCATCGCTGAATGACAGGTGCAAATGCAGGCCGCTGCCCGGCCTGTCCGGGAAGGGTTTGGGCATGAGACTGAAGATGAGCCCGGCTTCCTCGGCAATATGGCTGGCCGCCATCTTGAACAGGATGAAACGGTCTGCAGCGGTGAGCGCATCGGCGTAATGATAATTCAGTTCGTATTGGCCGCTGGCGTCTTCATGGTCGATCTGGAACACGTCGAAGCCGCATTCCACCAGGCCGGTTTCCATGCGGTGCAACACCTCGCGCACTCTGGCCAGCGCCCTGAGGTCGTAGGAAGGCTTGTCGAGGTCATCCGCTGTACTGCAAGAAGGCCTGCCACTGGCGTCGGTGGTAAGCAGGAAGAATTCCGGTTCGATGCCCACATTCAGCGTCAACCCACGCGCCTTGAGGCGATCTACCTGCTGTTGCAGTACACGTCGTGAGCAGCCGGCAAACGGTTGTTTATCCACCATGCCGCTACAGGCGATACGGGCATAGCCGGGCATCCACGGCAAGGCCTGCAATGTCGCCAGGTCGCCCTTGCCGTAAAATTCGGAACGCGGGCCGTTGCGGGGCAAGCCCGTACCCCAGATCGATGGGCCGGCAAAGCCGGCGCCGGCGTCCAGGATATCTTCCAAGTGCGCAAGCGGTATGTATTTCCCTTTGGCACACCCATGCATATCCACGAACTGGGCGATGACGGTATGCACACCGGCCGCCTGCATGCGCTGTTTGGCTGCAGCAACCGTTGCTGTCATGTTTGAATTATCGTCCATTGCGGCCCTTATTGAATGCCTAGCCTAGCCTATCCTGGCCAACGCACGGTCCAGGATATCCAGCGCTTCATCGAACACCGCGTCTTCCGTGGTCAATGGGTACAGGAAACGGATGACATTGGCGTAGACGCCGCACGACAAGAGGATCAAGCCCTCTTCCAATGCTGCCTGCTGCACCTGCTTCGCGATATCAGGCGAGGGCTTGCCTGTGGCGGGGTCGAAAAACTCCGCCGCCATCATCGAACCCAGGCCGCGTATTTCCTTCAGGCTGGGCGTACCGGCCTGGGCTGCAAGCAGCCTTGCGCGTAACTTTTCGCCAAGGGCATTGCTCCTGGCAACCAGCTGTTCCTCTTCAATGATGTCGATCACGGCATGCGCCGCTGCTATCGCCAGGGGATTGCCGGCATAGGTGCCGCCAAGTCCGCCGGGCAAGGGGCCGTCCATCACCTCTGCCTTGCCGCACACGGCGGACAAGGTCATGCCGCCTGCCAGGCTTTTCGCCATCAGCATCATGTCGGGCAACACGTCGTAATGCTCCGCCGCGAATAACTTACCCGTACGGCCGAAGCCGGTCTGCACTTCGTCGAACACCAGCAGGATGCCGTGCTCGTCGCACTCTTTCCTCAGAGCCTGCATCAGCGCAGGCGGCGCGATGTAAAAACCGCCTTCGCCCTGCACGGGTTCTATCATGATGGCCGCCACCCGCTTAGGGTCGATATCGGCCTTGAACAGGTTGTGCAGTGCATGGATGGAATCCTCCACACTCACGCCGTGCAGGTCGATGGGGAACGGCAGGTGGTAAACATCCGACGGGAAAGGCCCGAAGCCGACCTTATACGGCACGACCTTGCCTGTGAGTGCGCATGCCATCAGGGTACGGCCGTGGAAGGCACCGGTAAACGCGATGATGCCTGGGCGCCCGGTGCTGGCACGCGCTATCTTGACTGCGTTCTCTGCCGCCTCGGCGCCGCTGCTGAAAAAGCAGGTCTTTTTTGGATAGTCGCCAGGAGTAAGCGCATTGATGCGTTCGGCCAGGGTGACGTAGCTTTCATACGGCAGCACCTGGTAGCAGGTATGCGTAAATCGCGCCAACTGCGCTTCCACCGCAGCGACCAGCTTAGGATGGCGATGCCCGGTATTGAGCACAGCGATACCGCCGGCGAAGTCGATATAGCGGCGACCTTCGACATCCCACACCTCGGCATTGAGTGCGCGGTCGATAAAGAAATTGGCCATCACGCCTATGCCGCGCGGGGTGGCGGCGAGGCGGCGCTGGTGTAGATCCTGGTTGCTCAGGGACAAGTTACTCGGTGACTGCTTGTCGATGGGGGTTTCCGTCATTTTATTCACGCAACATTTCCTTAATTACATATCCGCTACCACATGGCTTTAGGCCGAGGCTGGGAATTATTCAAGCTTGATCCAGGTAGTCTTGAGTTCAGTGTATTTTTCCATCGCATGCAGCGATTTGTCGCGGCCATTGCCCGATTGCTTGTAGCCGCCGAACGGCACGGTGATGTCGTCCTCGTCGTAACTATTGACGTGGACAGTGCCAGCACGCAATGCCCTGGCTACTAAGTGGGCACGCGAGATGTCGCGCGTCCACACGGCTGCTGCCAGGCCGTACTGGGTGTCATTGGCGATGCGGATCGCCTCTTCCTGCGTATCGAAGGCGATGATGGACAGCACTGGCCCGAATATCTCCTCGCTGGCAATCGTCATGTCATTGGTGACATCGTCGAAGACGGTCGGGCTGATATAGAAACCGCCGGTGCCGTTCATTACCTGCTCGCCGCCAGCACGCAAGCGGGCACCCTGCTGTTTGCCGCTTTCTATGTACTTCAGGACATTCTCCATTTGCCCGCAATCCACGATAGCGCCCATGCTGGTGTCAGCATCCAGCGGATCGCCGGGCTGGTAATCCGCCAGCTGTGCCAGTAATTTCCCGACGAATTCCTCTTTGATCGAACGCTCCACCAGCAAACGCGAAGGCGCATTGCAGCTTTCACCCTGGTTGTAAAAGATGGAACCGGCAGACGCAGCAGCGGCTTTGTCCATATCCTTGCAGTCGGCGAACACGATATTGGGGGATTTTCCGCCCAGCTCGCACCATGCACGCTTGAGGTTGCTCTGCCCTGCCATCACCTGGATCTTCTTGCCAACGCCGGTCGAGCCGGTGAAGGCGATGCAATCGACATCCATGTGCATGGCAAGCGGCGTCCCAGCGTCCGGGCCAAAACCCGGCACCACGTTCAGCACGCCAGCCGGGATGCCGGCTTGCAGCGCCAGGTCGCCCAGGCGCAACGCCGTCAGCGGCGACTTTTCCGAAGGCTTGAGCACCACGCTATTGCCGGTGACCAGGGCCGGCGCGATCTTCCAGCAGGCCATCAGCATGGGGTAATTCCACGGCACTATAGCGCCGACGACGCCGATAGGCTCACGCGTGATCATGGCCAGGGTATTGCCTGCCGTGGGCGCAATTTCGTCGTAGACCTTGTCGATAGCCTCGCCGAACCAGCGCAGGGAGTTGGCGGCGGAGTTGACATCTACCGACAGGCTCGCCGAGATGGGCTTGCCCATGTCCAGCGTTTCCAGCAGGGCAAGTTCTTCCCTGTTCTCGATCAGCAAATCGGCAAAGCGGATCATGATTTGCTTACGCTCGCGCGGCGATTTGCCGGCCCAGCGCCTGTCATTGAATGCGGCGCGCCCGGCCTTTACCGCCAGGTCGATATCCGCCGACTTGCCGCTGGCAACATCGGCCAGCTTGCGGCCATCTATCGGTGACAAGCATTCAAATGTGGCGCTGTCCTGCGCGTCTACACGTTGCCCATTAATAAAAGCACGCCCGTCTATCTTGAGCGGCCCTTCTATAAGTGCAAGCGCACGTGCATGCCAGTCAACTGCTGTATCTGTGGTCATATCTATAGTCCCGAATTTTCATGCATAGCATTCTCATGCATTTGATTTAAAGCCCCGCCATGCACACATATTTGATTTCCAGGTATTCATCGATGCCATGGTGCGAACCTTCGCGCCCAAGGCCGGATTGCTTGATACCGCCGAAAGGCGATACTTCATTGGAAATCATGCCGGTATTGACGCCGACCATGCCGTACTCCAGGGCTTCCGCCACTCGCCAGATCCGGCCGATATCGCGGCTGAAGAAATACGACGCCAGGCCGAATTCCGTGCGGTTTGCCAGCTCGACCACCTCATCGTCCGTCTTGAAGCGGAACAGGGGTGCCACCGGCCCGAACGTCTCCTCGCGGAAAATCATGGCATCCGGGCTGACGTCGGCCAGCACTGTCGGCTCGTAGAATGTCCCGCCCAATAAACCGGCAGGTGTTGCCCGCCTACCGCCCTGTACTAATACAGCTCCCCTGGCGACGGCATCGGCCACATGGCTTTCCACCTTTTCGATAGCTGCATTATCAATGAGCGGCCCTTGCGTAATGCCTGCGGCCGTGCCCTCGCCCACCTTAAGTTCGCTGACTTTAACGGCAAGTTTCCTGGAAAATTCGTCGAATACGCCATCCTGCACGAACAGGCGGTTGGCGCATACGCAGGTTTGCCCAGCATTGCGGAATTTGCTGATGAGCGCGCCTTCCACGGCAGCGTCCAAGTCGGCGTCGTCGAACACGATGAACGGCGCATTGCCGCCTAATTCCAGGGACAGTTTCTTGATGGTATCGGCGCATTGGCGCATCAATATACGTCCTACTTCGGTGGAGCCGGTGAAGGACAGCTTGGTCACCACCGGGCTTTCGCAGATGGCTGCGCCGATCTCGCGGGGATCGCCCGTCAGCACCTGCAACACGCCACTGGGAAGCCCTGCCTCTTCCGCCAGCACAGCCAGTGCAAAGGCGGATAACGGCGTTTGTTCGGCCGGCTTGATGATCATGCTGCAGCCTGCTGCCAGCGCAGGGCCGACTTTGCGCGAGATCATGGCGATGGGGAAATTCCATGGCGTGATGGCCGCCGTCACCCCGATAGGCTGCTTAAGCACCAGCAGGCGGCGATCGCCCATGGGTGCCGGGATGACTTCGCCGTACACGCGCTTGGCCTCTTCGGCAAACCACTCGATAAAGCTGGCACCGTAGTTCACTTCACCCCGCGACTCGCTCAGCGGCTTCCCCTGCTCCGTAGTAAGCAGCAGCGCCAGGTCTTCGCGATGCAGGATGATCAGGTCGAACCAGCGTTTGAGGATAGTTGCACGTGCCTGTGCAGTCAGTGCTTTCCATGACTTCTGCGCAGCCTCGGCCGCAATGATCGCCCGCAAGGTTTCGGCGCGGCCCATCATGGGCACATGCGCAATCGTTTCACCATTAGCTGGATTGGTCACGGCAAACGTTTTGCCAGAATCTGCCGGCGTCCATTGCCCGGCCAGGCTGGCGACTCCGGATTTAAGTAGCGGCGGATAGCTCAATACGATGGGCATTACATCTCCTGTACTGCGTATGCTATGTATGCTGCGGAAACCACTTTGGGTTTCTCTGTGTGCTTCGATGCTTTTTACTGATTTGCAGTAAAAATAAATTGATTACAACAGGTGCGTTGAGCGGAAATCGTTTGCAACTCGCGGGGGAGTTGCAAACGATATATCACTGCCAGTTCATTTAAAAATCAAACTAGCTTGTTTACCAAGTGCGTTTTACGTAAACAGTCAGCTTATCTTCATTTACATTACGACCGGTATTGCTGACATAAAAACTCTCATCCTGTACATCGAAAGTAGAAGTAAAGTATGCGCCAGCATTGAAACCATCAATGGATTTGCCTTGGAATGGGACAGAAAAATCGCGATCAAGGCCAATTAACATATCGCCTTGGTCGCCATTCAAATGGCGCGTATTCGTATAGCCGACCTTGCCACTCAGGTTTAAATCATAATACGGCAGCTTATACTTCGCCTTCAATTCATTGTAATCTGCGCCTTTGGTATCTCGCGTGGTAGTCAGATTATTATTATCGGCACCGTAATAATCGGTAAGCGCACGGTAATAGGTATAAGTCAGCCATTCATAAGATATACCGACTGAAGCTTCAAATGTATCCTGTATATGACCACTTGTTGAATCTTCACGATTCGGGTAAGTGTAGTAATTGCCCAGGAAGTTAAGCCCAATACCATTATCGAATGTATGCGCATAACCGCCGTAAAAATCGATTTCCCAACGATTGCCATCTTGTGTACTGGTTTTCCCGGCATATTGTTCATCAATGTTAGAGAACCACGTGCCCAGATAAAAGCCACTATTATGGGCCCAATCGATACCGCCCTGGAGTGCAGCGCCATTGCTCAATGCCACACCACGGAACATGTAGTTACTGTACACGCCCAGATTGTAGTTCAGTGTGTATGCCGGCGCAGCCATAGTAGCCGCAGGTTCAGCTTCGGCATGCGCGACTTGATTAAAGGACATCACGGCACCCAGTACCCCAGATAACAACAAATATTTCTTCATAGCGTATACCCCTTCATTAAAAAAAATTTACTACGAACATCAGATTTACTACAAACATCAACTAAAAAACTCCTAAAAACTTAATCATCAAACTATTGATTCGCATCACTATAGGCTTGCGCCACTTCGCGCTTGCGTTGCCGCTCTGCTCGCGACTGGTAGATGCTGGAAGCGATCACCGCGATGCTGACGACTGCAATAGTGACGGTAGCTACCGCATTGATGGTGGGGTTCAATCCCAGCCTAGCCCGCGAAAAAATCACCATCGGCATGGTCGAATAGCCTGGGCCCGACAGGAAGGATGACAGCACCACGTCATCAAATGACAGGGTGAATGTCAGCAGGAAAGCCGATACCAGGGCCGGCAACAGCAAAGGCAAAGTCACCAGCCGGAATACCTGGAACGGCCTGCAGCCGAGATCCATCGCCGCTTCATCCAGGCGGCCGTCCATTTCCTGCAGGCGGGATGTCACCACCACCGCAGCATAGGCTGTGCCGAGCAAGGCATGCCCAAGCAGGATGGTGAACAGGCCGCGCTCGGGGAACCCCAGCCAATGCTGCAACGAAACCAGCATCAATAACAGCGACAGCCCAACGATGACATCCGGCATCACCAGCGGTGTGCTGGACATGGACGACAGCAAGGTGCGCCCCGGGAAGCGCTTATAACGGGTGAGCGCAAACGCCGTGAAGGTGCCGAAAAACACCGACATCAGTGCCGAGAAAAATGCAATCTTCAACGATAGCCAGACCGCGGCAATGAGGTCGCTGTCCTTGGCCAGCGCCACATACCAGCGCAGGCTGGCCTCGGTCCATACGGTCACCAGTGGCGATGCATTGAACGAGTAGATAACCAGCGTGACGATAGGCATATACAAAAAGATATACACCATCACCATCCAGGCGCGACCGAATGCCTTATTCATGATTTGGCCTCCAGCTGGTCGGACTGGTATTTATTGAAGATGGCCATCGGCAACAGGATCAGCAGGATCATCACCACGGCAACGGCAGACGCCATCGGCCAGTCGTTATTGCTGAAGAATTCATCCCACAATACGCGGCCTATCATCAGCGTATCCGGTCCACCCAGCAATTCGGGTATCACGTACTCACCGACCGCGGGGATAAATACCAGCATGGAACCGGCAATGATGCCGGCCTTGGACAAGGGGATAGTCACCAGCCAGAAAGTGCGGAACGGGCTGGTACCGAGGTCTGCCGCCGCTTCCAGGTAACGTACATCCAGCTTGGACAGATTGGCGTAGAGCGGCAATATCATGAACGGCAGGTAGGAATACACCATGCCCACCAACAGGGAGAACGGCGTATTCATCATCGCAATCGGGTCATTGATGATGCCCAGGCTGATCAATACGTTGTTGATGACGCCGTTATTCACCATCAGCGTTTTCCATGCATAGATTCGCAGCAGGAAAGATGTCCAGAACGGCAGCATGATGAGCATCAGCAGCATCGGCTGCAGGTGCTTGGGTGAGCGCGCCATGAAGTAAGCGAAAGGGTAACCGATGGCCAGACAGATAATGGTGGTGACCAGCGCGTATTTGATGGAGGAAAGATAGGTCTCGAAATACAGCGGGTCTGTGCTAAGGAAGATGTAGCTGGCAAAGTTCAGCTTGATGGTCGGCCAGCCTTGCGTCCAGCTGATCATGCTGGAGACCGAGGTGGATTCCATTTCCGACAGGCTGATTTTCAGTACGATCAACAGGGGGATCGCGGCCAGCAAGAGGAACCAGAGATAGGGCACGCCGATCACGATCTGCCGGCCGGGGATATGGTTGCGCAGGTAGTTGAAAATATTAGTCATGGCAAGCTCCGTTCATGAGGTTTCGATGCTGACTCAATGCGTCAACACCACCATCGCCATATCATTCCAGTGCGCATAGGCCCTGTCGCCCCAGGTCAGTCCGCAACTCAGGTCCCGCGTATTATTCAGTTCCTGCGCCTTGATCACTTTGCCGCTGTCGAGCTTGAGGTGGTAAGTAGTGTGTGCTCCGAAATAGACGATCTCGATGACCTCGCCGGCACACCAGTTATAACCGTTTGTGGGCTGCTCCTTACTCAGCATGATCTTTTCAGGGCGTAGCGCAACGCCAACCGACATGCCGGTGTTGCCGCTGATGCCATGCCCGACATAATGCAGGCACTCTTCACAGCGGATGGTGACATGGTCGGATTCGTCTTCTTCGATGACACCGTCGAAGATATTCACGTTACCGATGAAATCGGCTACCTGGCGGCTATTGGGCATCTCATAGACTTCATCGGGCGAACCCACTTGCATGAAGGAGCCCTCGCTCATGACCGCGATGCGCGAGGCCATGGTCATGGCTTCCTCCTGGTCGTGCGTCACCAGCACACAGGTCACACCGACTTCCTCGATGATATTGACCAGTTCAAGCTGGGTCTTCTCACGCAGTTTTTTATCCAGTGCACCCAGCGGTTCATCCAGCAGCAGCAATTTCGGCCGCTTGGCCAGGCTGCGTGCCAAGGCAACGCGTTGCTGCTGTCCACCGGAAAGCTGGTGCGGTTTACGCTGGGCAAATTTAGTCAGTTGCACCAGGCCAAGCATGGATTCCACCCGCTCGGCGATATCAGGCTTCGCCATATCGTCGCGGCGCAAGCCGAACGCGATGTTTTCCCAGACCGTGAGGTGGGGAAACAAGGCGTAAGACTGGAACATCATATTGATGGGGCGCTTATAGGCAGGGATATCCGTGATGTCCTTGCCGGCCAGGAATATCTTGCCGTTGGTGGGCTTTTCAAAGCCCGCCAGCATGCGTAACAGGGTCGACTTTCCGCAACCGGATCCACCCAGCAAGGCAAAGATCTCCCCGGTCGCCACGGTCAGCGAGATATTGTCCACCGCTTTGACGCTGCCATCGTAGACCTTGGTGATGCCTTCGACACGCAACAATTCCTGAGGTGTCTTTTTTCTTACCGCACTCGTATTTGCAGAACTAGTGGTTGCAGGACTAGTGCTTGCCGCATCGGCGGTTGCTGTTATGGCCATAAATACCCCTAAACTAAGTAATTACCCGAATGCTTTACCCGTTACATAACAGTGCGCCAGCATTTCGGCTGGCGCACTATCGACTTACAAGCCCGTCTTGAACCGTGTGAACAAGCGCGTCATCACACGGCGCGTATTGTTATCCACGTTGCCCGGCGCGATCAGGTTGGCCACATCGGCATCCGACAGGTAAATGGTTTTATTATTCCGGATATCGGCATCGACGAAGGGCGTCGCGGCCTTGTTCGGGTTGGCATAGGTCACCGCATTGGTCAGCCCGGCGTGCACTTTCGGTTGCATGATGTAGTTGATGAACTTGTGTGCATTCTGCGGGTGCGGTGCATCCGTGGGGATCGCCATGGTATCCATGAACATGAGGCCGCCGGTTTTAGGCACCAGTGCCACGATATTCTGCGCGGATTTATTTTCAATGGAACGCTTACGCGCTAGGTTGAAATCGCCAGCCCAGCCCAGGGCAACACACACCGAACCGCTTGCCAGGTCTTCAATCTGGCCGCCGGAATTGAAACGCTTGATGTCCGGACGTACTTTTTTGAGCAATTCGTACGCAGCCGTGTAATCCGCCGCATTGGTGCTGAATTCAGGTTTCTTCAGGTAATGCAGGGCCACCGGGAATACTTCGGAAGGCGTATCCAGGTACGTCAATCCACAGGATTTAAGCTTATTGGTATATTTAGGGTCGAACACCAGGTCCCAGGCGTTATCCGGCATGGGCATGGTGCCCAGCGCTTTTTTCACCTTATCCACGTTGATGCCCACCGTGGTGTAGCTCCACAGCCAGTCGACCAGGTAGGCATTGCCAGGATCAAGTTTGCCCAGCTGTGCCAACACACCAGGATCGAGGTTCTTCCAGTTCGGCAGTTTGGTCTTGTCCAGTTTCTGCAGCAAGCCGCCGTCTATCTGCAGTTTCGCCCAGTTGGAGGATGGCACCACGATGTCGTAACCGGTCCTGCCGGCCACCAGTTTGGCATGCAGGATCTCATTGCTGTCGAATACGTCGTAGCGCACCTTGATGCCGGTTTCTTTCTCGAAATTGGCAATGGTGTCCGGGCCCAGGTAATCGGACCAGTTATAGATATTGAGGATCTTTTCCTCGTCCTTAGCATACGCGGCAGGCATAACGGCAGCGCTTGCTACCACTACGGCCAGTGCCGCTGACAGACAATTACTTAATACACGTTTATTGAATAACGATTTCATTCATATTCTCCTGGATACCCATTAAAGATAGTGATATTAAAACTGACGTGAAACGCCGTAAGATTACCTCAACCAATTTAAACTATCCAAACCGGATTCCTGCCTGATACGCCTTGGTAACGCCGGCAATCGAACCATACCCTGCCGTAAGCATTTTTGCGGCATTTACGCAGCATTAACACTTAGTTGTTTAGTCTCCATATACCCCAGCGCTTCCAGTTCCGCCAGCGTAGCATCCAGGCATTGGACGATCAGTTTCATCATGTCATCGATCTGCGATTTGCTGATCATCAGCGGCGGCGCAATGATCATGCGATCCCCTACCGCACGCATGATCAACCCATTGGCAAAACAGTGGTTGCGGCAAATCATGCCGACATCCAGCGACTCATCGAACATGACATGCGCGTGCTTGTCTTTCATAAGCACAAAACCTGCCATCAGGCCGATGGTTTCAGCCCCACCCACCAGGGGATGATTCGCAAGCTGCGCATAATGGTGTGCCAGGTAGGGGCCGGTCTCCCTTCGCACCCTATCGACCAGGCCTTCTTTTTCGAGGATATCGATATTGGCCAGTGCGACGGCACAGGCCACCGGATGGCCGGAATAGGTATATCCGTGATTGAAATCGCCGCCCTGGTTGATCAGCACATCGGCCACGCGCTTGCCTACAACGACGCCGCCCAGCGGCAGGTAACCTGAAGTCACGCCTTTGGCGAATGTCATCAGGTCCGGTCTTGCGCCCAGCAATTGCGAGCCGAACCAGGTACCCAGGCGCCCGAAGCCGCAGATGACCTCATCGCAGATCAGCAGGATTCCGTACTTGTCGCAGATGCGTTGTATTTCCGGCCAGTAGGTTTTGGGCGGGATGATGACACCGCCAGCGCCCTGAATTGGCTCACCGATGAATGCAGCGACTTTATCTGCACCAATTTCGACAATTTTCTTCTCCAGCCAGCCAGCAGCTTCTATGCCGAATGCATCCCTGTCCTTCGCATGGTCGAGGCCGTAATGATAAGGCTGCTCGATGTGCACGATGTCGGGGATAGGCAAGCCGCCCTGCGCGTGCATATAGCCCATCCCGCCAAGCGATGCGCCTGCCATGGTCGAGCCGTGGTAGGCATTGTTACGGCTGATGATGACCTTGCGCTCAGGCTGCCCCAGCGTGGCCCAGTAATGGCGCACCATGCGGATATTGGTGTCATTGGATTCGGAGCCGGAACTGCTGAAAAACACGTGCGAATAATGTTCCCCGGCCAGGCCGACGATGCGTTCCGCCAGTTTCACCGCAGGAATATTGGCCGTCTGGAAAAAGCTGTTGTAGTAGGGAAGCTCCTGCATCTGCCTGGCAGCTGCATCGACCAGCTCCTGGCGGCCGTAGCCGATATTCACGCACCACAGGCCTGACATGGCGTCGAATATCTTCTCGCCTTCGGAATCCCATATATACAGGCCGTCCGCCTTGGTGATGATGCGCGCACCCTTGGCCGACAGGCTCTTATGGTCGGTAAAGGGATGCATGTAATGCGCCGAATCGATTGCCTGTATATCGCTGGTGTTCATATGCTGCCTTTCAGGATTCATGTTGCTGTCATCCATTTTCTTGCCTGGTCAAAAATGCGCTATGGTGAAACCTTACACGTGCATCCGCTTATACATGCATCAACAAGTGCTCGCGCTCCCACGGGCTGATCACGCGCATGAATTCGTCGTGCTCGGTTTCCTTCACCGCTAGGTAGACGTCGATGAAATTCTTGCCCAGCACGTCATGCAGCGGCGTGGCGGTTTCCAGCACGCGCAATGCTTCTGACAAGCCGCGCGGCAATTGGTAGTCGGAGGCATAGGCACTGCCGGTGGTCACGGCGGTCGGTTCCAGTTCTTCGGTAATGCCCAGGTAGCCGCACGCCAGCGTAACGGCCATGGCCAGGTAAGGATTGGCATCCGCACCCACCACGCGATTCTCGATGCGGCGTGCATCCGGGTCGGATATCGGCACGCGTATGCCCACCGTGCGGTTGTCATATCCCCATTCGATATTGATCGGAGCAGCGCCATCGCGGACGATACGGCGGTATGAATTCACGTATGGAGCGAGCAGCGACATCGCTGCCGGCAGGTATTTCTGCAAGCCTGCAATGTAGTGACCAAACAGCGGCGAGGCGGTGCCGTCTTCATTGCTGAAAATATTCATGCGGGTCTTGGTGTCGATCACGCTCTGGTGGATGTGCATGGCGGAACCCGGTTCGCGCTCCATGGGCTTGGCCATGAAGGTGGCGTACATATTGTGGCGCATGGCCACTTCACGCAGGGTGCGCTTGAAGAAGAAGACTTTGTCTGCCAGCAGCATGGGCTCGTCGTGCAGGAAGTTGATCTCCATCTGCCCGGCACCGAACTCATGGATCAGCGTATCCAGTTCCAGCCCCATGATTTCGCAGTAGTCGTAAATGTCCTCAAACAGCGGGTCGAATTCGTTCACGGCGTCGATGCTGTATAACTGGCGGCTGGTCTCGGAGCGGCCGCTGCGGCCGATGGGCGGCATCAATGGCAGGTTGGGGTCGGTATTGCGGGCCAGCAGGTAGAATTCCAGTTCGGGCGCCACGATGGGCGTCCAGCCCAGCCCCTTGTAAAGGTCGGCCACCTTGCGCAGCACATTGCGCGGCGCGAAATCGATGGGGCTGCCGTCATGATTGACGCAGTCCATGATCACCTGCGCTGTAGGGTCCACCGCCCAGGGCACCAGCCTGACGGTGGTAGGATCGGGCAACAGCACCATGTCCTTGTCGGTAAAACCGAATACGTTGTCGTAGCCTTCGTGCCCTTCAGGCGATTCGCCGGTGACGGTTACACCGAGCACGGCCTCTGGCAAACGCATGGCGCGTTCTGTGGAGAATTTTTCGCGGGGCAATATCTTGCCGCGGGCAACGCCGGTCAGGTCAGGCACCAGGCATTCGATTTCGGTGACGTTGTTTTCAGTCAGCCACCGGTCCATGTCAACGTGATTGAAATTACTACAGTCCATCATTTTAAGCTCCGAACTTCATTGTTATTGGTATATCCATTCACCACATCACTTGCACAATCAATCGCTAAAAAGGGGCCGACTCCTGCACGGGACTTTTGTGTAGCATCCTGGCACGGCATGCGTCGCCGAATGCCTTGAAGATAGCCAGGTAAAACGGGTTCTGCAGCACCTGCCATTCGGGGTGCCATTGCACTGCCAGCGCAAAGGCAGGCGCATCGACCACATGGATGGCCTCGACCAGGCCGTCCGGCGCATAGGCTTCCGCGCTCAGGCCGTTGCCCAGGCGGTCTATGCCCTGGCCATGCAAGGAATTGACCATAGCTTCGCTGATGCCTGCCATGGCTGCAAGCTGTCCGCCGGCGACCAATTGCACTACATGCGCCGGCGCATACTGCTGATCGATAGTGCCGTTTTTATCCTCACGGTGATCCAGCATCCCCGGCACCTCGTGCACCGCCTGGTGCAGGCTGCCGCCGAATGCCACGTTCATTTCCTGGAATCCGCGGCAGATGCCCAGCAACGGGACTTCAGCTGCAATCGCAGCGCGGATCAGTTTTAGGGTCAGCGCATCGCGCGCCGGGTCTAGCGGCAGTGCGGGATTATGGACGGGCTGGTCGAAATGC
>Ga0247808_10000246_pt1 | contig 29691 bp, 26 predicted proteins | sample UWRJL089202R1_FD_179914 | JGI IMG/M metagenome (GOLD analysis project Ga0247808, IMG submission 179914) | Plant litter microbial communities from Arlington Agricultural Research Station in Wisconsin, United States - UWRJ-L089-202R-1 | ecosystem: Environmental > Terrestrial > Plant litter >... | reverse complement strand
ACGTTCGGTAATCCAGGCATCATTGGTATCCATAAATCTGGATAAGTCGGCATTAGTATAAATATTTTTAGGGACATAGTAACCTATGCCGGCGATTTTTGAACTGTGCATCTTGGTATTTAATTGCAAATTTTAAGGTAAAATTACTTTAACTGCAACATTAATTCGAATTTAGCTTATTTTTGTAAGATGTCAACAGAAACAAAAGAGGAAACTTTTACATTGGATGAAATCCTAAGTTCTTTAAAAACTTCACACCGGCTGATTTTATGGAACGATGATGTAAATACTTTTGATCATGTGATTGAATGCATGATGAAATATCTGGACTATAACCAGCATCAGGCAGAAAAAATTGCCTGGGAAGTGCACAATAAAGGGAAATGTGCAGTGCTTGAGGGATCCTTTACCGAAATGGAAATTTACCGTAAAATCCTGCAACAGGAAGGCCTTACCGTATCGGTAGATTAATACAATTTACTTAACGCTTCCTGAAGTTCCTGTTGTGTGGTCTGCGTTTTATCTTTAGCGTACCACCCATGCAAGTGCTCTGCGACAAGTTTCATGTCTGAAAATTCCTGTTTCCAGCCCTTTAGTAAATTTTGCAACACCTGCGGGCGTGGTCCCCATTTAAAAACCAGTTCGCCAGTTTCATCAATGAGCAGCACAACAGGTATCGCCCTGCCGCCATTAGTTAGGTGGGCATCCATTAAGGAAAGGTGCTGATCTCTGAGCACAAACTTCAATTCAAACTTATCCGGAAAGGCCGACTCAATCTTAGGCAAGATCGGCACGATCTGCGCCGCATCACCACACCAGCCTTCGGTAATCACCAGGATCTGGTAATTGCCTCTCACCTGCTCCAGCACCTGCATCAGGTCTTTGCTAAGTTGAACAGTTTTGTCTACACGATTCATTCTCTGCACATTCATTTTTGTATAGTGCAGCATATCCGCAGAATGGTCTAAACCCGTAGTTCGACCCAATTTAAGTTCCTGATCGATAAGCGATCTATAGCCGGCATAGGATATGCCATCGTTAACAAAAATATTACTGTAATTCATGTCTTTTAAGCTGTAATAAAATAGTTACCACCCCTGATATTAAACCTGAGCGCCGTTACTTTGTCTTCCTTATATATAATTCGAAAAACGATACCATTCATGAAGAAGCATTTTACCAAAGTTCTATATTTATTCACCATACTTTGTTGCCTGACGGTCAAACTATCTGCACAAACAACCGGCCCGGGAAAAATCACTGCCAAAATTGTTGACGCGCAAACAAATGAAGGCGTATCATTCGCGACTGCGATGGTACTGGACAGAAAAACAAAAGCCACAGTAAAGCTGGCACAGACTGACGCTGATGGAAATCTCAATATGAGTAATATTCCTGAAGGCGTATTTACATTCAAGGTGAGCTACGTAGGGTACCAAACCCTGGTTCGCGACTCCATTAAGATTACTGCTGCCGCCCCAAGCCAGGTATTTGGGACGGTGAAGATGCGGACAGCAAAGGGAAATACCCTATCTGAAGTTAAAATCACTGCACCTAAAAGCACCATGCAAATGGGTATCGACAAGAAAGTTTTCTCTGTAGATCAAAGTTTGGTGAGTGAAGGTGGTTCTGCGACTGACCTTTTGCAGAATGTACCCTCGGTACAGACCGATATGGACGGAAATATCAGCTTAAGGGGTTCTACAGGTGTTCGGGTACTCATCGACGGTAAGCCATCACTAATCGCCGGAGGTAATATTGCACAAATCCTTCAGTCAATCCCTGCAAGTTCCATCGAGAGCGTTGAGGTTATTACCAATCCATCTTCGAAATATGACGCAGAAGGCCAGTCCGGAATTATCAACATTGTCTTGAAGAGGAACAAGAGCGTCGGTTTCAACGGCAACGTGGCTTTAACTGCTGGTAACCGCGATAACTACAATGCGAACACGAGTTTAAGCTTTCAGAACAGCAAGATCAACTTATATGGTAATTATAGCTATAGATATGCAAACAGACTTGGCGGTGGCTACAACAATATTGACTACAAGGATTCTTCAAATCCTACAGCTTTTGCTGAGCAGAACACAGATTCCAAATCTTTGGATAAAGGGCACAATGTAAAAGCAGGCATTGATTATTTTCTTGCCACAAAAAGCGTATTGAGTTTTTCAGGAGGCTTTAACAGTCGTGATAACAACAGAAATGAAGATTTAACGATCAATCAATACAGTATTACCAGAACCCCGGTACAATTGAGTAACAGAACCAATGTCAACGATGGAAATGGAAACAGCTACGATCTTAACCTGGATTATAGTCAGAAGTTCAAAAAACCAAAAGAGGAATTGACTTTTAACTTTGGATTTTCGCAGGGTAGCAATAATAATTTCCAGACCTATGTAACGGATATTTACAATATAAACGGAGCAGCGTCAAACAAAACCACAGCCCAGCGCAGCGACGGTGAAGGACTTAACAAGAACTATAACATCCAGTCAGACTATACCTTGCCTGTGGGTGCAGCGGGTAAAATTGAAGCTGGTTACAGAAGCCAGATCAGATTTGCTGATCAGACCACCTTTGCAGATATTTTAAATCCTGTAAGTAATCAGTATGAAACAGATTACATCCTGACAAATGCATTTAACAGTAAGGAGCAGATTCACGCACTTTATTTTAATTACCAGAATACGATTAAAAGTTTTGGCTACCAATTTGGATTACGGGGAGAGGATGCTAAACTGAATACCACTTCAGGGATTTTCAACAGGGCGAATCAACCAGTTTTTACACCTGGGCAAGTTAAGTACAGTAGACTATATCCAAGTATTTTCCTGACTGAAAAACTAAAGGGCGATCAACAAGTCCAGTTGAGCTACAGCAGAAGGGTAAACAGACCGCGTGGTATGGATACCAATCCTTTTATCGACGCTTCAGATCCATTAAACTACCGCACGGGTAATGTGAATCTGAAACCAGAGGACGTTCATGCGCTTGAATTGAGTTATAGCAAATTCTGGAAAAAGGTAACCTTCATTTCAACAGTGTATTACCGTCAGACAAACGACGTAATCCAACGTGTATTATCCGAACCTAATGCCGCTGGTATAACACTTTCTACCCCACAAAACTTAACACGCAATATCTCAAGCGGTCTGGAGCTGATCAGTAAGGTAGATCTGATTAAGGCCTGGAACTTTACAACCAACGTTAACTTATACCAGAGCAAGATTGAGGGTGCACCTGAATTCGATATCACAGAGGTTTCAGCATTTAGCTGGAATGCCAACCTGACCAATAATTTTACGCTTCCTTACGGGATAACGATGCAAGTGAGAGGCGACTACCGTTCATCGGAAGTTGTGGCTCAGGGAAAAAGAAATTCCATGTACGGTATTGATGGCGGTGCGAAATATGATTTTCCAAATAAAAAGGCATCACTCAGTTTCAACATCAGGGATATTTTTAATACAAGGAAATTTAGTATGACAAGGGAAACCAGGACAACCACTGTAGATTTCCAACGTTATATGCAGGGAACAATGGGTAACCTGACCTTTACCTACCGTTTCGGAAAATCAGATTTCCAAAGCAAGAAACCTAAGAAAACGGAGCAGGAACAACGTCCTGATGAAGAGCAATTTTAAGAGCAACAGAATTTCGTATCTTGCGGCATGGAACACGAAAACCCATGGCAAATACTTGACGAAACTCAGATCTACGACAATAACTGGATCGGATTAACAGAATATCAGGTCATCAATCCTTCGGGAGGACAAGGCATCTATGGCAAAGTTCATTTCAAGAACTTTGCCATTGGTGTTATACCCCTGGATGATCAGTACAATACCTGGCTGGTTGGACAGTACCGTTTTCCTCTAAATGCCTACAGTTGGGAAATCCCCGAAGGGGGCGGACACCTGCATGAATCTCCACTAATTGGCGCGCAGCGGGAGTTACTGGAAGAAACAGGGTTTACTGCATCCCAATGGACAGAAGTACAGCGCATGCACCTCTCTAACTCCGTTAGTGATGAACTTGCGGTGATCTATGTGGCAACAGGTCTTACGGCCGGCATCGCACAGCCTGAAGAAACAGAACAATTAATCGTCCGTCAACTGCCTTTTCAGGAAGCCTTTGAAATGGTGATACGCGGCGAAATCACAGATAGCATGAGTGTTGCAGGCATAATGAAAACCCAATACCTGATCCAGCAAGGAAAAATTTAAAGCACCAATTATCACCTATATGAACAAATTTCTGGGATATATTTTCAGCCCCATATTCTACTTCTTTTTTCTGCTTACGCTGATTGTGTTTCAACCCATCCAGTGGGTATGCTATAAGGGTTTCGGCTACAAAGCGCATAAGGTATCTGTAGATCTGCTCAATTTTTTTTTAACACACTGCCAGATCTTTCTGGGCTCTTCCACAACGTTCATCAACCATCAGGATCTTCCGGAAAATCAGCCCATCATATTTGTAGCAAATCATCAGAGCATGTATGATATTCCAGCGCTAATCTGGTACCTCAGAAAACATCATGTTAAGTTTATCTCTAAAAAGGAACTCACCAAAGGTATCCCCTCCATATCCTTTAATCTTAAATATGGTGGTGGTGCAAATATAGACCGCAAAGACAGCAAGCAGGCTGTTGGGGAAATCATTAAGCTGGGCACCAGAATGACCAGTAGCAAATGGTCTACTGTAATTTTTGCTGAAGGCACCCGGGCAAAAGACGGCAGATTAAAAACTTTCCAGGTAGGTGGAATTGCCACCCTACTTAAAAAAGTACCCGAAGCTCTGGTTGTACCCGTGGCTATAGAAAATTCCTGGAAAATTGTGCAGTACGGCACCTTCCCGCTTAGTGTTGGTGAAAAGCTGAGATGGACTGTACTTAGTCCTATTTCTACCGCAGGGAAAGGACCTGAAGAAGTCGTGCAGGAAGCAGAAGCAGCTATTCGCGAAAAGCTACAACAATAATCATCTAGATGTTATTGTTGTCAATCCTTTTAAAGAACTCATCCCTATAGGTATCTCCTATCGGAATGATTTTTCCGCAGATGGTGATCCGGCTACGTTCGATGCTCTCAATCTTGTCCAATGAAATGATGTAAGACTTATGCACACGGATGAACTGACTGGAAGGCAAAGTCTCTTCCATTTTCTTCATATTCTGCAAAGTAATTACACGTTCTGCTTTCGTGTAAATCGAAATATAATCTTTTAACCCTTCAATGTACAGGATATCATCCAGTTCTATTTTTTGAATCTTGTGTTCTGTTTTTACAAAAATGAAATCCTGAACAGGTTGTATTGTCGAAGAAAATGGTGCTGATGTCAGAATAGGCTGAGGGGCCACCACTGGCTCTGCCACTTTAACCAGGTTATGTACTTTTTCCACTGCTTTATAAAACCTGTCAAAAGCAATAGGCTTAAGCAAATAATCCGACACATTCAGGTCATAGCTTTCAAGGGCATACTGAGAATAAGCTGTCGTCAGGATATAATTGGATTTGCCACTGGCAATTTTAAGAAACTGAATTCCTGTAAGCTCCGGCATCTGTACGTCAAGAAATACCAGATCTATTCCTCCAGCCTGCACCAGCTGCAAAGCTTCAATTGCATTTTCTGTGCGTTTTACAAGTTCAAGAAAAGGCACTTTGGAGATATAGTCTTCGATGATGTCCAGCGCCAGCGGCTCATCGTCAACTGCAATACATTTCAACTTTGTCATATATCAAGCATTAATTCACTGGTGTAATGGGTAGCCGAATTTACGATATTTAATTTATATCTGTCTGGATAAAGCAACTGCAACCTGCGTTCTACATTATTCAAACCTACACCACCCATCTCATCTTTGTTGTGTGTATTCTTTTTATTGGTGATACTAAAATGAAGGATTTTTTGGTTGGCGATGATATTGATTTTGATTGGATCATTGTGGTCATTGGCTACGCCGTGCTTAAATGCATTCTCTACAAAAGATATCAGGATCAGGGGTACAATATGCTGCCCGTCAATTTCGCCGTTTAGCGTGAACTCCACTGCCGCCCCGTCTTTAAAGCGCAGTTTCTGCAACTCAATAAAACTTTTCACATATTCAATCTCTTTGCTCAGCTCTACCCAACTATCGTTACTTTCATAGATCATATACCGCATGATCTCACTAAGCTTGAGGATCGCATCTGCGGTTTTATCTGATTTCTGGTAGGCCAGTGAATATATATTATTCAGGGAGTTAAACAGGAAATGTGGATTGAGCTGTGATTTCAGGAACTGCAGTTCCATATCTTTCTTCTCACTCTCCAGGTTACGTTGGATACGTTCATTGCCAAACCAGTCTACAGCAAATTTGATCAGGGAGCTAATCACGATGAAGAAGCCACAGCCAAAAATCGCTGATGCAGCATAATTGCCGAGACTTCTCATTTCCTCCTGATGTGTTTGCATATTGACATGCGACAGCACTATACCTGGATTCAACACCGCGATAACCGTCTTCACAGCAGTCATGAAAATAATCAGCAAGCTGATAGACAAGATATAAAGACCGTATCTTTTTTGAATTTTAACGACTTGCGGGATAAGGAGCGTATAGTTGATATAAAAAATCGAGACATTAATTAATGTAGTATAAACATATTGTACCATGATTTGGTACGCTGTTATCTTTTCCTCGCTAGCAATAAGAGACATGATATAGCCTGTCAGCAGAAACAGCCAGAACACTGCATGTATGATATAGGCCGCTTTATTTTTCATTTCTTATGGTGATATTAAGCATACAAAGTAAAAAAACTAAAAGCTTTAAGGCTGTACTTTCGACGAACTGGCAATTTCTTTCTACCAACAGTTCTTTATGCGCACTTTCTTAAAAAGCAGCCAAAACAACCGTTTATCTAGAATAAAAAGTCCTTTGTCTAAAAGATTTTAGCAGGTTTAGTTTTATGATTCTATTTGTTTCATCAAAACGAAACGATTATGAAACGGTTATCAAACATCTCGCCATTTATACTTTTATTAGTTCCTGTTTTTATCATGATGTTATTCACTTTTACTACATCACTCTCAGGCGCAACACAATCCAATGAAGTTGTAGCAAAAAATACACCTTCAGTAACATTGTCTAAAGTATCAAGCGTTTTACCGAAATAATATGAGCGAACTGGCTATTGAAACCCGCGGGTTAACTTACCATTTCGGCAATCAGAAAGTTGTAGACAATCTTTCTCTGCAAATAGCGCAGGGAAGTATTTACGGCTTTTTAGGACCGAACGGTGCAGGCAAGACAACAACCATTAAAATACTGCTTAATTTGCTGAAATCTCCTGCAGACAGTGTCTTTATTTTTGGTAAAGAAATCAATGCCAACCGCATTGCCAGTTTAAGAAGAATGGGTGCGCTTGTTGAGCAACCTGCTATCTATGCACACCTGTCTGGAAAAGAAAATTTATATAACCGCTGCATTCTGTTGGGCACACCAAGGAGCAGGGCGAAAGAGATGCTTGCGCTTGTAGGACTAACTGAAGCAGCAGATAAGAAAGCAGGTAAATACTCCCTGGGTATGAAACAACGCCTGGGTATTGCCCTTGCGCTACTTGCAGATCCAGAATTATTATTGCTGGATGAGCCCACCAATGGCCTTGACCCCAATGGTATCATTGAGATCAGAAACCTGATGATCGAATTGACCAGCAAACATAACAAAACCATTCTTGTATCGAGTCACCTGCTCAGTGAGATCGAGCGGGTTGCCACTCACGTAGGTATTATCAATAAAGGTCAGCTCCTTTTTCAGGGGACGATTGATGAACTGCAGACCATGAATAAACCTGTAGTAGAAATTGAAACAGATATCGTTGAACAAACATTATCAATATTACAAGGTGCAGGTTATCATCCTGAACACCTCGCCGGCGAACCTATACGTATCCCTTATTCATCTAAAGCAGAAACAGGAAGAATAAATACCATGCTTGTTCAATCAGGCATTACCGTATCCAGCATTCACCTGGTACGAAAAGACCTTGAACATTTATTCCTGGATATAACAAAACCCAACTAATATGTACGCACTATTGATATCCCTGCAATCGGAGTTTTATAAATCCAGGAAAACACTTGCCTTTTGGGCTTCCATCCTGCTTCCTCTTGTGATCTGCGCCATGGTTGCCTTTGGATTCTATACGAAGTCGGAAGCGATTTTAAAGTTTCATTATTCGCCACAGCTATTATGGATCACTTATAGCGGGTCGGCTCTGGGTGTAATGGGCATATTGATCCTTCCTTTTTACACGATTTTCATGGCTTTCTCTGTCAATAACATCGAGCATAAAAACGACACGTGGAAAACGTTGTTTGCCCAGCCCCTGGGCAAACTATCAATATATACCGCTAAATATCTGTATGCGGTTTTTCTCATATTCATCTGCCTTTTCCTCTTTGCAGGCTTTACATATGCTTCCGGGCATCTGCTGCAGATATTGGTACCTGAATACAAATTTAGCGATTACTCTGCCGTTGATCTGTTGAGTAAGTTTTACGCTAAACTCTTCCTTTCGTCTTTGGGAATATTGTCTGTACAGTTTATCATTAGTTTGATCTGGGGCGATTTCCTGAAACCTATGGGTATTGGCTTTGTTGGTGTGATCATTGGTATCATCGCTGCAAGCAAGGGTTGGGAATACGCCTACATGATTCCGTATAGTCAGCCTGCACTCGCGCTGACTATGAAGAAATCAGCAGGAGGTTCCGACTTTTTTACCCAGGACATCTATGCCAGTCTGATTTATGCAGTGGTATTGTTTGTCATAGGTTACTTCATTGTAGCCAGGAAGAGTATTAAGTAGCCTAAATTAAATTAGGAAATAGATAATAGTAGAAAGGCTGTTCACGGATGTGGCAGCCTTTCTTTTTTATTTTCCTGCTTTTGGAATCACAATCAGGCTTTCATGCCCATCCGTATCTACAGATTGTACACCAAAATAATAATTGTCTTTGGAATAGGGCATGTTAACAGAATTACCCGTTACGAAAGTTTTCTTTTCCCAGAACGGACTACTTGTCTCGCGCATCAGAATATAATAGCCGGCAGGCGCCTTGCCTTTTGGTGCATTCCATTTCAAAGCTGTCTTATTGGTCAGGCCGGCCGTCAATACAGTTACCGCCTGCGGTTCTTGGGTGGCTAAAGCTACATTGGCAAGCACAGCCATATTGAGGCGACTAACTTTCTGCAGATAAGTATAATCAACATACTCGGGCAGGTCACCAAATTTGAAACCCTTTTCAGTACGTACGTCCTGGTGCTGTCTGTTAAAATCCTCGTTCATCTCCGTCACCCGTACTGCAGTAAAGCCTTGCTGAGAAAAAGGCGTATGATCACCACCTCTAAGAAAGCGATCCCTGCGGTAAATCAGTTTGACATTTAGCTGATCGACGTAGCGCTCTGCTACTTCCTTGATATATCTTGCTGCCTGACGCGCATTGCCGTCATTATCACTTCCAGTTGAATATCTTGAAGTGGCCTGTTCCTTTGTTTCGACCGGAGAGACACCCTCACTAAAAATCCTCACGCTGCTGTTATCTTTCAGGTCTGTTTCCATGCCGTATGAATTACCAATGATATCGTTATTCATCAGCAGGTGAACATCCCATCCCTCGGCCTTTGCCCTCTTAGCGAGATTCGTTGCTCCGTAAAGCCCCTGTTCCTCGCCAACCATGGCGATAAAAACAATCGTTGCACGGAACTGCTGTCTGCTCATCACCCTTGCCAGTTCCATGACTGCAGCAACGCCAGAAGCGTCATCATTGGCGCCAGGAGCAAAATCCTTAACATTCATTACATCCGTCACCCTGGAATCGTAGTGACCGGAGATCATCAACATCCGTTTATCTTCAGGATCTGTACCCGGCAAAATAGCCAGAACATTTTTTAAAGTAACTGGCTGTAATATTCTACGATTGTCTGCAGGCTGTACAAACGTATCAAAAGATACCTGAAGCTTTCCGCCGCTGGCTTTGCTATATTGTTCAAATTCAGATTTTATCCAGTTCCGGGCGGCACCGATCCCGGTAGTTTTGCTCAGCGTATCACTCAGTGTATGACGGGTCTGGAATGAGACCAGCTTCCTAACCGTGGCTTCGAGGTTCACAGTCGAGACCTCGCTTAACATTCCTTCAATAACCGGATCGCGTTTCACAACATTTTGCGCCAGAACGGCACTATAATTTAATAAACAGACTAGAGATATGGAGTAAATTAACTTCATTTGAGATAATTGAGGATTATACTGTAAAAATATGATTAGAAAGGTACAACTATTTCACATTTAAACTAAATTTAGGCAGAACTTAAACAAATAATGATGATGAAAAAATTTACTACAACAATGTTCGCATTGAGTATATGTCTATATGCCGGCGCGCAGGAGTCTGTAGACATGGCAGCAGTGCAAAAAATCAGAAAGGAAGGGCTTGAGAACTCGAAAGTAATGAACCTTGCCTATCATATTACTGATGTAAGCGGACCACGTTTGTCCAATTCTCCAGGTTTGAAAAGAGCTCAGGACTGGGCAGTTAAACAGTTTAACGAGTGGGGTTTAAAAAACGTGCATCTGGAAGCCTGGGGTAACTTCGGTAAAGGATGGCAGGTAGACAAATATTATGCGGCTACAACACTTCCTTACTATCACCCAATCATTGCTTCTCCAAAAGCATGGACTCCGGGTACTAACGGACCGATTAAATCAGATGTTGTATTGATCAAAGCAGATACCATCACAGATCTTGACAAATACAAAGGCAAATTAGCTGGCAAGATTGTCATGTTTGACCAGATGAGCAATGCAGCACTACAAAACAGTTATAAAGCTGATGCGGTACGCCATACTGATGAAGTTTTAGACAAAATGAGTAAAGATACGCTTCAGGTACGTCGTGGCGGTGGCAGGCCCGCTGGAAACAATAATCAGATGGCAATGATGCTCAAAATGAGAGAGACCAGAGCTGCTATGATCAAATTGCTCCTTGAAGAGAAAGTAGGTTTGATCCTTACTTATGCACGTGGTAGCTACGGAACATTTTTCACCAGTAACGGTGCTTCTTATGCTTTAGACGCTGCTCCTGTTTCTCCTGAGCTCGAAGTATCTTCGGAGGATTTCCTGCATATCCTAAGACTGCTGAAAGGTGGAGAAAAAGTGGAAATGGAAGCAGAGATCAAAACTTCCTATTTCGATAAAGATCCGCAGGGATATAACGTAATTGCTGAAATCCCAGGCACAGATAAAAAGCTGAAAGATGAGGTTGTGATGATTGGTGGTCACTATGATTCATGGCATTCAGGTACAGGAGCTACAGATAACGCTGCTGGTTCAGCTGTAATGATGGAAGCTATCCGCATTCTGAAAACTATCGGTTTCCAGCCGAAAAGAACGATCAGAATCGCATTATGGAGTTCTGAAGAACAAGGTCTTTTTGGATCAAGAGGTTATGTAGCCAAACACTTCGGCGACGCCAAAACAATGGTGCTTACACCTGATCAAAAGAAAATCAGTGCTTATTATAACCTGGATAATGGTACAGGTGCCATCCGCGGAATTTATCTTCAGGGTAACATAGCTGCTGGCCCGATCTTCCAGGATTGGTTGAAACCATTTAATGATATTGCTGCTAAAACCGTTACGGTAAATAATACAGGTGGTACTGATCACCAGTCCTTTGACGCATTAGGCATCCCTGGATTCCAGTTCGTACAAGATCCTATGGACTATAATACCCGTACTCACCATAGTAATATGGACACATATGACCGGCTTGTAGAAGAAGATTTGAAAAGATCTGCTACTATCGTTGCATCATTCGTTTACAACACTTCAGAGCGTGCTGCGCAGATTCCAAGAAAAGAACTGCCAACACCTGCTCCTGCAGCTGCTGCAAGACCGTAATATATAAAGATCAGTTTAAAAGCCCTTCTCCGGAAGGGCTTTTTTTTGCCGTTTTTATACCCTGGACCTTCGAAATTGTCTAAAAACCATATGTGTTTATTGCGTATTGGAGCGATCAACCGGAAAAACCAACTATGCACACAGCATCGGATTCAAAAATAAGTTAGGTATCGCAACAGGCGAATGCTTGCTTCACGAAAATAATTCAATGAATACTTTGAAAACTAATGGATTAGTTTTAAGTTTATACTAAATACGCTGCTTGCATTTTTAAGCAGCGGTTATTATGAATGAATTATGGAAATTAAAGATTTAACAAAAGCTGAAGAACAGATCATGCAGATTGTATGGCAGATCGAAAAGGGCTTTGTCAAAGAAGTAATGGATTTTTTACCAGAGCCTAAACCAGCGTACAATACCGTATCTACTATTATCCGGATTCTGGAAGTCAAAGGATTTATTGGACATGAAGCTTACGGTAAGGCGCACCAATATTATCCACTAATCAGCAGGGAAGATTACAAACGCCATGCGACTGAAAAACTATTGGGTAGTTACTTTGAAAATTCGGTGGAAAGCATGTTTTCATTCTTTGTAAAAGAAGAGAAACTTGATGTGGGTGATGTGGATGAGATTCTTAAAATGATCAATAAAATCAAAAACAAACCAAAATGAGTTGGGCACATTACCTCCTGCAGGCTAACCTGTATCTGATCGTATTTTTTGTCTTCTATAAAGTTTTTCTGGAAGGAGAAACCTATTTCAAGCTGAACAGGTCTTACCTGATTGCGGCGGGAATATTTTCTCTTGTCATACCTTTCATTCGTTTGGAATGGTTTTTCAGACAACCCATGACGCAAAAGATTTCGGCCGGTGTAGGACAGCTTACGATACTTATTTCGGGTGGAGGTAATGAAATAAGTGAACAGGCCGTTGATTGGGGCAGTATCGTTGTTTTTATTTATGTTGCTGGCGTACTTTTTTTTCTGGGCCGCTTGCTGCTTCAGTTATTATCAGTCAGAAAAATTTTCAGCCGTGTCAATCCAGGTACGGCATTTACATTCTTTGGCCGAAAATCCGTTGACCCTAATTTACCAGGTCAGGATACGATAAACGTGCATGAGCATATTCATATCGAACAATTCCATACCGCTGATATTTTGTTTTTTGAGGTTATTGGGATCATCACCTGGTTTAATCCTGTCATCTACTTCTACAAGCATGCGGTTAAGAACATTCATGAGTACCTGGCAGATGATGCTGCTGCACAATATATCGGCGACAAGGAAGCCTATGCCATGCTTTTACTGAGCAAAGCTTTTGGTGTGAGTCCGAGTACCATTACCAACAGCTTCTTTAATAAATCGCTGATCAGGAAACGTATTCTGATGCTGCATAAAGAAAAATCCAGAAAAAGAGCTATCCTCAAATACGGGCTTTTTGTTCCTCTGTTTTCGGCGATGCTGATTTTATCGTCTGCAACATTAAGACAGAATGAAGAAATTCTTAGTGTTACCAAGCAAATTCCGCTAAACACGCCAATGCAGGTGCTCAAGGAGGTCCTGACACCTGACAGCGCAGCTGCAGGTCTAAACAATAAAAACTCGTCTAATACGATTAAAGCAACCAAAAATCAAACCGCCTTTGCCATTGCTCAACATGCAAATGAACAAGCCACCGCGGCGATAACGTCTCGTCTGAATGAATTACACGTAGATTCTATTCCAGATCCGGTTCTCGGCTTTGAGGCAACTGATATCCCGCCTGGTTTTCCCGGTGGCATAGCCAAATTTTATGCTTACGTAGGCAAAAATATTAAATACCCGGACGAAGCAGTGCGTAATAATGTACAGGGTAAGGTGATCATGTCATTCACGGTGGAAAAGGATGGAGATCTATCAGATATACGCGTAGAAAGAAAAGCGGGAAGTGGCCTGGATGAGGAGGCTATCCGTGTCATTGAAGATTGTCCGAAATGGATTCCCGGTAAGATTAAAGGCGAAAGTGTACGTGTGAGATATAATATACCCATTTCATTTGTACTCCATCAGCCAGCAACACCTACAGTTAAAGAAACATTGACACTGACAATGCCGGGATCAGGCAAGGTATCACAAGGGCCTATGACTATCAGGCTTAATGGGAAGCCTGTTCAGGATGATGTTTTGTATATGATCGATGGTGAAAGATCTTCTCATGATGCAATGGCTAAAATAAATTCCAACAACATCGAAAGCATCTCTGTGATCAAGAACCAAACTGCTGCAGCACTATATGGTCCGGAAGGCAGAAATGGCGTAGTCCTTGTAAAAATGAAAAAGAAGGATATTAAAGATTCCTGGATAAAATAAAAAACCCCAGCAATTTGCCAGGGTTTTTGCCTTAATATCCTTGTCTCGAGTTCTAAATTTATTAAACTTCTTCCTCAGAAACAAATTTTGCTGAATAAAAATCTCTGTTCATCCTTGCGATGTTCTCCAGCGAGATTCCTTTAGGGCATTCCGCTTCACAAGCACCGGTATTGGTACAGTTACCAAAACCTTCGGCATCCATCTGCGCAACCATACTTTGTGCCCTGCGGTAGCGTTCTGGCTGTCCCTGAGGAAGTTGTGCCAGCTGAGAGATCTTAGCCGACGTAAACAACATTGCTGAAGCATTTTTACAGGTTGCCACACATGCACCGCAACCGATACAAGCCGCAGCCTCAAACGCCGAGTCGGCCTGAGATTTTGGAATTGGCAACGCATTTGCATCCTGTGCATTTCCCGTGTTCACTGAAATGAAGCCTCCTGAGGCAATAATTCTATCAAATGCAGTACGATCTACCATCAAATCCTTAATCACCGGAAAAGCTTTTGCTCTCCATGGCTCAACAATAATGGTATCGCCATCCTTGAAAGAACGCATGTGGAGCTGACAGGTCGTAATCCCTTCTTTAGGTCCATGTGGTCTTCCATTGATAAACATTGAGCAGGATCCACAGATACCCTCGCGGCAATCATGGTCAAATACTATAGGTTCGTCTCCTTTAGTGATCAGGTCTTCGTTCAATACGTCAAACATTTCCAGGAATGACATATCTGGTGAAATCTCCGACACTTTATAATCTACCAAATTACCTTTGGCTTTGTTATCTTTCTGACGCCATACTTTCAGCGTTAAATTCATATTTCCTGTACTCATGATATTGAGATTTTAGTACTTAGCAATTATTTATAACTTCTTTGTGCAACCTTGATGTTTTCGAACTTAAGTTCTTCCTTATGCAGTTCAAACTTCACACCTTCCTTAAATTCCCATGCAGCAACATAAGCATAGTTTTCATCGTCACGCAAAGCTTCACCTTCCTCAGTCTGGAATTCTTCTCTGAAGTGTCCTCCACAAGATTCATTTCTGTTCAATGCATCGATACACATCAATTCACCAAGTTCAATAAAATCGGCAACACGACCAGCTTTTTCAAGCTCAGTATTCATACTGTCAGAAGTACCCGGTACACGAACATCGCTCCAGAACTCAGCGCGCAGAGCCTGTATCTCTGAAATTGCTTCTGTCAATCCCTGAGCGTTACGGGCCATACCGCATTTATCCCACATGATTTTTCCTAGTTTCTTATGGAAGTAATCCACAGATTTAGTCCCCTTGATGTTGATGAATTTGTCAAGAATACCTTTTGCATTGGCTTCAGCCTCCACAAAAGCAGGGTGATCCAAAGGAATTGGCTTCGTTGCCAGTTCTTTAGACAGGTAAGCACCGATGGTGTAAGGTATTACAAAATAACCATCAGCAAGGCCCTGCATCAATGCCGAAGCACCTAAACGGTTGGCACCGTGATCAGAGAAATTTGCTTCACCTAAAGCATATAAGCCCGGTACGGTAGTCATCAGATTATAATCTACCCATAAACCTCCCATGGTATAATGCACGGCAGGATAGATACGCATTGGCAATTCATAAGGATCTTCTCCCGTGATCTGCGCATACATATCAAACAAGTTTCCGTATTTTTCTTTAATCACATCACGACCTAAACGCATTACAGTTTCCAGATCAGGGTTGTGAATGTTGTGTTTGTTCGCTTCGATACGACCATAACGCTCGGTATTGGCCTTGAAGTCGAGGTATACAGCAAGCTTGGATTTACCTACACCATAACCTGCATCGCAACGCTCCTTCGCAGCACGCGAAGCCACGTCACGTGGTACAAGGTTACCGAAAGCAGGGTATCTGCGCTCTAAATAATAATCTCTTTCATCTTCAGGAATTTCTGAAGCTTTACGGTTGTCATCTTTTTTCTTAGGAACCCAGATCCTGCCATCGTTACGCAACGATTCAGACATCAGGGTTAATTTAGATTGATGATCTCCAGATACAGGAATACAGGTTGGGTGAATCTGTGTGTAACATGGATTACCAAAGAAAGCGCCTTTTTTGTGTGCTTTCCAGGCGGCTGTTACGTTACTGCCCATGGCGTTGGTAGACAGGTAGAATACATTTCCGTAACCTCCCGAGCCTAACAATACTGCATGACCGAAGTGACGTTCCAATTCGCCGGTAACTAAGTTACGGGCAATAATACCCCTTGCTTTACCGTCAATAACAACAACTTCGAGCATTTCATGGCGGGTAAACATTTCAACCTTACCCATACCGATCTGGCGTTCCAGGGCGCTGTAAGCACCGAGCAACAACTGCTGACCAGTTTGTCCGGCCGCATAAAACGTTCTTTGAACCTGTGTACCACCAAAAGAGCGGTTGTCTAACAGACCCCCATATTCTCTGGCTAATGGCACACCCTGAGCCACACACTGGTCGATGATGTTCACACTTACCTCAGCTAAACGGTGTACGTTAGCTTCACGGGCACGGTAATCACCACCTTTGATTGTATCATAAAACAAACGATAAGTACTATCTCCATCGTTCTGATAATTTTTTGCCGCATTGATACCACCCTGAGCTGCAATAGAGTGCGCCCTTCTTGGTGAATCCTGGAAACAAAAGCATTTAACTTTATAACCCATTTCAGCAAGGGTTGCTGCAGCAGAAGCACCGGCAAGACCGGAACCTACTACAATAATCTCTATGCTTCTTTTATTTGCCGGGTTAACCAATGGCATAGACGAACGTAGTTTCGTCCATTTCTCGGTTAATTCTCCCTCAGGTATATTAGCATTTATTTCTGCCATGTCGTTTAAACTTTAAGATCAAAAATTAGTGAATAAGGCGGAAATAGATCGCCAGGGGCATCGCTGCGAAAATCAGCGATATTAAAATGGAATACCATACGCCAATGCCTTTAATAATGCCATTGTACTTCTTGTGATTCCAGCCCAGTGTTTGAAAAGCAGATTTAAAGCCATGCAGCAAGTGGTAAGCCAAAGAAAACATAGATAGCACATAAAATGCTACCAGAATTGGATTCTGAAAGGTCACTACCATCAGGGCAAATAAATCATGATTTCCGTTGACATCTTCAGTAGGAATACCTGTAAAGCGTGAAGCTACCCAGAACTTAGAAATGTGTACGATCAGGAAAATCAGCAGTAAAGTTCCAAGTAAACCCATGGAACGTGAATACCATTTACTGTTAGACTGACCATCATGGTAGGCATACTTAACCGGGCGTGCAGCCTGGTTTTGGAAAGTAAGTCTCAAACCTTGATAGGCATGTAGAATTAAACCTGCAAACAGAATGATCTCACTTGCGCGGATGATCCAGTTTGTACCCATGAAATGCGCGCCAATGTTAAATGTTACGCCTCCATCATTCAGAAATATAAGTGAATTGATGAAGCAATGTACAATAAGAAATAAGATAAGAAATAGGCCGGTAATACCCATTATTAATTTTTTTCCTATAGAAGAGGAAAAAGCGTTTCCGAAACTAGCCATTTGATTGTTTTTAATTTATTCAGTTGTGCAAAACTAGTTAATAAAGGAATTAATTTCGTGACAACAGCAACAAAAGTGTCAAATAAAAGCTATTTAGAAACGTTCTACGTTTTTGGCCTATTTTGCGAAAACATAGGCTTTTAACGCAAAAAAGGGAGCAATATAGTATTGCCCCCTCTTATCGAATTATGGGATCTTGTTTAAAACGTAAACGTATAGTTTCCGTTAGGTCCTACTCCGGAAACGGTAGTCATTCCGGTTCTGGAGGTAGGTAAAGCATCTTCAACGTCTTTTGCAGAATTTACTGCTTTACCATTTATCGAGGTAATAATGATGCCTTTCGGAATATCAAGGCCATCAAAAACCTTTCCGGCTTCCACATTAGTCACTACAACGCCGCTTTTTGCACCATACCTTGCTTTCAGCGCAGCTGATGCCGGAGCAAATGAAGCGCCTAGCTTGCCGATGCTGGCACCTGTCGATTTACCAACCGGTGCAACTTTAGCCAGGCCCACGCTGGATTCACCACGCAGGGTAACGGCAATATTTTTAAGCGCACCATCTCTGGAGATCGTCAACTGCAATTTATCGCCAGGGCTTAACCTACCCACTTTTTCCTGCAGGTCAGGTGAGTCATAGATTTCAACACCTTCTACTTTCTTGATAATATCTCCGCTTCTAATACCGGCTGCAGCTGCTGCACCGCCAGGGGAAACCTCGCTAACATACAGTCCGCTGTTATCTTTTACATTAAGTTCTGAAGCTCTGTCAGCATCAAGTGGCTGGAAAGAAACGCCGATATAACCACGTTTAACCGCACCATATTTTCTGAAGTCTTCCAGGATTTTCTTAGCCAGATTCACTGGAATAGCAAACCCATAACCTTCATTTCTTCCTGTTTCTGATGCAATAGCTGCATTGATACCAACCAGTTCGCCGTTCGCATTTACAAGCGCACCACCACTGTTACCAGGGTTAATGGCTGCATCAGTTTGTATATAGGATTCAATACTATTGCTTGCAGGAAGTTTTGAAATCTTACCTGTTCTTCTGTATTCTTCCTGCTGTTCTTCCGTAAATTCCTGCTGACGGTCAAGGATACCGATTTTACGTGCTTTCGCACTTACGATACCAGCAGTAACGGTAGTCTGCAAATCTAAAGGGAAACCTACCGCTAATACCCATTCTCCCACCTGTACATTATCTGAGTTACCCATTTTCACAACAGGTAGATCTGTAGCCTCAACTTTGATGAGCGCCAGATCCGTATTTGGATCAGTTCCGATTACTTTAGCTGTAACTTTACGTCGGTCAGACAAAATCACTTCGATCTTCTGAGAATTTTCAACAACGTGATTATTGGTCACGATGTATCCATCAGGCGTCAAAATAACTCCTGAGCCAGAAGCTGCTCTTGGCGCCCTGGAGCGGCCACGACCGCCACCACCAAAAAATTGCTCCATCAGGTCCATTGGTGAGCCCTGCCCTTCGCTGGATGAACTGTTAAATGTAGTCCTGATATGCACAACCGCCGGCGAAACTGCTGCCGCTGCCTGTACAAAATCTACACTACCTGCAGACGATATTTTAATGGGGTTGCTTGCGAAAAGCACATTCTGCCTTTCGGTTAATGACAAACCATCATTTCCGCGCTCTAATAATTTATAGGCGCCAATTGCAGATGCACCACCTACAAGTGCAGCCAACAGTATTAATCCTATTCTTTTCATGCTATGTGTTATTAATATAATTTTTTACTTCTGTTAGTCAAATTTAATACCATATACCCGATATTTGTATCGCCTTAACATCATAAAATTTGTTAAAAAATGTTAAAAGCTAATCGTCAATATGATCACAATACCTTTTTTCAAATATCAGGGTGCAGGAAATGACTTCATCTTAATCGATAACCGCAGCGAGAATTTCAATAACCTGATTACTAAAGATATAAAAAATCTGTGTGACAGGCGTTTTGGGATTGGTGCAGATGGGTTAATGCTGTTGAACAACCATGCTGACTTTGACTTTGAAATGCTTTATTATAATGCTGACGGCAGGTTAGGTAGCATGTGCGGTAATGGCGGCCGCTGTATTGTAGCCTTTGCACATTACCTAAAAGTTATAGACCTGGAAACTAACTTTTTGGCAGTCGATGGACCCCATTATGCCAAAATTTCAGCAACTGGTAACTGGGTGGAACTGCAGATGATAGATGTCAACCAGATTTTCGCAGATGAGGAGGCCTTCGTTTTAAATACGGGTTCACCGCATTACGTAAAACAGGTGACCGGATTAGAGACATTAAATGTATATCAGGCAGGTTATGAGATCCGCAATAATGAAACGTATAAGACAGAAGGAATCAATGTCAACTTCATTGAAGATAAAGGCGATCATTTTTTTGTGCGGACTTTTGAACGCGGTGTAGAAGACGAAACTTTTGCCTGCGGTACAGGCGTGACCGCAGTTGCGATGGCAATGGCTCAAAAAGCAGCGAAGAGAGGGCGGTTAAGTCAGCCTATTCAGGTAAAAGGTGGCGATTTGCGTATCGACTTCGATTATGACGGCACCACGTTTTCAAACGTATTTCTTTGCGGGCCGGCTGAGCTTGTGTTTGAGGGATCTGTTGCTGTTTAATCTCCGCCTTCGGCGAGATGTGCTGCAATACCGATCTTGATCTCTCCAAAGCTATAATCACGCCCGAGATGTTCCCTTATCGGATTCATCTGAAGTGTCTTTAGCTTTTTTATTGTTGCAAGGATCTCATCCAGCTTTCTGCGTCCAATGATTTCTTTTGCACTGATTTCCTGTTTGGCGACAAAATGTGCCAGATGTGCCTCAATAGTTCCGACGACCAGCTTTCTGGTAGCAGCAATTTCAGTAATTGTTTTGCCGTCCCTATGTAACTGCAGAGACAAATCTTTGGTATCTTCCTTCGGTTCTTTTGGTTGTTTGGGTGTGGCTGCTTTTGTCGATTTAGCTTTTTTAGCCGTAAAATCCATAGTATTCGGCATGGCAAAAACTTTCTGCATCTGGAATTCCCGGTCTGCCTGATTCAGGAGTTTGTTCACGTCATTTTTCGTGAATTCCTCCCCCTTGATAGTCGCACGCAAAAGTGCCACACCTTTTCTTACAGATTTGTATTGCTCATAAAACATGGCTTCCATTTCCAGCAATTCTGTTAAAAAGGCAACAACCTGTTTATCCTGTTTCACAAGCTCCATCCGCTCAAAGATATTCTTAGACATTTTTTGCAGCAGTGGGGTAAAATAATGCTCTGCAGCAATCGTCCTGTCTAACAAGGCCTCCAGGCCGTTAAGACTTTTATCCAGAGAAAGCCTTTGGATCTGGCCCCTGAATTTATCAGCATGTACACGAAGCTCAGACAGCTCCTTCAACAGGGTCTGAGCCCATTTAAGATGTTTCTGTTTTGCCGACTTATTCATATCCTTCGTATAGGAATGCACATGCTCGTAAACAAAGTTATCTAACCTCGACAGGTCAAAGCATTGCAGTAAGTAGTTGCGGAGAAAATGTTCGCTTTCCACTTTCATCTGTTCACCCAGAATCTCCACTTCCTGTTTGTTCTTAGAGAACAGTGACACATTTGGATCCTGACGGATTCCCGATCCTGAGATTAGCGATGTTAACACCAGCCCATCCAATGAGCGTAACCTGGATAGCGCCACGTAAATCTGGCCGGGCGCAAAGGCATTTCCGATATCAATGATAGCCTTATCGAAGGTCAAACCCTGACTTTTATGCACCGTAATTGCCCAGGCTAACTTAATCGGGTACTGCGTAAACTTACCGATCACTTCTTCCTGGATCTCATGCGTCACTCTATCTGTGGTATATCGGATATTTTTCCAGGTAAATTTCTCGAGAATGATCTTTTCGGCAACACCCTCAGTCTGCACTTCAATACTATCCTGTTTCAAGGCAATTACTGTTGCTATCTTCCCGTTAAAGAAACGTTTTTCAGGACTTGCATCGTTTTTGATGAACATCACCTGGGCACCAACTTTCAGCGCCAGGCTGGCTTCTGCAGGATAAGCACTTTCAGAAAAATCATCCTCAATTTCAGATTTATAAAACCAGATAGGCTCATTAAGTGCTTCCAGGCTTTGTTTGTTTAAAGTATCTGCCCGCTGATTGTGGGTAGTCAGCGTGATGTACTTATCTGCTTTTGCAGGAACAAAGTTTTCTTTATAATAGGTTTTAAGCAGCTCTGTATCCGCTGTAGTAATTGCATTATTCCGAAGGTTATTCAACAAGTTGATAAAGATCTCATCTGCCTGCCGGTATATCTTTTCCAGCTCAATATAAACGGGCGGATTATTTTGCAGTGCAAGGGCGTCAAAAAAGAAAGCACTTTTATAAAATTCACCGAGCAGGTTCCATTCGTTGGATTTAACTACCGGAGGGAGCTGATGAAGATCCCCAATGAAAAGCACCTGAACTCCACCAAAGCTGGTGTTATTTTTCCGTAGATAGCGCAAAACCATATCCATAGCATCCAAAAGGTCGGCGCGCAACATACTGACCTCATCGATGATCAATAGTTCTAAATCAAGGAAGATTTTGCGCTTGGTAGCGTTCATCTGTAAATGGCGTACAATAGACTTTGGCGTAGTATACTGCTGGTCGAAATGACTTTCACCAGCTGAAGGCTGTTTAGGAAGATAGGTACCAAAAGGAAGCTGAAAAAGAGAATGGATGGTTACTCCTGCCGCATTAATCGCTGCAATTCCCGTGGGCGCTACAATTACAGCTTTTTTGTGCGTTTCTGCAATCAGGCTCCTGAGAAAAGTAGTTTTCCCGGTTCCGGCCTTTCCGGTCAGAAAAATATGCCGCGAGGTATAGTTGATAAACCGGGCAGCAAGTTCAGCAGGATTGATTTCAGACATGCAGCAAAGGTAAGCTAGTTCTATCTGTTATTCAACCCCAATTGTAAGTTCTAATTGAAGGCAAGTTACTGTTCCCAATTACATTGGACATTCAATGGACATTCTATGGCTATTGTAACGCTATCGCTTGACCTGGGCCGAACGATATCCAGCGTATAAGGTATGGAAAACGTTCGTACAACTGAGCCGAACCTCCACAAATCAGTACCTGCAAATAGCTTAATTTACCAATAACTTATACCCCTTACCATGCACGTTAAGAATCTCCACTTTAGGATCTTCGCGTAAGTATTTTCTAAGCTTGCTCAAAAATACATCCATGCTACGTCCATTGAAGTAATTGTCGTCATGCCAGATGCTCAGTAAGGCTTCTTCGCGGGTAAGGACAGCGTTCTTTTTTAGACAGAGCAGCTGTAGCAATTCTGCTTCTTTGGTTGATAGCTTTTGCTGCTGTCCATTCAGATGGATCATCTGTGTGGTATAGTCAAATATATAATTCCCAATCTCAAACTGTGTTTGCTGCGGACCGGCATCAGGACTTTCTGCATTTGCTACCCTTTTAAGCAGGGCATTGATACGCAGTAACAGCTCCTCAATGCGGAATGGCTTTGTGATGTAATCATCACCACCAAGATCATAAGCTGATGCTTTATCTTCCATCATTGCCTTAGCGGTGGCAAAAATAATCGGAACCTGTTCGTTGGTCTTCCGGATCTCCTTTCCAAGCGTAAAACCATCTTTTTTTGGCATCATTACATCCAGGATGCAAAGGTCAAAACTCTGCTTGTTAAACATCTTTATTCCTTCCTCCCCGTCTGTACAAAGCACCACATCAAATTTACCTTTTAGCTGCAGGTAATCCTGCAATAACAGACCCAGGTTTGGATCATCTTCTACCAGTAAGATTTTTTTCATTTGTACAGGGGTAATGTGATTATAAACAATGTTCCTTTATCCTTTTCGCTGTGCACTTTTACCGTTCCATTCATCTGCAGAAGCACATCCTGCACATAGTTCAAACCTAAGCCAAATCCTTTAACATCGTGGAGATTTCCGGTTGGAACCCGATAAAACTGATCAAATATACGTTTTGCCTGATCTTTGGTCATGCCAATACCTTCATCTGCCACATCAATGATTAAAGATTTATTTGTATTTCGTGTTTTGACCGTGATGCGAGGTGCGTCGACACTATATTTATTGGCATTATCAATCAGATTGTAGATTACGTTTGAGAGGTGTAGTTCATCACCACTCACCACATCTGGATCAGCAAGAAGTTCGAGATGTACCTCAGCATCTTTTTTCTGTAATTGCAGCTGCATACTGTCCATTACTGCCGTAATGAGTTCGTTGATAGCTACCGGCGTGCTTTCAATCTGCAATTCCCGCTTTTCGAGACGTGCGATACTCAAAACCCTTTCAATATGATTACCGAGTCTTACATTTTCATCATAAATAATTCCCGCAAGACGTTTGATACGGCTTTTATCCTCCACAATCTCAGGATCCTTTAACGCTTCGCTGGCAATCATAATCGTCGCTACCGGAGTCTTGAATTCGTGGGTCATGTTATTGATGAAGTCAGTTTTCATTTCCGATATTTTCTTCTGCTGGAGAATAGTATATAAGGTGTAAGAAAAAATCACAATGAGAACCAGCAATAAAAGTCCGGAGGAGGCTAGAGTAGCACTCATATTTTCGTAAATCGCCGACTGCTGATTTGGGAAGCTGAGGTAAAGCATGCCTGGGTCTCTACGGACATCCCGATTGAAAATAATTGTTTTATAAGTATTGGATGGCAAAACATCACCCATAACACTTGAAGCCTTACGGTACAGTACCGTATCCCTATTGGCTTCCTTGACCCAAAAATCATAGTTTAGTGTAATGTTTTTATTGAGCAGTTCCTTTTTAATTAAGGTATCCAGTTTATCCTTAGAAATCCTGCGACTAAGTGGCTCTTTAATATTGGCAACTTCTTTGGCTGCAGCTTCTACCAGTCCTATTTGGGACGTGTAAGAGCTCACCGTGTCAGCCTCCAGTCTTTTGAGTTCCTGCTCATATCTCCGCGCAGCAAGTGCGTCTTCAGCCCTAAACTTGGCTTCCAGTCCGCCGTCGACACTCGCTAGCGAGATTTTGAGCGGCTGACCGTCAGATTTGCTATAAGCTAAATAGCGGATGGTATCGGGCAGAGAATTCGGACGCATGGTAAAGGTTTTCGCAGCTTCGGGCTTGAAAGAGTTTCGAACACTTCCACTCACCATATTTAAATCGTCATCCACCTTAATATTGACGTCAAAATTGAGGGGTGTAGTCAGCTGGTTACCGAGGGCAATAAATCTATCTTCAGGAATAATAATTGGATTACGGTATTCTGCGCGGATCACGCTATCCTGAAAGTTCAGATCGTCAACAACCCTTTTCTGTTGCAACATTCTGCGGTCGGCATTGTCTCTTAATTGTTGCTCTTTCAACTGGGCTACCGTACGGATCTGTTGCGCTCTGCCTTTTTCCCGTTCCCTGCGCCATTCATGATTTTTATCATTATAATGGCTGAAAGCATTATTAGCCTGGATCTTGTTAACCACGTTACTGAGCACCTGATTTACATTCTGCTCAAACAACTGGGAATTCAGGCTATAGGCTTGCTTAATGTAATACAATTGCATCACAACCACGCCAGTTAGGGCCAGGCTCATTAAACCGGTTATAAACCAAAATCCTCTCTTTTTCATCCTTTTAGCAGTTCAAAAATAACTAAGCAGGCATAGCTTTTACGGATTTTAACAAATTTTAACATGCCAGGCCGGACAACTCTGAAAAAAAGAATAAAAAAAGAATAAAAAAAATGCCGGAAAAATATTCCGGCACCCATGGTTCAATTTGTCCTTAAAAAAGATCTTTAGAAAGGCAGATCATCATCTTCACCCGGTTTGCTGCTCAGATCTACTGGCGGTGCATATTCTGGTGTTGATCCTGCAGAAGCATTGTTGGTCAAAGCGTTGATTCTCCATACCACAAGGCTGTTAAAATAGGATACTTTACCTGTTTTGTCTGTCCATGGACGACCACGCAGGTTGAAAGAAACTTCTACATCATCACCGGTCTTTAAGCTATCAAATAACGCGGTTTTGTCTTGTAGAGCCTCAAATCTGATATATTCAGGATAAGTTGGGTTTTCTGCGTATTCTATAATTAGATCGCGTTTTTTAAACGTTTCACTTACCTGTTGTAATGCGCCAATTTCGTGCACTTTTCCTTTGATTTCCATAACAACTACTCTTTTATTCTTCTTACAAGTTCAAATCTCTATATTTTTATTGATAACTTCGCAGAATATATGATGCAAGTTTTCCACACAAAAAGTAAGGTTATTATAACCTGCAATAAAAGGCTTTCCAAATACCTGGTCCAGGAGGTTGAGGCTTTAGGCTATACCATTGTCAGAGATTTCCCTACCGGTGTTGAGCTGAACATCACGTTAACGGAATGTATCAAACTGAACCTGAATTTGCGTTGCGCAAGTCAGATTTTGTATGCTTTGAGCAGTTTCAAGATCAATAGTCCTGAAGAACTGTATAGAGAGGTTGCTGATCTTGCCTGGGAGGAATTGATTGATTTCTCGGGTTATTTCTCGGTTACATCCAACGTAGATAACGAAACGATCACTACCCCGCTCTTTGCTAATCTGAAAGTTAAGGATGCGATTGTAGATCGTATTAAGGATAAAAAAGGAATCAGACCGAATTCGGGTTCTGATGCCAATAAAATGGTGGTACACCTATACTGGAAAGATGACGAAGCAGATATCTTTATTGACACCTCTGGTGAAACGCTTGCCAAACATGGTTACCGTAAAATTCCTGGAAAAGCGCCGATGCTGGAAGCCCTTGCTGCGAGTGTAATTATGAGCACAACCTGGGATCAGAAATCTCCTTTTGTAAATCCGATGTGTGGTTCAGGAACCCTGGCTATCGAAGCCGCTTTACTTGCTACAAACAGGAGACCGGGATTATTCAGGATGAACTATGGCTTTATGCACGTACTCGGCTATGACGAGGAAGTGTTTTTCGCTGAAAGAAGAATCCTGAAAGAGCAGGTCATCAAAAATGTGGATCTTCAGATCATAGCAACAGATATTTCCGAAGATGCAGTAGATATCAGTCGCAAAAATGCAAAAACTGCAGGCGTTGATACCCTTATTACTTTTGAGGTATGTGACTTTGCAGATACACCTGTTCCTGAAGGTGGACAAGGTGTAGTAGTTTTCAATCCTGAATACGGAGAGCGACTCGGCGTGCATACTGTACTTGAGGGAACTTATAAACGTATTGGCGATTTTATGAAACAGAATTGCAAAGGTTATACAGGTTACATCTTCACCGGAAATCCTGATCTTGCTAAGAAAATAGGTTTAAAAGCAGCACGCAAACTTGAATTCTATAATGGTAAACTGGACTGCAGGATGCTGGAGTATGAATTGTATGACGGCTCAAAAAGACCGGAAGAAAAACGCCCGGTAAGAACAACACCTATAGAAGATTAATCTGCTTCAAATCTGACTACTTCATTTTTTCGTTTATACACTGGTCAAGCACCCAGATATATGAAAGAAACTTTGGAGTTAAAGCCAAAATTAGTTGCCGGAAATATCCGTAAAGTAAGAGAATTCAGACATTACACTCAGGATTACCTGGCTGCAAAACTGGGCATCTCGCAGAATGCATACAGTAAAATCGAGTTGGGATATAGTAAAATCACCCTGGATCGCCTGTTCCAGATCGCCGATGTTCTGGAAGTCGAAGTAATTCAGCTAATTGCGTTTCAGGCTTCAGATTTCATGCGTTCTACAGCAAATTCCAAATCAAATTCTTCGCTGGCAGTATAGTATTTGAATAACTTTGCTTCATGCAAGCTGATTCAACACTCATTATCAACAAGACCATACAATTTGTTAAAGCTACCCTTGAAGGTGCTGAAGCCGGACATGACTGGTTTCATATTGAAAGGGTACATAAAATGGCTCTCACCATTAACCACGTAGAAAAAGGAAATGAACTTATTGTCAGCCTTGCTGCCCTGCTCCACGATATCGCAGACGCCAAATTCAATGGCGGCGATGAGGAGATCGGCCCGTTTAAAGCAGGAGAATTTCTAAAATTCATTGCGCTGCCTGAAGCTGTTATATTACATGTACAGGACATCATCCGCAACCTGAGTTACAAGAGTAGCCTAGGTACCATAACCTTCCATTCAGCTGAACTGGATATCGTTCAGGATGCAGACCGCCTCGACGCTATTGGCGCTATTGGTATTGCCAGGGCCTTCACCTATGGCGGATATAAAAACAGGGTACTCTACGATCCTGAAATTGCTCCGGTACTGGAGATGAGCAAAGAACAGTATAAGAACACCCAGGCTCCCACCATCAACCATTTTTATGAAAAACTCCTTCGCTTGAAAGATCTGATGAAAACGCAGACCGGCCGGGACATCGCGCAAAAAAGACATGAATTCATGCTGACATACCTGGAAGAATTTTATGCGGAGTGGGAAGGGAAGGTTTAAATAAGCCTGAACAATTTACTAATATAAATAGTTTATTACTATATTTGTTAGTAAATCATCCACTATGTCTGACCGTATTAGAGAAAAGTTAAGCATCCTCGCCGATGCCGCTAAATATGACGTTTCCTGTTCTTCCAGTGGGAGCGACAGAAAAAACGATAATAAAGGCCTTGGCAACGGGCATAATTCCGGTATTTGCCACACGTACACAGAAGACGGCCGATGCGTTTCTCTCCTCAAAATACTACTCACCAACCATTGTATTTTTGACTGCGCTTATTGTGTGTCCCGGAAGAGTAACGACATTACCCGAGCGGCTTTTACTGTAGAAGAAGTTGTAGAACTCACGATGAATTTTTACAGGAGAAATTATATAGAAGGATTGTTTCTGAGTTCAGGCATTTTTAAAAATGCCGATTTTACTATGGAGCGACTGCTTCGTGTTGTAAAAAAGCTTCGGCTTGAAGAACGTTACAATGGCTATATACATCTGAAAACCATTCCCGGCGCCAGTGAAGATCTGATCAGGGAGGCCGGGATGTATGCCGACAGGATGAGCATCAATCTGGAAATGCCCACGGAAAGCGGTCTAAAATTGCTTGCTCCTGAAAAAACGCATAAAGAGGTCATGGACCCGTTGCTATTTGTCAAGAATCAAATCATTCAATTCAAGGATGAAAAGAAACTGATCAAAAGCGTACCTAAATTTGTGCCTGCCGGACAAAGCACACAAATGGTGATCGGTGCAACACCAGAAACGGATAAGGACATTATGCAGACCGCGGATAAGTTTTATAAAGATTTCTCTTTGAAGCGCGTTTATTACTCGGGTTACATACCGATCAGCAACGACAGTCGTCTGCCAATGCTAGGGTCACAGCCACCGCTGGTACGCGAAAACAGGCTCTACCAGACGGACTGGCTGATGCGCTTTTACGGGTTTAATGTAAATGAATTGCTCAATGATGCCAACCCGCACCTGGATATCGACATCGACCCCAAACTTAGCTGGGCCCTGCGCAATCTTCAGTTTTTTCCTATAGACATTAATGTAGCCAGCTATAAGATGATCCTCAGAGTTCCGGGCATTGGCGTGGGCTCCGCAAAGAAAATTGTTCAAGCCCGCAAATTTGGACGACTGCGTATAGACCAGCTGCAAAAAATCGGCGTTGCGTATAACCGCGCCAAATATTTTATCAGGTGCAGCGATTCACCGGTACAGCTGAAAGACTATCAGCATACCCAGATTAAATCGTTCATTATGGCAGGTAGCCAGAGCAAGTATCTGAAAAACGACATCCAGCAACTGATTCTTTTCTGATGACAACCTATGTATTTGACGGAAGTATGGAAGGGCTTTT
>Ga0247808_10000244_pt1 | contig 29794 bp, 49 predicted proteins | sample UWRJL089202R1_FD_179914 | JGI IMG/M metagenome (GOLD analysis project Ga0247808, IMG submission 179914) | Plant litter microbial communities from Arlington Agricultural Research Station in Wisconsin, United States - UWRJ-L089-202R-1 | ecosystem: Environmental > Terrestrial > Plant litter >... | reverse complement strand
ATATCAATATCCAAAGCAAGTTCTTCGAAGAATAATTCTTGATTACTCAGGTGATAGCCTTTCTCCATGAAAACCCCAGACAGCATCATCGAGATTTCGCACCAGCACCTCCGCGACATGATGGCAACCACGCCGGATCGACAGGTCATGCTCGATAAATGGATTGATGCATTCCCCACCGAAGATAACTTCTACCTGTTCTTCGACAAGCACGTCACGCCTCTCATCTGGGAAAGCTATCTTGCCGTGTATACAGACCCCACCGAAGAGGAATTCGACACTGACGCATTCCAGAGTTTCTTCCGTACCCTCCTTGCCAACTCACAGTCCATGACGTACAAGGTTATCCAGAGGAAAGCAGAAGACCCGGAAGGAATCAAGGCACTACTCATCCTGTTTGGATTATTCGCATGGGGAAGCGCTAAAGGACTTTCAGGATGGCTGCATCGCCGTGAGTTCCACAACTTCGACCGTATAGCCGAGCTACTCAACAATGGAGTTGACGGACGTTACATCCCTGATGCTATCGCCAACGACATCGACACCAGCACGATGATCTCACTGGTACAAGGTGCGGCATAGACCGAAAGAGCCATAGCGCGAAGCAAAGGAACCACCGAGCGGAATTTATTCGCTGCAATCGATGATTGTATGATTCCTACAAAAATGTTGACTTTTCATTGTATATATCCCACAAAGCTGAAAGCTTATCCAAAGCGGGTATTGAATTATCAACGGGCGCGACACGCCGTAGACGCTTGCACTAATAGACAACTCCTTCTAGGATAGAAATAACAAGTCATCCGGCAAAGGAGCAAGCACATGGGAATCATCGAAGCGATCATCGTTGCGGTCGTATTTATCGCTCTTGCTCTGATTGCTGTGCTTTCCCCTAGCTCAGAGCAGTGCGAGATCAACAAGGGCAATGCACGAGCCAAGGAGCTACTCATCCGCGCTCGGAGCCACGACTACCGGGTTTGACCTACGGGTGTAGGACTAGTAGGATATAGCCATGAAGAAAAACCGCCCAGCAATCGTAGCCCTTGTAGCCGCTATCGCTGTGCTCACGCTTTCGGGATGCGCCAACTACACCAAGGATCAGGCGCTCGAAACTCCTAACGCCGTCATCGAGCTAACTCAGGGCGATCTCTTCACCTCACCGACTTACGGCTACGTCAACCAAGTCGGTAATGTCGTTCCGCTCACCGAATGCACGGATGCCACGCTCTTCGACCAGCGCTACTGTGAGGACGCGGACGGCATTTACCGTTTCACATGGTCGAAGTACAAAGGCTCCATCACCAGAGCCTCCTACACCGTGGATGGTGTCAAGCACGACCTCGACTGCAACCGTGACGCGGACAACTCGTGGGACGGCTACAAGGTCTGCCTTCCAAAAGGAACACCCGTAGCCGAGTAAAGAGCTATTCCCCGAGATAGCAGAGCCGGAGCGTCCTGTCCATAGTGCGACCAACGCCTCCATCACGCCACAGGTAGGTGACTCCTTCCAGAGAGTCGATAACCTCATACCGACCCTTCGGGAGCATCACCTCCATCTCGTGAGGGACATTGGAGATGGTATCCATGAAAGCGCCCACCGTAGTCTCCACCTCTAACACAAGCGTTCCTATCTCTATGATCTCTCCGTTCTCGGTGCGTACCGAGGTGGCGAAACCGTTCACCTGTGCAGGATTCATCGAGGATGAGAAAACCCTGTCTAGAACAACCTCACCGGAATCAGCCTGAGTGATGAGATCCTTGACATAGCGGTCATTGACACCCGTATAGGCAACAAAAGGCTCAACCTTCGGAGCACGAGCCACAGCGGACTCAAAATCCTCCCATACAGGCGAGAACTTGCCTTCAGCGTGCTCCACGGCGTATTCGCGGCTGTAGCCCGTGTAACGCACCACAGCGACCGCCTCAGCCGAGGATAAGGAATCTAGCCACAGAGCCGAGATATCGACCGTGGAGTCCCTCACAGCGTCACGAGGAATGTCATGCTCCAACAGGTTGTTGCTGTAGCCAATGCGAGTATCGCCATCAACGAACGCGGAATCAATCACAGCATCGGATACAGCGATGTCGTCACCATCATCGCGCGACCTGAACACATCAGCCGAGATTATCTTTGCGAGCCTCTCACGTTCATCTATCAACGGTCTGAGTTCGTCATAGGAAGCGCCGTCAGCATGTGACGAGGTAATCACAGCATGTACCCTCGCGCGCTCACGAATGACATCGTTGATACGCGAATTTTTGCCGAGAGCGTTCGCTGTAGGAGGCGGGACTGATCGGCTTCTACCAGCAGAGCCAGAACGTGCCGGGTTGACATAGACCGTCGTAGCCCGACCGTTGACATCCACAACGCTCTTGGCAACGAGGTGAGGTGCGGGAGACATAACACCATCATAGCGACAGGGCGTGACAGAGCCTCAAACCAACCTGCTTGAATGGTGTAGCTCACCGTGCTATTCTCCCTGTCATGTCAAGCGATCTATCACCCTACGCTCAGGAGCTAAAGCTCAACGCCCTCAACGAAATCGATTTCGGCGCATACCGAATCATCGATGAGGAATGGGGAATCTCGATCCTTGAAGACAACCCCAAGGTCTACCTCTTCATCGGTGAAGAGTATCTCGAAGAAGACGAGAGCGTAGAGTACGACCTTCATGTCTACGTGGTGGATGACGAGCACCTCGACATCGTTGACGAATGGGTCGTGGATGCTCGCAACGAAGCCCTCGAAACCCAGAAGTCCTTCCCTCACCTCGACCTCGCAACCGAGATTGAGGTAGACGGCAAGAACTACCACATCTTCATCATGTACTCAGCCGACTAACAGCGACTCACTCAGTCATTGAGAAGATAAGCGACGAGTCAACACCTTCCGCAGCAGCCTTCGCCAGAGTGGATATATGCACGCCGGAATGCAGGAGATCCCGTGTCTGCCGATAGCCGAGCAGTTTGACTGCATCAAGCAGCATCCCGAGTTTCACTCGATCAACCGCATGATCACCGAGGAACGGAGCGATGAGTAAAGTATGCACTCGCGTTGCCTCATCCGGGTACTCGACTTCATATCTCCGGGCGGAAGTGATATCGAAGCTCATGCGAAGTATCCAGAAGAATCGCCCATCATTCTCGTATCGTTCGCGGTGGACTTCATGGAGCATTCCGAGAGTGTCTCCGATGAAAGCCATGTCACATCCGATGTCAAGCCAGTCCAAAGCTTCTGCGTCGCTAAAACTAATGTCGAAACCCTCAGCAACGAACTTGCCGATAAGCATTTTGTCATCATAGCTCAGAGGATAGGAGCCACTATTGCGTCTTTCCTCGAAGGCTACGTCCAGCACAGTGTAGATGGAATCAGGCATGAAAAGTCTCCGCCGCCAGCGCTGTGTCTATGCCCTCAGCCATACAATGCGCGATGAACTCGCCATCCCAGATGTCCATAGCGAAGTACGGAATCATCTCCGGGTGGTCAGTGAGAAGCTGAAGCTGAGCAATGCGCGCTTCGATGAAATCACTGTTATGGATGTAGGTGTAGTTGACGAGGGTTTTGTTCGCCATCCCGTTCCTCCACCAGAAGAACAACTCAGCGTTGGCAAGCTCCTTGTTCCTCATACCCTCGATAGCGCTTCGATACATACCGGCTTCCCGGTCGTAGTTCTCTTCCAAAGCACGAGTCACATCGGTTACGGGCTTGCCAGCAGCCCAGAGACGAGCGCGCATCCCGTGCCAAGCGTGAGCAGCGGTAAGCCATCCGTAGTCAACGGCGAAGGAGGCAAGCGGCGACCTGTCCATATCAGCCCAGACCCACGCGCGGTGCTCCGCAGCATTTACGGCAGCGAGCATGACGACAGATGGATCTCTCATCGCACACCAGCAATCGTGGACAGCGCCAACTCAGGGTCGATGCCATCAGCGATGAAACGCTCGATGGCTACAGTGTCGGTGATGCCTACAGCGAGATAGTCATGTCGCTCAGGATGATTGAGCGCCAGAGAAAGGATATTGATTCGGGCATTGATGTAGGGATTGAGGGACTCCATAGAGTAGTCAACCAGAGCATCATCTCCTGAGTTCCTCCACCAGTAAAACACCTCGCTGTAGACATCTTCCAGCGTTGTATCCGCATCACGGATAAGAGCATCCAGCTTGTTGATGTATTCGGTGATAGATCCATGAAGAACGTATAGGTCAGTTCTCGCCAACATCAGACAACGCTGGATGAAATCACCAGCCAGAACAAGGTCATAACCCGAACCGTAACTACCGAGGCGATGTAAACCACGCGAGCTTATAAAACGGTCACTGATGGCTTTTAGCTCATCCGCAGTCATCGTCTTTTTCATCATCGCACCGCCAGAGATTCTCTCATCGAGACAGCGAGAGCCGGATCGATATCATCGGAAATGCATTGCTCGATGAACCCAACATCCCAGATACCCAGACGGAAGTACGGGCGCATCTCAGCAGGATGTGAATAGTGATAGCGTTGGTGAATATCTGTGATGTATAGGTCGGACTCAGGGGATGACCAAGCGAATTCAGACAGCGCATCATCGCCAGATACAGTCCACCAGAAGAGAAGCTCGGATCTGACATCGTGATCCGTCATTATTGAATATGTGAGCGCGACTGTGAGGGCTATGTACGAGTCCGAATATATGGCGTTGTCAGCATCGCTTCTATCAGCAATGGGAATTGTCTTGAGTTCCCTCGTAATGCGATAGGAAACATCACAGAGATAAAGCGCGTCTATGTTGCACACAAGTCCCTTCATTGAAGACCTGTCGAGATTGTCGATGAATTCGCGCGAGGCGGCATGGATGTCATCAATGATGAGTTCAATCACAGCAGCACCTCCTTTTCATCGACATAGCGCAGCTACTACCATCTCATTGAATGAGTGCCTATGTCAAACAGCGATGATATCCAGAGCAAGCTCACTATCCACGCCATCAGCGATGAAACGCTCGATGAGGCTGATATCCCAAATGCCTACCGCGAAGTATTCGTGCTTGTCAGGGTGAGACTGGATGATACCTAGGGTCTTCATCCCTTGTGTCAGCGACCCTTCATGGAAGTCGTCTTTGATGAGTTCATCATTAGTCATGTCCTCCACAAAATAGCTCGACATGATATCCCCGAATTGCGCCCACCAGAAGAAAAGTTCATCGTAGATACTCGACAATTCAATGTTCCCAGCGTCAACGATATCGTTCAGTTCCTCCACTGCATCATACGCAGACTCTTTGATGTCGATGAGGTTGACACCGCTGTTCTGCACCAGCTTGGAACGCTCAATGACATCAGCCAGATAGATTGCGCGGTCGCTCGCAGCGAATCTTCCTAACGGGCTACGGTCAAGGGATTCGATGAACCTCTGCGATATGACGGCTACATCAACGCCATTCTCGGAGTCAATACCGACAGCAGATGAAAGCATCAGGCACTCACCACCAGAGAATGAGCCATTTCAGCATCTATGCCATCAGCCATACAGCGCTCGATGAAGTCGGTATCCATAATACCAACAGCGAAGTAATCGTGCATATCGCGGTGGTCTATGACCATCGATAGGAAGCCCATCCGGTGCGTCAAATTCTTGTTGTGGGATAGCTCATCCATCATATAGAAAATCAAATCCCCTTGCCCGGAGAGTTTCCACCAGAAGAACAACTCACCATGCGCATCGTTGATTGTCTTACCTTGGGCACTGAGAAGTCTCTGTGACTCTGTGAGATAGAAGTCAAGAAGCGAGTCCTTTATTTCCACTCCACCGCCATTGACGAGGCGGTGACGCTGGATGACATCAGCAGCGAGCAGAGTATCGGAGTCCAGTCCGAATCTACCGAGGCGGGTGGTGTTCATAGACTCAATGAAGTCGCGGGAAAGTGCAACGATATCCGCGCCAGTGACTTCAAGGCTCTTTGCCGTGGATTTACGTCTCCACAATTTCAACACCGCCTCATCACCTCACTCCTTCATTGATATAGTACGCAACTACTACCATCTCATCAAAGTTGTGGTGATGTCAAGCCTATGCAGCAGACCTCAAGCGGCGACAGGATATTCGATGCCCAGACGGTCGCGGTACGTGACATCAGCAGCCATGTCATCGAGACGAATAGGAAGTCCAGTTCCCCACGCCTTGAACCATGCAGAACCCGGACGCTGGGTGAGACGAGCCAACTCCACCGGGGAGAGGTGCTTGCCTAAACGCCATACGCTGTCGATGACGTGAGCGACCTCGGGACGGGCTGACTCATCGACCTTGCGAGCCTTGCCCATAGCATCTTTCGCAAATACGTTGATCGGCTTACCGGCGAACGGACGGAACTTGTCATGCACGCTACGAACAGCAGAGCCGTACTCCCACGCCTCGAAGCTCTCAGACACAAGCGACTTGCCGGTGACAGTTGCGTACTCGGATGCGACGAAGTAGAGAAGCTTCTGCAACTTCATCGGAGTGACCTCGATGTCGTCGTCAAAGGCACGACTGAGGATGTTGTTACCCACTATCAATGCGCCGATATTCATACGTCGTCCTTCACTAGACTCGGATAATAGCATAGCAATAGGATTTAAGCCCTCTCAAGAATCAACCTTCTCGGGATATACGATTCCCGTTCCATTGCACATCGGACACATCAGCCGAGCACTCTCGGAGTCCCGACCGGCAAAGTTACCCTCGCCCTCACAGTGCGCGCAGTAGGAAGCGTCACCATGCTCAGGGCAGGCGGGATGCGCATAGGCAACCGGATTGCCGGGAACGTACACCCCGATATCCGAAGCTGTTACGCAGATGCCGTTGCACACGGCTTAGATGTCAACGAGGTCGTCAAGGAACTCCACGAGCTTCTTGTTCTTGAGAACCGAGTCGAACAACGCAGCACGAGCAGCTTCGAGAGGGTTCTTCAAACCCTGAGTGACTGCCTTCATCGCCTTGTCGAACTCCTTGCTGAAAGTAATACGCTTCCAGACACCACCCGCGATAGCCTTCTGGAAGATGTCAGCCGCCCGGTCAGCACCATAGCGTGCCACGATGAGGTCGTAGAGCTTCTGCTCAGTCTCTCCCTCGACACCGCGAACCTTGGGAGCAGGAACTTCCTCGACCACGACAGGCTTGGCAGCTTCATCGGCAGCAGCCTTCGCAGCGACGAGTTCACGCCAGACGTAGATGCTGGGAGCCTCAGTGAGGTCGTTCAGGTCGGTGAGGTATTCCTCGTAGTCATCCAGACCAGTCAGCGACTCGCCATACCAGTCCCAGTTGTCAACTCCGCCGAGGTCGAGAGCGTTGAGCCACGAAGCAGTGTCCTCATAGACATCATCGGACTCAACATAGCCGTGATCTTCGAGGGAGTCGTCATACCACTCCCAGTTGTCAACGCCACCGGAGACAAGAAGCTCCCGACGTGCCACATCTACCAGTTGCTCTACCGTGACACTCATTGGGACTCCTTAGACATTGGTGTACCACTATTATCTCACTACAAACACGATGATGTCAAGTGAGCCAACTCAGAAACGACAATAGCCGCACACCCATTGCAGGATGAACGGCTATTGAAACGAGCTTGTTGTTAGACGAGCTTCAAGTCCGGTGATGCGAGGAACTTCTCAGCCTCCGCCTCAGTGCCGAAAGAGATGACGGAACGGATGGAGGGCGACAGAGCCGAGACGGTCGTGAAGTTCTTGCCATCGTGAGACGGGTAGAAACGCAGACCGGACTCGGTGCGGATCGGCTTGATGCTCAGGACGGGTGTTGCGCTAGCGGTGGAGGACATTTGGTGTCTCCCTTCTTGTTGAGGTGATTCCACCCTAGGCGCATCGCCAACCAGATGTCAAACGTCTTCACAAAGTATTTTTGGAAGACGCGAGAAGACTCGAAAATAGTTTGTCAAACCTGTGAAAGTGACATCGCAAGCTCGGGATCTACGCCATCTTCAACGCACTTCTTGATGAGTTCAACATCCCATACGCCAGCCTCGAAATAGTGGATGAATTCAGGGTTATGGTATATGCGCCAGTAGCGAGCGGTGTACTCACCTTCCTCAGCAGGGTTCACATAGTCGATACGGTCGCGTTGCCACGCGATGCCAGAATAAACAGTCTTATATCTCATGTTGTCCCAGAACTTGAACTCAGCTTCCGCCTCGATATCTTGACGGAAGCCAATAAGCTTCTCGACATGCTCGCTGACATCATTGTTCATTGGGTAATCGGGATTCTGCTCACGGGCGACGCTCAACGCAGCATAGTAGCTAAGCCTCGCTCTATCTACTGCGAAATTACCGAGCAGGGAGCGGTCAAGTGAACCAACCCATTCGTCCGCTTGCCTGATGATCTGGAAACCAGCAGTGTTCAGGCGGTTTATTTTCTGCATTTCAGTCTCAGGCATGAATACCCAACGCCTTCGAAGCCAACTCAGCATCTACATCATCAGCCATGAAGCGCTTGATGAGTTCGGTATCCCAGATATCAACCTTGAAGTATTCGTGCATCTCGGGGAACTCGCAGACGAGTCCTAGATTGTATATGCGCTGGACTTCGGACTGATCGACTTCGTTGCGGTGCTGGAAGTTGTAGTACCGAATAAGCTTCTGCTCGGAGTCATGCTTCATCCACCAAAACATAAGTTCAGCATTGACGTGCTTCATCTTCTCACTGCCTACGCCCACAAGAGAGACAAGCTCATCAGCTAGAGCGTAATAGCGAGAGTTACCCGGAATGTTGGGAACGCCGCCGTATGCCTTTCCAATACGGTAGATGGTATCGGTGATGTGCAGGACGCGATCATCGGATGCGAACGAACCAAGTACAGAACGGTCAAGTGAGTCGATGAACTCTCGTGAGTGTCGTATTGCAGAATGCACGGATCTCAGCTTCATCGCGCACCCACCTCGCTCATTGATAGAGCAAGGTCGATATCCACACCATCAGCGATACAGCGCTCGATGAAAGGGACATCCCAGATATCAGCTTCGAAGAAAGAATGCATCGCGGGGTAGGTGGCGGCAAGAGTAAGTCGGTGTGCGCGAGTGCTCACCATTTCAGGGGAGCGCTTCAACAGAGCGTTGGCATGACGTGACATAGCAGAGGTGCCATCCGATATCCACCAGTGGCACACCTCCGGCAGCAGACCGAAGCCCTTGAAGCCTTTGCTTCGGAACATCTTCTCACCCAGAATCCGATCCAGTTCATCCAAATCGGCAGGGAGGTTGTTTGCCTCGACATCATCATGCAGCATGTCAATACGCTGGATGCTGTCAGCGATGACCAGTAGCCCAGAGTCCACAGCGAAAGAACCCAGAACGCTACGGTCGAGAGAATAAACGAAATCCCTCGACTCGCGTTTGAGTCCTTCGACTGTGTAGGGCTTGGTCATGGGTTGCTAGTCACCCATAGCGGCGATGAGCAACTCACCGAACTCAGCGGTACCAACACGGGTGGCATCCGGCATGAGACGAGCGAAGTCACCGGTCACCGTCTTAGCGGCAATGGTGTCCTCGATAGCCTTCTCGATGAGCTTGGCGACCTCACCCCAACCGATGTAGTCGAACATCATCGCACCGCTCAGCAGAACCGAGCAGGGGTTGGCAAGATCCTTACCAGCGATGTCCGGGGCGGTACCGTGGGTAGCCTCGAAGATGGCGTGTCCCGTAGCGTAGTTGATGTTTCCACCGGGAGCGATACCGATACCGCCGACCTGTGCAGCAACCGCATCGCTGGCGTAGTCGCCGTTCAGATTGGTGAGCGCCACGACCTCGAACTGTTCCGGGCGGAGTAGAACCTGCTGGAGGAAGTTATCTGCGATGATGTCATTGACGACAAGAGCGCCCGAAGCGAGAGCCTCAGCGTACTCATCATTGGCAAGCTCGTAGCCCCACTTGCGGAAGCCACCCTCAGTGAATTTCTGGATATTGCCCTTGTGAACGATGGTCACGGTGGTCAGCCCACGAGCAAGAGCATAGTCGAAAGCAGCCCGGATGAGACGCTTCGAACCCTCAGCCGAAATCGGCTTGATACCGATGCTCGAAGTCTCAGGGAAGCGGATGGCGGTAACACCCATCTCACCGGTCAGGAAGTCAACAACCTTGGCAGCGTCAGCAGTACCAGCGTTCCACTCGATACCGGCGTAGATGTCCTCGGTGTTCTCACGGAAGATGGTGAGGTTGACCTTCTCCGGCTCCTTGACGGGCGACGGGGTTCCGGGGAAGTAACGGACGGGACGGAGGCAGACGAACAGGTCGAGTTCCTGTCGCATGGTGACGTTCAGCGAACGGTGTCCCTCACCGGTCGGGGTGCCCAACGGTCCCTTGATGGCAACGAGGTGTTCACGGATGGCAGCGACAGTCTCAGCCGGGAGCCACTCACCGGTCTGCTCGAAAGCCTTCTCACCAGCGAGAACCTCACGCCAGTCCACCTTGCGCTCGCCGTTGTACGCCTTGTCCACGGCTGCATCGAAGACGCGCTCAGCCGTCTTCCAGATGTCCTTGCCGATACCATCGCCCTCGATGAAAAGTAGGGTGGGGTTGGTTGTGGGGTTGATGACCCCATCGGTTACTGTGAGTGTCTCGGTCATGGCTTGCTCGCCTTCTGTTCTTTAGTTACTTCCAGTCTACGCCTAATAGCAGCGAAATGCAAAGTTGGAAACCCATAGCAATCGATACTTGCACTCGACTCGTAAACCTACTATGCTTAGTTGTACCAACCAATCGTAATCCGAATAAGGGAGCACACCATGACCGGACGACTGACCAGTGAGATCGAGATCAAGTTCCTCACCAAGGGCGACCGTATCCGGGTCGTGAACAACGAGACAGGTGCCGAGCGCTTCGCCATCTGCACGATGGATGGTCACGCCGTCTCCGAGGACTACGGATGGCTCGTATTCCCCGAGGGAACCAAGGGCGGAGAGCACTTCAAGGACTACATCAACGTCCTCTTCGAGGACACCACTTACGCTCCCGAGGGTTCGTTCGAGCGCCTCACCAAGCCGAACGAAACTCTCTACCAGAACGGTTTCACCGTGTACGTCACCGCGCGGCGTGTGGGACAGGCACGCAACTGGCTTGGATGGTACCGCAACGGCACTCTCGCCGTTCGCCTTGCAGAGCAGAAGATCAAGAGCGCTCGCGCCATCATCGCAGAGCAGCAGGCAGTCATCGCTCAGCAGGAGCAGGTACTTGCGGCGGCTCAGTTGGTCATCGCAGCGTAACCCGTCAATTCCTTCTAGGAGTATCTGCTTCCAAAGCATCAAGCCGGGACTCATCGAACGCAATACCATTCTCCGCGAGAACATTCTGTGCAAAGTCCAGAGTGACGAGCCAGCCGAGTTCATCGATATGAGTGTGGACGTAATCGGAGATATTGCCGGTGAACGAGCTATTCATGTGACGTTGGACATCTTCGGGAGTGTCGAAGATAATCGGCTCGCCCACCTTTCTGTTGAAGTAGCTGTTCACGGGACCTCTGTCGCCTTCTCCCAAGATGTCGAGATAGCGACCGGGAGATATTTCCAGTGCGACATGACCACTCCACGAATCATCAGCCTCCATATCCTTTGAGTCGAACACAGCGATAGGACGGTCAGAGATCATCGCCGCAGCATAGGCGAAAGCGGCACAACCGCCCATCATGTATATTTCCTCAGCATCAAGCTCATCCGGTGCGCCGAGAACAACTGAACCACCTTTGTTGGCAATGAGGATACTGAATGACGCATCCATCTTCTCAGTGGCAGTGCGCTTCTTTTTCTTGACCAGTGCAGAGAGTCTAGGGTTACGAGCATCTTCCCAATGAGTACCGGCGAGTTCCTTCTCGCCGCGACTGGGAATTCTGTTGAGTGAACGCAGCCCAGTCTCCGGCTCAGGTCGGACATAGACCGTTGTGGAGAATCCCCGCTTATCGGTTACGCGCTTGGCGATAAGATGGGAATGTCTTGGCATATGACCATCATACGGCGAACATCAGTCACCGGCTCACAGCGCGGGTCAGAGAGTACCCTGATAGCCCGGAAAAGCTTTAACCGTCTCAGCAAGGGCTATCTCATTAGCCAGCTTGAACTTGGCATCGAACTCCGCCGTAGTGCCAGATCCGTAGACAGCAATCCACAGACGCAGAACGCGCTTAGCCTGCTTCGCATCAGCCTTGGAGATAGTGGTTCCGGGGATTCTGTACCAGCGATGCATCCGAGCCGGGAAATCAATCCAATCCGAGATACGCGCACGCTTCAAGGAGTGGTTATCGCACTCCGCGAGGGAACGCCGAATAGCGAGCAGTCGCGGATTGGTCGAGGTCATAGATAAAGACTAGCCCACAATCGGGATATCACCAAATAGCTCGGGCTATGAGCGGCGGCGGTTATGACGCAGCCATTTGGAAACACGCTTACTCGCTCTGTCCCTGAGTTCCTCATCGTCATGCAGGAAGAGTTCGTCAACATCATGCCGGGTGGAGAGAACCAGATGATCAACGAGGTCATTCCATTTGTTGCCGGAGTGTCCCTTCACCCATCGGATAGATACCGTTGTTTTATCGAGGATTTCTTTGAGCGTGTTTCGGTTGATGTATCGACTGATGAACTTATTGGTGATGATGCCACCATCCTTCACCTCGTTGAACACCCTCCGCGCGAGGTCAGCGCCATGCTTCGAGTCAGAGAGAATAACTATGCTCTCCTTGCCCTCATTATCGACAACGGCGGAGACGATAGCGAGCGCCTCGATGTGGTCAGACTCGAACCTACGAGTGACACCGAAGTTGAACTCAACCGTATCGGTCTTGGCTTTGTCAGGCTCTCGTACCCAGCCATACACCGCATAGCCGTTGTTCTCTATAGACTGCGACGCATCCGTGTACAGCACGACACTGCCTGACACCTCCTGCTCTTGTGCAGGCTCTTCCACAGTCGGCTCATAACTAGCCGTGCTCGGTATAGACATCTTCACTCTGGGATCATCTTGGTACTTCTCGGCAACAATCTCTCGAAGCGCATTAACGCCGAGTTCCGCCTCACGAGCGAGGTCTATTCTGTGATCCAGCGTATGCGCGTAGACGAGCGTGAGGTTCTTGAACGCGGAGTATCTCTTCTTCATGCTTCGATTGAGAGTGTTCAGCACCGTGAAATGCTTTTCATTACTCAGGCTGTTGATAAGCGCGCGTATCTCTGTCCGGTTACCTAGTTCGTAGTGTGTGAGCTTCTCACCATCGAAAATAGTGGCGAACCAAAAGCTATTGATGTTACCAGTGGCTATACCGAACTCACGAATCGGAAGCCCATGTGTGTACATCGGGACATAGTAGCCCATCTCTCCAATTGATTCAATTACCGACCTAGATTGACAACGACCACTCATCTCTATAGCCTAGATATATGGATATCAAGGCAGGCGACCACTTCATCGTTCAGATCAACGGAAACGATTATGACACCGTTATTGACGAGCACGGTGTGCAGCGCTTCGTCCCCAACCGCATCGTCGCGGCTTTTGTCGATGCCGCGTTGGACGCATACAACACGTTCATCACCACAAACCCCATCGAAGAGCGTGATTGGTCTAAGGCTCCTTTCGGACTCAACGACATCGACTACACGCCGAACGGGACGTACACCCTCGATGAGTTGATTCAGTTCTCCACTCTTCACGGCTACTCGGTAGGTGGTATGTGCGACCTGTCTTTCATGTCAGGTGTCGAGGTCATCAACCCGCTCTGGGACTAATTAGCCTCACCGGGTTGACAACGAGGGCGCTAACCCCTTAGATAGAGATATAAGCAAGTTTCGCCCCACTCGTTATCAAGGAGACATCATGGACACCGCCTTCGCTACCCAGTCCGACGAGGAACTTCTCACGTCCATCGCTATGTTGGAGAAGAAGGTGGCAAAGCTTGCCAAGCAGGGCACCGGTGCAGCGATGGCTACAGCCGCGAACAACTCCTACCTTCGCAAGATGAAGGCGGCGGCAGACGCACGGGGAATCATCATTCCCGCAGCAGCCTGACTAACCTTTCCAGATCATCTCAACGATGAGCGACTGCATTGCCTCAGCCTCACGAGCCTTCTCTTTCCAGACAGCGGAGATTGTGTCCAGACGGTTAGCCTCGATGAGAAGCTCTTTGAGCGTGTCATCAAGTGACTGGCTCCCGGCTACCAGCTTGTAGGTAGGCGTGAGAACCATCTTCCCAGAGTCACAGAACCGGTGAACTTCACGCAGAGCAGAGTCGGGGGAAGAACCGAAGGTGCAGACGATATCGATGAATTCGTGGGTGGCGAGTTCCGTGAATAGAGTAGTCATGCGCGAAGCATAACATCCTTGCGCAATAAATTCTTTTGTTGACAACTAGCATAAAAGCTAGTAGAGTAGAAACATAAAGTAAATGCAGCAGCACGTAACTGCTTCACCAAACGAGGTCACGAAATAGCGGGGCGTGGAACGAACCCGTAGACCGACATGGAGAACTAGAATCCGTCTCCGTGAACCAAAGCATCATGAGAATGTCCCGATTCCCACTGTGTCAGAGTGAGGAACTCGGGACTTTCTGCATTTAACCCATGTCGCTTCCAAGGAGTATCATTGGGTGAGCAGAACAAATCACCCACCCTTGGAGCACACCATGTCCGGTAACACCGTCAGAACCCCCGTCATCGACAAGAACGGTCGTCTTACCCACGTCCACAAGAGCACGGATGACGGCAGCGGCGCTTCCAGCCGTATTTCCTCGGTAGGAAAGCCACCAACAGCAAAGTCACAGTCCTCACTCTCCGACCAGCAGATGAAGGTACTCACGGACGCATACAACCTAAAGCCCGTAACGATGAGTGACGGAAGCATCCATGATGGAGGTCACTTGGTATCAGGTCACAAGTACCGCACAGCCCTCGCACTAGAGAGCAAAGGGCTGGCATCGGTTCGCTACCAAGGTCCAAGCATGGGATGGGTCAAGCCCACCGCGAAGGGCAGTGCTCTTGTCAACTTCGAGCGCATCACCGCAGAGGCGAACATCACCGACAAGGAAGACCCGAACTACAACACCGACATGGATGTCATCTTCCCCGGAACACAGAGCACCTACCGCGACATGATTCTTGCTGGCTTCAATCCGAATGACGCAGAAGATCAGGATGCGTTCGTAGAGGCGATGAACGACTACTAAGCAGAAACGGCAATAGCCCCTTGCACCTAGACATGGTGTGAGGGGCTATTGTTCTTTAATAGGATGTGGACTCTTAGGAAAACATCAGCCAAACTATGTGTAGAGCGTCAGGACGCAAGGTGAATTAGCGATTTCTGATGTGATATCGTTCCCCCATGATGAGGCAGACCGTGGAAGGGTATAGGTTTTCCTCTATGCGCTTCCGACCGTGGTACTGGAAACTCGCTCAGCCAGTGCAGAAGAACCTAGCACCAATCTACGACCCACGAGAAAAACCTCATGCTGGAACTGTTGTCAACGGTGTAGAGATAGATGATCGAGTGTTGCCAGTAATCCTCGCGTGCTGGGAGATGGGTATGAAAACCGTCAATAGTTGTGAAGGCGATGTGAGGTTGTTCACTACCCAAGAGCACACTATGGGGCTTGGATATATCAGCTTTGACAACCGCGCTAATGCTTTTTATCTAGTAGAGGCTCTGCTCGCGCTGGAACTCCCTTATCCAAAGAACATCTCTAAGATTGCTACGGTGAGAAAAGAGGACGGATTCATCTATCACGTAGAATTCCACCCTGCTGTGCTCGACCACTCGGAACATATCGCAAAAGCAATTAGAACTATCCGGTCTGCGGAATAGTTGTCACCTCACGCAAGTTTCCGCTTGCAGGGGATATTGTTCTTTAATAGGATGTGGGGTAAAAGAATAAGCTCATCGGAAATCTGATGAGCTTATCTTACGTTCGTTCGTTAGAACAGCGGCTTCACACCACTCATCCAACTCTGGTAGAGAACCTCGTAGTCCACGCCGAGCTTGTCAGCAGCGTAGGAGAACAGCGACTCACGGGATACAGAGTCAGCATCTCTTCCATTCTCTTCCATGAACTCGTAGATACGGGGAGCGTTCTTCAAGATAGCCTCGGGAGTGAATACCTTGTCAAAGACATCCTCGGGAATCTCAGTGAGACGGAGAGCCTCCGCACGGGTACCGGAAGCATCAGCATCAACCACAGGCTCAGCAGGAGCGATAGGCGTTGTGTCAGCAGCAAGCCAGCGGTCATAGAGGACATCGTAGTCAACGCCGAGCTTCTCAGCGGCATAGGTGAACAGCGACTCACGGGCAACCGAGTCAGGCTCACCGTTCTTCTCATCGAGGTACTCGTAGATGCGTCCGGCGTTCTCCAAGATAATCTCGGGAGTGAAGTCTTTGTCGAACACCTCCGGGTCTAGGTCGGTGAGTTCGATTGCGGTAGCTCGTGAATCAGCGGTAGCGGGGTCGTACTCTGATGACTCAGCCGGAGAAATGAGCGCCTTGGCGGTTTCCTTTGCAGCAGCGAAGTTCAGTTCCGTTACAGCAGAGTGAGGATCTCCTACGACACCCACCACATAGACGTGCTTGCCACCACCGATGTCATCACGCTCGATATAGACATCAGCGGCATCACTGCGGAAGTTACGGCGGTCACCATCCTTGGGGATGTCCGATGCCTTGGCAGCATCGATGTTCTTCAAAGCGGTTGCCACGCTCTTGCTCACAGTTCCCACGACAGCAGCAACACGAGACACGTTTCCGTTAGCGCCCTTGTCAGGATTCTTGTGAACGGTCGTCTGCCTACCGTTCTTGTCTGTAATAGGCGTGGGTACTGTAGCCATGATGAAACCTTTCGTTGCCATCATTCTACCGTGCGCAAACGACACCGCGCATAACCTGCCGTCCTTCTAACATAGTTAGCCTAGTGACTAGAAGATAGAGCTAGAGATAACGGCTGTAACAAGGATGATGATGCAGAGGATCGCCTCGCGGAGAACAGCAAGTCGGTATCTCCACGATGACTCAATATCCTTATCCACGCCGTAATCGGCATCATCAAGTGCATCGTAGTAGGCATTCACCCACTTCTCGTCCTTGGTTCTCACCAACCGCCAAAAGAGCGCTGAATTCACACTGATCGCCGCGATATAACAGACGGCGAGAGATACCGTAGCAACGGCAGGGATAAAGATGTCCTCTTCGTATTCGGTAGACCTCCACCAGAAAAACCCGACCATGATGAATAGGATGAACGCGGTCATCACATAGATGCCAGAGTCTCTAAATGCTTCGAGCTTACGGAGCCGAATAGCATCAGGTTCTTTGAGAATACTTGTAGTCATACAACTAAAATACAACAAAATTATGTATTTGTCTACTTGTCAAATTACTAGTCTGTCTAGCTATCCAGTTAGTCATCAATTAGTTACAGGATGGAAGAACAAAAATCAAATTATAGAGAACTGAGGAAAGCCTAAGAAGTAGTCAGCTACGCGGCAGCAGCTAACGAGACAGCAAGTTCAGCATCAATACCATCAGAGATACAGCGCTCGATGAAAGCGGTGCCCCACAGGTCAACCGCGAAGTATTCATGCATTTCAGGGTGTGCGTTAATTAGTCCGTAGTGGTCTATACGACTAATGAAGTAAGAGTCGAGAGATTTCGAACGAAGCTCCCAAAACGGCTCGGACGTTTCTCTCCACCAGAACAGCAACTCAACATTAGCCATGCCAAGAGCGTAACCGTGTTCATCCAGCAATTCAGAGACTCGCTCACGCGCCATAGACTTGATGCTGTAATCCTTCAACATGGCAGCACGTTGCAGGGTGTCGAAAGCGGACAGGATTTCCAGAGGAAAAGCGAAAGCTCGCAACGATGTTCTATCCAGAGACGCAACATAGGTATCGGATACAGCACGCATCGCAGCCAGCTTGCGCTTAGACATTACTTCAACTTGCCCGGATACTTCTGCGCATCCAGCAGTGCGGTAGCAGCAGTGATGATGTCAGCCTCAGCGACATCCACAGCAACACCGAGGAACAGACCATCCTCATCCACGAGGTAGATGTCGAAGCCGTCGCCGTCAGCAGTCGGGATGGAGAACAGGTGGAACTCGATACGCACACCACCATGCGTGCGAAGGAGATCAGCGAACTTATAACGGAAGTCAGGAGCAACAGCATCCTTCATCGGAGCGATGCTGTAGATGTCACGGGCAACATCCAGAGCGTCAGCGCCCGGAGTCATCGCCGCATACTTCTCGTACAGTTCGTACTGCGAGAAGTGAACACGGTTGTAACCGACGAACAGCATGATGAGCCTTCCATAGATGGTTTATACAAACTTAGCAGCAAACGACACCAACCGCAATAATCGCTTGACATGCAATACTGCTACCTATTAGTATTCAAGTAAGAAGAAAGTCGTCAACCGGTAGGAGACATGATGTTCGACCTCGCAACGAAGACCAGCGTGAACGAAGCAGTCTCATCCAACCCGAACCAGACGGCGACCCTCTCGCTGCGCTACCTCATCGTCGGTGTTATCGACCGCCGCAACGTCGAGCAGATGTTCGCCACCATCGAGGCGGAGGGCGGCGCGGTAAGCTACCACAAGAGCAAGGGTTTCCTCGCCACCGAATACCACAACCTCACCATCAAGTCGAAGGCTGTCACCTTGAAGGCTGTCATCAGCTATCTCGAACGGCTCGCGGAATAGTTGAATACAGCCTTGACATATTATGCTACGGCTTGTAGCATATAAATATGAACTTACCTTTTGGAGCACATCTCTTGGACTTCGAGTTCAGCGACCCTGCCCACTACCCTGTAAGGGTCGGCATTACCACCAAGGGTGTTGAAACCGACCTCGGTGTTGGCGTAGAAGCGCGAGGAAGGCTTTCAGCCCATCTGCAAGCGCTCGTTGGATTCGATAACAAGACCAAGGTTACCAATCCCATCACCGACCCGCGTGACAAAGACATCAGCACGGTGCTTGCTCAGTACAAGTACGCGCTTGCAGCGCTCGAAGCCATCGCTACCGGCGTGTTCCCCTCGACCGATGAGAACCCGCAGTATGCAGGCGGAGTGGTCAGCCCCGGTAACCGCATCTACACCCCCGCAGAGGCAGCGAAGAACGCGCTCGAAGCAATCAAGCAGATTGAGTCAGCAGCGAGCTAGTTACCGGCTACCGGCGAATACATCTTCCATCGCGTAGAAGTCAGTGACCTCCAACGCTGTTGGGTGGCAGTTCAGCGAGATGCTCCCGTGTGACTCCACCTCATTGACGTAGCGTGTGATGCCGTAAGCCTCGTAGCCATCGGTCGTGTAGACCGCGTTCATCTCAGACGGAGATGACGGAGCAAGGTCGTTGTCATCAGGGAGTAGGTAGTCGCTGATAGGAGCGCGCTCGGCTATCTTCAACTCATAGCAGTAGAACTGGGGAACGGGCAGACCAGCATCCGTCGTCTCGCTGATAAGAGCCTTCATCCTCGCCAGAGCAGCTTCCTTGGTTCCGATGTGTACGAAAGGCTGTTGGTTGGGATCTTCATCCTCGTTGATATCCTCGTACCAGTCGCTCTTGACCGTGATGTGATACCACGTATCCGCACGCACAGCGGACTTGTTCAAGTGGCGAAGAGAAGAAGCACGGATACCGGAGGGCAGAACACCCTGTTCCTGCTTGAAGCCGCATGTGGAGCACGCAAGTTGCTGTTCAGCAGTAGCGCCGTTGATTTCCTCATCCGTGTAGAAAGACTTGCACTTGTGGCAGTAAGCACCAGAGAAGCCCTCGGGAGCCAGCGACCAGCCTTCATCCCATCCGGGGAACTGGAAGTTGGTGTGCTGTAGCTTGTCCTCGAAGTCCGCGCGGGTGCCACGGAGAGGTGGCTTGGGCAGCTTGATATCAGCGCTTCCACTCACAGAGGACTGCGAAGGCGGAGCAGAGAAAGCCGGACGCTCGAAAACAACCGCGCCGCCCTTGTCAGGGTTGACGTGTACAGTCGTCAGCTTGCCGTTCTTATCGACAATCTGTGTTGCCACCAGATTACTTTGAGACATATCAGTCACCCTTCTACGGGTAACTATACCGAATGCCGACGATACGCCTTAGACATATTGATAGAACGGGAAAGAAGCGTTACGGCTAGAAATTCATCAGAGGTTGTTCAACCTCGGTAAGTGAGAACTTGGTCTTGTCAACAGCAACAAATTTCAAGCCGCCGTTGAAGTGGAACGTCCACTCAGTTGCAGGCTTGAGAACCGAACTCACTCCGACTAGTTGACCGAGCATAGCTACACCGGTAAACCTCGTGCTGTTGGGAGCGTACTCGTGCAGCATGACGGTCTTTCCGATGAGATGGGAGAAGTCGTGCAGGTTAGGTTCAAGCTCTACGAGTATGTCCATGTGAGTTTTATTCCAATCGTGTTAGTGATGTGATTCTAGCAGAGCGGTTGGTTATACAGAAGCTTCAACCGCCGTTGCGGACATAGAGCTTTATGCGCTTCCACGAGTGCGCAGACCTTCCACTCATAGACAGCGCAAGATCGACATCAACACCATCAGTGATACAGCGCTCGATGAACTCGGTATCCCAGATACCCACATAGAAGAAGTCATGCATCTCAGGGTGCGCAGCGATGGTAGCCAGACGCGCAATGCCATCAGTGAACTTCTTGCCTTCCTCACCGGATACAGCAGCCACAAGCTCAGGGTCATCAGAGATACCCCACCAGTAATACAACTCAGCGAACAGGTGATAGATTTCCTCATAGCTGGCACCGTACTCAGCGAGAGCGTCAGCAGACCACCGATAGTTCCCATCATCTAAAGGCAACGTGCCATCAGCGGTAAGCCTATCCTTGACAACCTTCCAGCGTTCCTTCACATCGCAGAGGAAGAGCGGTTCGGAATCCACCGCGAAAGCACCAAGCACGCTTCTGTCCAGACCCTTGACAAAAGCCTTGGATACGCTCGGCAGTTCATCGAACTCGGCTATAGGCATACCGGGAAGTGTACCAGTGCGAGCGTCGAAGCTCAACGCAGTGAATAAGCCAGAGCCGGATCAACATCCGCAGCTATCAAAGAATCGATAGTCTCATGCGACCAGATGCCAGCTTCGAAGTATCGGAGGTACTCGGGATGTGTATACACCTCATACAGCCTACTGCCCAACTGATAGCCGGTTGAGGCTTGGTTGTAGTCGAATTTCTTGTCTTCTAAACCGTACCGAATATACAGTTCCCTGTCAGCAAGAGGATTCATGTACCGCCAGAAAGTCACCTCTTGCTCAGCAACGAAGTCCTTACCACGGTTGAGCACTAATATCTCCACCTCGTGCATCCTCGTTCCCGTCGAGATGAGAAGGTATTTAGCCAGAGCCTCAATAAGACGCTCATCGCTCACAGCAAAGGAACCTAGATATGAACGGTCAAGCTCGTTGACATACTCATCGGCAAGACCGTAGAGTTCATCGAACCTGTCATCCATCCAGTCATGCAGCAGAGCACCAGCGGTGTCAGGGAACGGCTTGACGTTCCGTGCGTTGATTAGCTCATCTACAGAAGACATGACAGTCAACTATGACATACAGCGCTTGCAGTAGTCAAACAGGAGGATAGGGTGAGAACCTTACTCGGCGTGGTATCCCTGAGAGGCGATAGCGGCACGGAATCCATGACCGATGGCGCGTTGGCGATATGCAGCAGCCTCCACCGGGTAAAGCTCAGTCAGAGAAGAACGGCGACCGGAGAGGAACGACGCAGCAACAAAGGACAGCCCCGTCAGTACCAGCAGAGCTATCACCACCACAGAAGCCCCGGTGAACAGAACGAAGAGCACAGCGATGACGGAGAAACCCGCAGCAGTATTCAGGAGAATGAACAGCAGCATGTCCAGTCGGCTGATACGGGAAACCATCGCCTCATTCGCACCAGTCACCTCGACGGTATCGAAGAGCTTCTCGGTTCGGATAATGACAGGAAGCAGCACAGAGGAAACCACGAGTAGCGCTACAGCAAGCAATAGGAAGATGAAGTTCAATGGTGCCGGAGTGGTATCGCCGGACTCATAGAAGGTCGTGATGTAGTTCAATGCGGATAGGGAGAGGAACACCACAGCAAGGGCGTTGCCAGCACGAAGGATGTCATAGAGAGCATCCCACTTGACACCAACCGCCTCAGCGGATACAGGATTGGTGCGGATGAAATCAAACATGGCGGCTAGCTCTTTCTTATAGACCAGTCACCACAGTACCAACATCAACGAGCGGTGTACGGAGAAACAGAAGAAGCCCCGGAGATAAACTCAGCCGGGGCTTCTTACTATCGGAAATCTACTTCACCAACGGAAACAGAACAGTCTCACGAATACCCGTACCGAACAGAACCATCATCAGACGGTCGATGCCCAGACCGATACCACCAGTCGGCGGCATACCGTATTCCAGAGCCGTCAGGAAAGACTCATCTAGTCCCATAGCCTCATCGTCACCACGACCGGATAGAGCCGACTGTGCGACCAGACGCTCACGTTGGATAATAGGGTCAACCAACTCCGAGTAACCAGTGGCAATCTCGAAGCCATCGATGTAGAGATCCCACTTCTCCACCACACCAGCGATAGAGCGATGCGATGCAACCAGCGGAGACGAGTCAACCGGATAGTCGAACACGAACGTAGGTCGAACCAGAGCAGGCTTGACAGTAGCTTCCCAGAGTTCCTCAACCAGCTTTCCATGAGTCGGGACATCCATCCGAACACCATATGCTGTCGCCAAATCAGTCAGGCGCTCCATCGAGGTATCCGGGGTGATTGATTCACCGACGAATTCAGACAGTGAGACGTAGAGCGAGATACGGTCGAATGGCAGTACGGACAGAGCCATACGGCGTTCATCATCCAAACCGTCAACAACAGAAGCGGCACCGCCGATGAGAGACTCAGTGAGTTCAGCCATACCGTTGTAGTCCGCATGAACCTCATACGCCTCCAACATGGTGAACTCAGGGGAGTGAGTGGAGTCCATTCCCTCATTACGGAAGTTCTTATTGATCTCGAACACCCTGTCAAGCCCACCCACGATGGCACGCTTCAAGAACAGTTCAGGGGCAATACGAAGATAGAGGTCAGAGTCGATGGCGTTGCCATGAGTGACGAATGGACGGGCAGAAGCTCCACCGTGCATCGTCTGTAGGATGGGTGTCTCCACCTCCAAGTAGTCATCACCGGTCAGATGCGCCCGAATGTCAGAGATGACCTTGGAGCGGTTCACCATGTTGGTACGGTGAACATCATCGACAATAAGGCTCAGGTACGGCTGGCGTACACGGGTTTCCTCATTCAAGTCGTCAAAGGTGTTGGGCAGTGGACGGAGCGCCTTGGACACCACGGTATAGGACTGCGCGAAAACCGAAAGCTCACCGGTCATGGAAGTACCGACCAGACCGGACACCGAGATGAAGTCACCACGGTCAACCAGACGCTTCATCGATGCATGGACATCATCACCGATAATCGCTCGGGAAACGAGAATTTGAAGACGGGCACCACGACCCGCTTGCAGCACCACGAAGGAAATCTTCCCGGCATGACGAGCGCTCATCACCCGACCGATGACAGTGACGAAATCATCAGTCATGTGATTGACCGGCAATGTGCTATAGGTATCAACGAGCATGTTGATAGGAGTTAAGGCATCCGCGCTCGCAGCAGCAGGATAAGGGTTGGAGCCGGAATCGATGATCTCCTGTCGCTTGCCAACACGCACAGCCCTCTGCTCGAACGCATCAGGGGTAGTTGACTCAGCCATCAGGGAACCTTCCATAGTAATAGTTATTACAACACTACAGGAAATCCATTAGGATTACAAATCAAGGTTCAGCAGCTTCTTAGAAGTCGAGACGCTTCAAAGCCTCTTCCTCAGTCTCATCAGCCGGAGCGATATAAGTATCCGAAATCTTGGACTGTCGCCACTCCTTGAAGCCCGGAATGGCATTGTCGAGAATAGCGTTCCAGTCGAGGTGAGGCGCGTTGCGAACCAGCGTCTCATCATCATGCAACTCACCCTGTTGCGCCTGCGTCATGTAGAAAGTGAGGGACTGTGCAGCGCGTTCACGATCACGCGGGGCGAACTCTCCGAAGTGCTGATACTTACTGTCAGCAGCATAGGGAAGACCTTCACCATCCCAGTCAGCCAGACCGTTGATAATGATGGAGTCACTGTTACGGTGCTCATAGACAGAGAACGAACGGGTACTGCCATCCGGGGTCATCACCGTGTAGACATTGCCCCACTCACGGGAGTTGTAGAAGCTCGACACCGAAACATTGTCGATGCCAACCCTATCCATCTCAGCCTTCAACTCCTTCACCGGGAAGACCAGAGCAAGGTACAACTGCGAAGATGAGATATAGCCTTCCTCATCCTCAGCGACAGAGACGAAGATGCGCTCCGACTCGGGAAGCATTCCACGGTCGCTCTCATTTGTGCTTAGCCATTCAGGTCGAACGTCACCACGGACGGCACGAGCTATAGACTCTTGCAGGTACGGTTCCACGTCACCCAACTGTGTTGATCCATCCTTGTTGTACTCGGGGTGGTTGTACCGAGCGAATGCGACATTCTGCGCGTCTTCCAGACCAATCATCCTCGGGTTGTAAACGGCATCAGCAGGCTCATGGGTAAGCTCTTCACCTCTACGGCGGATGATCAGGTCGTCAGCGAGGTCATGCAGCATCTTGTCCCGTGCGCGCCAGTTGTCAGCGTGCGGGTGGTCGCTACGGTATCCACGCTGTTGCGGTAGAACGGCAGGTTCCAGAGAGGCGATAAGGTCACGAGCTTCATTCTCGACATCGCCTTCAAAAGGAGAGCCAGCAAGGACATCGCAGAGTTCATTGATGACCAGAAGGTTGCGCTTCTCAGCATCAGTCCACGGGTGCTCCCATTCACGGATGTAGTGCAAGTCCCGCTCGATACTGTCCCAACTGATAGAGCTAGGGGTGACCAGTCTCTCAACCAACTGCGCCACAAGTTCCTGCATCTCGGAATCATCCATCACCACAGGGAGAAGCGCAGTGGGCAGCGAACGGGTACCGGCAGCATTCTTCTTCCACACCGTTTTGGCATGACCGTTCTTATCCACGATGGAGATAGGACTGAGGTGGCTGCGATTGTTCATACAGCCATTCTAGCCCCCGCATGAGACGGTTGCGTTCGGCGGCTGAATAGGAGATAATCCCGGCATGACTTATGAAGAGCAGGTTGCCGCAGCAGACGAAGCCGCGTGGGACGAACACCGCGAGACGCACGAGCAGAACGGTACGACCATCACCGAGCAGGACAAGGTGAGCTTCATCGCCGGTCGTGCATCGTTCAGACAGAGTGAATCGGATCTGAGGTATGCCATCAACCAGCGGCTCGACAAGATGATCCACCCCTACGGCGACAAGCGGATCAACCAGTGGAGCGAACGAGACAGCATCCGCGAACTGTATGGCACGGAACTCATCACCGACCTAGAAGACCTACTCGCAGCAGGCACCGCGCCGGAGAAGTCCACAGTCGGAACCATCACCGATGGATGGGTGGAGTTGGACAAGAGGAAGCCGGAGACATGGCTACCCGGTGACCGCTTCACCATCAAGGAACTACGGGAGCCGACTATCGCAGTAGAGGATAGCTACGCCAACCTTGTGTGCAACGGCTACTATGTCCGACGCGGACAGTATTGGGCTGTGTCGTGCGAGGTTCTCCATGTGGAGCGTCTCGTCACCCCAACCGACTAGAACGTCAGACGGATGAGGAAGCGATAACGGAGTCCATCAGGGACATATCGATATCGTTGTCCAGCATCACCAGCACGTCATCGAGAGCGTAACCGGAACCCAGCAGGCGCATCGCCTCGTCAGGGGAGCCGTGACCGACAGTGGCAAGCATGGTGTTCATCGTCACGACATGGCTAGTCAAAGGAGCGTCAAGCCAAGCGATCATAGACGGGATGATATCCCGACCACAGAACTCGCGGGACTCGTTACTTGCATGGTCAGTGATAGTGACATACCACAGGTCACTATCACTGCGAATGGGATAGCCCATAGCGCGGTACATGCCGAGAACCTGCTCGGGAGAGTTTGCCATCTACCTAACGTATATCAAAAAGCGAGTGGCTGTCAAATCTGAGGTGACCACACGATGAGGGTTTTGTCGTCAGAAAGCGTAATGAGGCGCTTCTCGCCATTGTCAGAAGTAACAGAGTGAACACCACCACGAAGGATAAACGCAGCATCCCGACCGGTGATGTGGAGTCCCTTGTCTTGAGCGCTAACCATCAGCGCATCAGCTTCAACAAGTGACACCTTGCCGAGTATGTTCGCGTTTCTCTCCAAGAGAGCAATGGTGAACTCACCAACGATAGTGACAGCCACAATCAGAATCAATCCGAGCAGGATGTAATGGTTGAGAACCAAGAACAATGAGACGGCAACAGCAACAACCGTCACCAGCAGGAAGATAGTCCGTCTGCGCTTGTCCGAGTCGGGAGTCTCTTTCACAAAGTTGGACATGGTACTTCCTATCGGCTAAGGGCTTGGAGCGATACTACAGCTAAAGCCAAACGGCGGAACGTAAATCAATGCTGAAGCGAACGAGCCAACTCCGCATCAACGCCATCAGCGATACAGCGCTCGATGAGAGAACGGTTCACTATGCCTGTACGGTAGAAGTCCAAGAGGCGCATATCGCCATCACCCCACGCCATGATGAAGCGGTCATCGTAGGAGCCGTCATCCAGCACAACCTGATTGTTCACGTACTGTATGCCCGCGTACATATCAGAAGTCTCAGGAATTCCAATCAGATGAGTGGAGCCTGTGCTCATCATCCTGCCCAGTCGGGAAGCGCCTGCCTCGCTCATTGCGTCATCAGGAAGGCGGGATGCCCAGCACGCGAAGTCAACAGCAAGCCAGCCCATCGCACGAGCGCCGACGATAGAGTTTTCACCCAACTCAGCACCAAGCTTCTTGCAGAGAATACGCTCCCAGTTGCCGAAGACGTGACCGTCATCATAGGAGTCACGACTATCGGAGTTGACATCGGATACGGCACCAGCGGTGAAGAAATCGAAGACCTCACGGGACACAGCGAACTCGTCATGCCACCGTGCGCCGTTGCCCTTGTAGAACCCCGTCAGCATCTTGGGAGTCATCTTCAAACGCTTCACCCATTGCTGCGAGTTATCCGCAATACGCGCACTAGACATATCAGCCACCGACCAGAGAGACGGACAGCGACTTATCAACACCAGCGGCGATCAGGCGCTCGATAACCTCGTCATCGAAAAGACCAGCGCGGTAGTAGTCAACATACTCAGGGCGGATACCGGTATGGCGAATCACCCGGTAGTGGAAAGCCAACTCATCGTCATCGTTATTCCACGCATAGAACCAGTCATCAATCTCAGCCACACCGACAACACCGGAGAGCCAAGCGAGGTACTCAGCGAAAAGCTCATAGCCACCACTACCAGCAATACCGTCCGTCGCATTGAATGACGCATTGTGCATGGTGATGTACTCGACCTCAGCCGGAGTCGGATCGTACTTGGTGCCGAACGGGAGGTCATTAGGGTGGACTACCTGAGAGCCAGCCATCGAGCGGAGCAGGTAGCGGATGTGCGAGCAGGCGAAGGTGTGGTCATCGAAGGTCATACCTTCAATCTCAGCGCGAGGGAAACGAGCCATGTCGTTGTACGCGAAATCGAGCATATCGCCGTAATACGGATGAGGGCTGTAGAACTCGGCGTAGCGTTCGGGGTCAGCGAGGGACAGAACGCCCATAGCTACTGGCTCACCCATCACCTACCCCTTACGGTCGAAGAAACATATACACCAACTATGGCACACAGCGCTCGCCGGAGTCAAATCTAATTTGACAGATAACGGAACTATCTAGTAGGGTTGTAATACCAATCATCACCTGTTGTAACCGGTAACCATGTATGCGGTGTCATACGGCACAACCGACAACAGATGAAAGAGGTATTCCCATGAAGTACATCAGCAAGCAGTGGAGGATGAAGAACGGAACGGACATCAATGAGATGTTTTCCGAAGAGTTCATCGAAGAGATGTTCGCGTACATCGTCAGAGACGGTGTTGGCACAGGACTGACACAGTGCGACTGTGACAACTACTGCGCATCGTGGTACATCAACAAAGTAGAGACGAAGTACCTCGATATATTCGTCACGCTCAACGCCTACTTAGGCGGAGACGAAGTAGTTATCGTCTACTCATAGACACAAGGAAAGCCCCGAACGTGTAGCTTGTCGTTCGGGGCTTTCACTTGCAGAAGTCTAGACGAGCGCGGTGGGCTTCTCAGCGACAACGAACTTCTCGACATCCGCAGCGCCGATAGTGGCGACCAGAACGCCATCGATGAAGAAGTTCAGGACATTCTCACCGTAGACACGAACGAAGCGTGCGCCCTTGCCGTTGATCATGATCAACGCGAGCGTCTCATCACCTCGGTACACAACGGCGACAGAGCGACCGTTGCTCAACAGCGTCTCAGTGCGCGGCGTGCCATCACGACCGACCTCGACCGACTCGATGCGGACGATGCCGCCCTTACCGTCGATGGTGTGCCGACCGTCAATGACCTCGAAGTTATCCATACCTCGATCATAGACCTATAGCGGAGTGGATGTCAAACCGTGTGTACAGCGAATGGTTATATCCTTTGACACCGGCTTTGAGACTACTGCAACAGTTGCACTTCCCTCAAAGGATGGCTCAAAGGAAAGACCACACATCATTGAACAGTGCTCGCGGCATACCGCCATTGACTTACGCCCAATAACCTACTAAGCTGTAAACATGACAAACATCACCACCGCCGCCAACCTCGCGGTCATCGAGCTTCTCGTCGCGCCCGAGTTCGACAACGAGTTCGTCATCGAGCTTATGGAGAAGGCAGGCATCGATACGACCGATGAGAACATCGAGAAGGTCGTCATCGAGTTGCTCGAAATCAACAAGAAGCTCGCCGCACCCATCATCGCAGCGCTCCCCGAGAACCTCCGAGCCGACTACAAGGTCTAACCCCACAGCATCAAGCACAAGAGCCGGACGTATGCAGGTTGTACGTCCGGCTCTTTTGTGTCCAGCGCTACTTCCGAAAGGTAATCAGGAAGTGGAGTTCTTCACCATAGACACAGCAAGCTCAGGGTCGATACCCTCATCGATACAGCGGTCGATGAATACCACATCATCCAGACCAGCCTCGAAGTACGGAACACGCACAGGTGACTCAACAGCCTTGCCCAGCATCCACACCCTCATCACGCTCCACTGATTCAGAGACGCGATGAAACCCGGCTTGGCAACCCCATGATGCTCACCCCACCAGAAGCCATACTCAATACCAGCAAGATACGTCAACGCCTCCGAATCATAACGACCAGAGCCGGTCATACGACCGCCAAGGCTATTCAGGATGAGAGCAGCGCGGATGTCCTCATTGTCGTTGGAGTCCCTCACCGAATCCAGAGCAGCAGCGATGACCAGAACATCGAACGGCACGGCAAGAGAGCCGATAGCCGAACGGTCAAGATCACCCAACCAGCCCGAGGCGGCATTCACCACCAGCGAGACGGCATGGGAACGAGCCACCGCATCACCACCAGTACCAGACATCACAAGCCTTACAGGTATTGCACGGAGTCAACACCCGTGCCGCGAACAGCAGAGACAAAGCGCTCGCCACCGGGAAGCCTCACCCCTCGGTTATCACTCACGACAACAGGGGAGAGATCAACCTCATC
>Ga0247808_10000243_pt1 | contig 29853 bp, 25 predicted proteins | sample UWRJL089202R1_FD_179914 | JGI IMG/M metagenome (GOLD analysis project Ga0247808, IMG submission 179914) | Plant litter microbial communities from Arlington Agricultural Research Station in Wisconsin, United States - UWRJ-L089-202R-1 | ecosystem: Environmental > Terrestrial > Plant litter >... | reverse complement strand
GCCATAAAATAGAAAGAAAAAGCTGGACAAAAGGATACAGAAGTTGCGGAGCATCAGCAACCATGGATTACGGTAACTCTGCGAAGGCTCCGTATTTCAGAATACTCTTTGATTTAAATAAACAACATGCTAATGCAATAGAAATTCCTTCCTTACAAATTGGACGTGTCGTATTGAAGAAGAAGTATGATGATCCACGTTTTACTTTGTATAGTGATCAAAGTAATTATACGATAAACTATTTAGGCGAGACAGAATTTAATGGAGAATTGGTAGAGGAAGCGTACGAAGTACGGGGTACAGGACCTGAGGCTGGTAATGTTTATTTATACAGTTTGTATGAGGGCTTGCTGCGTATAGAAGAGCAGGGAAAAAGCTGGGAGAGAATTTGGTAATAGATTTAGTTTGAAAGAATAAAGAGGATCGGTTAGAGCAATATTTTTTGGATAATAATAATTAGATGGGCGTTTCCCTGCGGGCCGGGCTTTCGCCACTCGCTTCCCGCCGAATCAAACAGAATAGTTATTGATAGCGTATGGCGGCGGGAGAGCTCAGACAATGGCTCAATCCCTAACGCGAACAAATGCAATGACATTACAAATGTTCTCTGATCTGGACCTTAGAAGCTGCGAGAGCCGGCCGGATAGAGGCAAGGAAGGTGATGAAGATGACAGATAAAAAAGTAATCAGTAAATCACTCATTTTTAAACGCACCGGATAAGCATCTACCAGCGATGTTTCGGTGCCGATACTGATCAGTCCGTAACGCTGCTGCAGGTAGCATAATAAGACACCTGCAGACATGCCAATCAAAGCACCGGTAAAGGAGATCAGCGCGCCTTCTGTAAGGAAGATATTGCGAATGAAGGTGCGGGAAGAACCGAAAGAAAACAATACCGCAATGTTATTTCTCTTTTGGATCACCAGCATGGATAAACAAAAGAAAATACCGACAGAAGAAACGGCGAGTACAAAGGTCAGCATCAGATTGACAATTATTTTTTCGATGTGCATCGCACGGATCAAGCTTTCATGCTGCTCTTCGCTGTTGAGGATTTTGAAATCAGCACCTGTCACCTTCGCCAATTGATGTTTCACCTCTTCGATGTCGTAACCGTCTTTTACTTTAATCTCCAGGTAAGAACGCTGGTTGCTATAACTCATGAGCTCTTGAGCAATAGAAAGAGGCACAATCACAAAATGATCGTCGTATTGTTTTTCTATGGCAAAAACTCCTCCCGGCTGCACGGCTACAATATTGAAAGCGCTGGCAGAACCTAAGTTTTGTAATTTGGATTTATTGGGATAATAAAAAGTAAGAGGTGTAAATGGATTGTTTTTAACGTTGACCGATAACTTGGAGGCCACGCCTCTCCCTAACAAGGCATAATTCTTTTCACCTTCATGGAGTCTGTATTGGCCTTCTACAATGAAGGTATCAATACGTCCCTGCTGTATAAAATTTCCGGCTACACCTTTAATTTTTACCACATCACTTTGATTGGCATACATTACCACACAGTTGTCTTCTATCACATCTGTAATGTAAGCTACTCCGCCAGTACCTATGATCTTATGGCGAAGGTCGGTGGTGTAAAGAAAGGTTTTACCCTGAGCCGGTTGAACTTTAATTTGTGGATCGAAAGAATTAAAAAGGGAACGGATTAAATCGTCCATGCCATTGAAGAACGCCATGCCTACGACTAATGCCATGGTCACTACGGCTACTACACCGATGGAAAGCAATGAAATGACATGAATCATGTTCAGTTTTCCCGAAGGAATAAAATACTTTCCGGCAATGAGTAAAGTGGCTTTCATTCTTCGTCTTCGTTCTCTTTGTCTTCAGCAGGAGCAGGAGGAATGTCCAGTTTTGAAATGAGGTTGTTGATGTGAATGGCATAATCTACACCATCGTCCAACATAAAAATCAATTCAGGGATAATACGAATTTGTTTCCTCAGTTTTTCGCCAAGCAACTTGCGGATGACCTTGGTGTTCACTTTTATTTTCTTAAGCTCTACTTTTTTATCGGTAGTAGCCAGGAAGCTCAAATAGATTTTTGCTACCGATAGATCGGGACTCATACGCACCGTGTTGACGCTGACATAAGTACTACCAAACAAGCTCTTTGTGTCTTTTAAGAAGAGCTCAGCCAACTCTTTTTGAATCATGCGGCTAAACTTTTGTTGTCTGGTACTTTCCATTGGTAAAACTTTGTTTCTTTTTTTATCAAACTTACCGTATTTTGAGGAGTTTTCAAAGCCAGGAGCCAGGAGGTACGAGCCAGGAAATAGATCTTAGGAGAACCTGCGTATAATCGTTCCTCGTACCTTCTAGCTCATACCTCGATAATTGCTTACCTTTAACATATAACGCTACCAACTTGGTAAATTTATTCAAAATATTTGACCTGCCCCGCTTGCTGCTCTTATTGCTGCTTACCATAGCCTACGCTATTTTTAGTGACATTGCAGTGTTTCCCATGACTTCGTACGAGCTCATGAACATTGTGACGAGCGAGCACCTCACCGGAGGCAATGTCATGTATAAAGATGTTTTCCATTGGACCGAACCGCTTACGGTCTGGGTGCAATATTTCTTTTTTCAATTGTTTGGCAGAGAAGTATTGGCTTACCGCATCGTGGCATTGATTCTTATATTTTTGCAGGCCTTGCTTTGGAATCAAACATTAAACGAAAAAGGTTGTTACGATCAGCGTTCTTCTTTACCGGCCTTGATTTACCTGGGCTTTTGCCTGCTCTTTCCTGACATGGTCAGTTTGAGTGCTGTAGTCCTGGGCAACACGTTCCTGTTGCTGACCTTTTATTTCATGATCTCATACATTAAAAACAACGAACACCAACAGCATTTGTTTTGGATCGGATGGAATGCGAGTATTGCCTTTCTGTTTTATGCCCCTTATATTTTATTGCTGCCCGGTGTATTGCTGGTGCTTGCGCTTTATACGGCTGTAGACGCCAGGAAAATTGTTACCATACTGTATGCTTTTCTGTTACCGCTGATTTTGGTTTGGTTGTACTACTTCATGAACGATGCTTCTGTATTTTATATACAGTTCTTTTTGCAAAGAGTATTCAGCTTTGAAGCCAACCACTTCCTCTCTTTCCAGCATCTGTTGTGGATTGTAGCGACTCCCTTATTTTGGTTATTGATCGGTTTCATTGCCATTGTCAGAGCTACTTCATTTGTCAACTACCAATACAGAGTCATTCAGTCTATATTTTTATTGTTTGTTTTTTCATTGATCAGTTTTCTATTGGTAAAAGAAAGATCTGTATTTACCATCTGGCAGATTGTTCCTTATGCCTCTGCTATTGCCACCTATTTCCTGCTGCTGCAGAAACGGAGATGGTTTGCTGATATTATGCTGCTGTTCAGTTTTGTGGCTTTGTTCTATGTTCGATTTGAATTGAAAAAAGAAGTGGCACAAGATACTACAGGCAAAGAAAGTCGCTTGAGTGTAAAGTTTGACGGCAACTTCTGGAAGCCTTATCCTTATGTAAAGAGTGTGTTGGTATTAGACAACAACATCTCTGCTTACAGTAAATACCGTTTGTCAACGCCTTTCTTAAACTGGAACCTGGCAGAAAACTATTTCATGGATATAGACGGTTACGAAGCCGTGGCTTTGCTGGATCGTTATTTTACCAAGGAACAACCGGACGCCATTCTGGATCCAAACGGCGTATTGCCCAAAACATTTTATCGTTTGCCTTTAGTGGCAAACAAATACGTCGAGCAGAAAAAAGGATTTTATGTATTGAAACGAGCGATGAACGCTCGTTAATCGCAGCGGATTTTATTGACTCTGTTTTGATGTCTGCCACCTTCGAAAGGTTCTGTTACAAAAACTTCTACCGCTTTCCAGGCTTCTTCCACGCTCATGAAACGAGCAGGTAGTGCGATGATGTTCGCATCGTTGTGCTGACGCGCTAACTTCGCAATTTCAGGAGTCCAGCAAAGTGCTGCACGTACTTTTTGATGTTTGTTGGCCGTCATGGCTACACCATTTCCACTGCCGCAAATTAAAATGCCAAAGGTGTTTTCACCTGTAGATACAGACGTAGCTAAAGGATGCGCATGATCGGGGTAATCCACAGAGGATGTTTCATGAGGACCGAAGTCTTTCACAATATATCCCAGTGCAGTTAATTTCTCAGAGATGTAGGCTTTGTATTCAACGCCAGCATGGTCTCCGCCAATGGCTATGTGTAACATATTTTTTAGTTGTAAGTTGTAAGTGATAAGTTGTAAGTTAAAAGTGATGAAATGGATAAGACGAAATACTTACCACTTACTACTTATCACTTAAAACTGTATCGATAGATACTAGAATTCTTCTTCTTTTGCTTTCGTATTTTGAACGTATGCCGATATGAAAATACTGATTTCATAGAGCAATACAAGCGGGATGCCGATGAGTAACTGACTCAGCATATCCGGTGAAGGTGTTAATACGGCAGAGATGAACAGGATCACTACAATCGCATGACGACGGTAGGTACGCATGAACTTCGGCGTCATCATGTCCATCTTGGAAAGGATGTAAATCAATACCGGCAATTCAAACATCAACCCGCAACCCAGGACCATGAAACAAACCATGGAAATATAAGAGGTCACGTCAAACTGATTGACAATGGCAGGATCGATCTGGTAGTTGGCAAGGAATTGTATCGTGATGGGAAGAACCATGTAATAGCCAAACACTACGCCCAAGAAAAACAAAAACGATACAGCCAATACGGCATTCATAGAGTTTTGCTGTTCTTTGATTTTCAATCCCGGTTTTACAAAACGCCAGATCTCCCAGAAGATATAAGGAAAGGCCACAACAAATCCGATGATGAATGCTGCAGTGATGTGCATCGAAAATTGACCTGTCATGGTGCGGCTTTGCAACGTGAAATTGGCTTCACCTACACAGTAGTCGAAATGTTTGCACAACAATTCAAACGTCCAGAAATCGGGTCTGGAAGGAGCAAACAAGACCTCGCGAAAGATCCAATCCATTTTGATAAACGCCGCTACCGTAAAGATCAGCAAAGCGATCACTGCCCGGATCACGTGCCACCTCAATTCCTCGAGGTGATCTACAAATGACATTTCTGAATTGAACAAGCTGGTGTTGATTTTCTTGTTGGCTCCTCGCCAACAAATGGTGGTGTGAAAACGTGTTAAACAATCCAGTTGTTGGCGAGGAGCCAACAACGGACTGTTTTAGTTTTATTTATACAATGGAAATTCTTCCATCCATGAATTGACTTTTTTCTTTACGTCTGAAATTTTAGACGCATTGTCTTTGTTCATCAATACCGCATCGATCAGGTCTACTGTTTTTTCCATGTCCGTATCTTTCAATCCGCGAGTGGTGATGGCGGCCGTACCTACACGCATACCGGAAGTAACGAAAGCGGATTTCGTATCGAACGGCACTTTGTTTTTGTTGATGGTAATGTCCGCTTGAATCAAGGTGTTCTCCGCTTCTTTACCGGTAATATTTTTAGATGTAAGGTCAATCAACATCAAGTGATTGTCTGTACCACCGGAGATGATGGTATATCCTCTATCAGTAAACGCTTTGGCCATAGCCGTTGCATTTTTCTTGACTTGTTTGGCGTATTCTAAATACGGGTCGCTCAACGCTTCCAGGAAGGAAACAGCTTTCGCTGCAATTACGTGTTCCAATGGTCCGCCTTGTGTTCCGGGGAATACCGCGGAGTCCAGCAACGCAGACATCATACGAATTTCACCTTTAGGGTTTTTGAAACCGTAAGGGTTTTCAAAATCCTGACCCAACAAGATCAGACCACCGCGAGGTCCGCGAAGGGTTTTGTGCGTCGTGGTGGTTACAATATGGCAGTGAGCCATCGGGTTATTCAATAATCCTTTTGCAATCAAACCTGCAGGGTGAGAAATATCAGCCAGCAACAAAGCACCTACCTGATCAGCGATCGCACGGAAGCGCGCGTAATCCCAGTCTCTGGAATAAGCAGAAGCTCCGCAGATGATCAATTTTGGTTTTTCTTTTGCAGCAACCGCTTCGACTTTATTCATGTCGATCGTACCCGTTGCTTGCTCTACACCGTAGAATGTTGCTCTATAATATTTACCTGAAAGGTTGACTTCAGAACCGTGAGACAAGTGACCACCGTGCGCCAAATCAAAACCCAGGATCGTGTCACCTGGATTTAATAAAGCCAACATCACAGCAGCATTGGCTTGTGCACCGGAGTGCGGCTGTACGTTTGCCCAGGCAGCGCCGAACAATTGTTTCGCACGGTCAATGGCTAATTGCTCTCCCTGATCTACTACTTCACATCCACCGTAATAACGTTTGCCTGGAAGACCTTCCGCATATTTGTTCGTGAACACACTGCCCATCGCTTCCATCACTTGTGGTGAGGTGAAGTTTTCAGAGGCGATTAATTCAATTCCTTCTTCCTGACGTTTACCTTCTTTTTTGATCAAGTCAAAAATGGCTTCGTCTCTTTTAAATGCGGAGAATGCTGAAGATGACATAGTTTTCGGTTTTAGTAGAGTAGATTCCGTTTCCATTGGAGCGTTAATTAGGGACGTAAAATTAATCAAATCTGCATGCTTTGGAAAGGTTTGTTTACAACTGTAGGATCTTTCTATAACCTACACCTCTTTTTTTATTCGACCGGCCTCTTTGAAATTGCATAAAAAGTTGTATATTAAATAGATACTCAACATCTGGTCTTGTATTACTTACATCTTCCGCTTAAGAAGTATTCAATGAACAGGTCTTTCTAATGAAAGAAATTCTTCAAAAAATGCAGGAATCCTTAATTTAATGTGAAATTGAAGGGTGGAAACACAATTATTCTTCAGACCATCCGTATCATTTGCATCCCTCTAATCATTTATAAGGTAAGCAGATCATAGGTCTAATGCATAATCATAGTGGAACGCCTGCTTTCCAAAGATCGACATGAAAAGAAATCCATTCAACCGGATCAGCGGTTTATACTTCCTTCTCCTACTGACTTGTTTATCCTGTAAAAAGGATCTCGAAAAACCACAGTGGGATACTCAAATACTTGCGCCTTTCGCCTATACGGAAATGGGTATTGAGAACATTGTGAAAAACGGTTCCGCTCAAACCAATCCCGATCATAGTCTGGATCTGTTTATTCGCGATACATTGTATACCCTGCAGTTGGATTCCATTGTGTCTGTCGTTACACCTACATTTGACATCAACAAAACATTGGACTCCATTAAATTCGGCACAGATCCTATTGTGACCAAAATCACATTGGGTCAGATTGCAAAACAAATGGCCATGAGTTCGGATCCGAACACAGCAACGGCAGGAAATTTTATTTTGTCCAGTCATAATACGACTCAACCTTTTATTCCTGCGATCTCGAATATTACAGGGGGACCCATTCCTATCAACATCAGTACTATTTTAGATGAAGCGGAAATTAAAACAGGCTTTCTAGACATCTCTATTACCAATGGATTGCCTCTTGCCATTCAGCGTGTAGACCTTGAAATTAGAAATGCAAAAACACCATTTGCAGTCGTAGCCCAACCGGTCATTACGAATATTGCTGTCAATGCTACGAAAACACAAACAGAAGACATTTCTGGAAAACATGTAGACGGCACCATGAATGGCAATATATTAGATATGGATTTTGCCGGCGGGTTTGGCGTTCATATAGATACCACTGATGCGGTAACGGTGACATTAGCGGTAAGAGAAGTTACTGTAACTTCTGCTGTTGCCATCTTCCCGGCACAAAATGTAGTCAATGACAAATCGGTAAACTACCTGCTGGACATGGGTTCTGTGAAGTTGAAAGAAATGAAAATGAAATCAGGTTATGTGAAGATTGAAGTCTCTTCTACTATACCGGATAGTATTTTCTTTAGCTATTCTATTCCTACAGCTGTAAAAGACGGGGTTCCATTCAGAGCAGATACAAAAGTCCCACCCGCTGGAGGTACAACTGTTTTTACATACGACATGACAGGCTATACGATGGGCCTTCGTGGAGATCCTCTGATCAATACGGATTACAATGGTTTGTACAACGAACTCGTTGGAAGAATCAAATACACAGGCCGTAAAATTCCTTTGGCTTTGACAGACTTTATTCATGTGAAAATTAGCTTGGAGAATGCGAAGCCGTATTATGTAGAAGGTTACCTGGGCGATACCACTATTACTATCAACGGTTCTATTCCACTAGGTGTATTCAATAACATTACAGGTGGCATGCTGCAATTTGAAAATGCGGATGTGGCGGTTGTCGTTGACAATAGTTTCGGTGTGCCGGGCAGTGCCAGCATCAATAGTATCGTAGCCCATCATGGAGCCACTTCCGTTTCTTCTACTTCCAGTACCACAGCCTTGGGGCCTGGTATCAATGGTAATCCTCCTGTAGTGACTTCCAGCAGAGTACCTGTGACGAATGCTACAGCGATGGTCAATATATTGCCTAAGACCGTAGATTACGCCGGCAGTCTGCAGATCAATCCGGGTGGTGCGTTTAGAGACGATCAATTTGCCTATTCTGATTATCCGGTTAAAGCTTACCTGGAATTCAAGATGCCGCTTTCTTTGATTGCCGATCAATTGCAACTGACAGATACTATTCCTGTTTCTTCTGCACCACAACTGAACAATGCATTGAAGAAAGGAAAATTGAATCTCATCGCTGATAACGGATTCCCTTTTGAAGCAAAAGTAGTGGCTTATTTTCTGGATGGCAGCGGCACCTTGCTGGATTCCTTAGTTACCACCCAATACGTCGAGCGTGCACCGAAAGGTAGCGACGGCAAAGTGACGCAGTCTAAGCGCAGTATAATATCCTATGTTCTTTCAGCTGGTACGATCAGCAATATTCAGAAGGCTACGTCGGTTATTTTCAAGGCTTCGTTCAGTACCGATACAGGATCGTATACCAAAATATACAGCGATTACAGAATCAAGTTTAAATTAGCCGGAGACATACAATACACTGTCAACGGGCAATAAGGGAATCATGAAGAAATATATTCCATTCATTACACTTTGTTTTTTTGGCATTTCAACCACAACATGGGCGCAAAGTTACAGCGACGATTTGTATTGGTCGATCTCTAAATTGAACGAAGATTCTTTGCGCATTGGATTTAAGGATAAAGGTTCTGTTCAGTTAAAAGGACTTTACAATTACAATTCTAATGCAGTAACCAATGACTTTTTCGGGAAATTGGTTTACAAAAGCACTTATATTTCTGAAGGCGATAAACAAGGATCTCTAAATCGCCTGAAGGCTCATAACCGATTGGGTGTGGACCTTGCGGCTTCTCTGCATGGCACATACCGTTCAAAGAAAGACACCACTGTTTTATTTGATGCGGGTGTTGCTTACCGTGATTTTACCTACGCTTATTTTACCAAAGATATTTTCAAACTGGCATTTGAAGGGAATGCCCAGTATGCCGGACAGAATGCTGAAGTGGGTCCTTCTACGTTAAAAGAATGGAGTTATGCGTCTTTGTTTGTCGGTATACAAAAAGTGGTGTGCAAAGAATTGATTGTGGGCGCGAGACTTTCATTCATCAAGGCAGGCTTCTACAGAGAGACTTCAATGGGTAAAGGAAATCTCTACACTGATCCGAATGGAGATTATGTAGAATTGTCGGCGCCTTTTCATTGGTATTCACAGAAAAGACCTGACAACCCTTTTGCTGCCAATAATGGATGGGGCGCAGGTGTTGACTTGTATGCACAACGCTTCTTTAAGAAATCTATTCTTTCGATTGAAGTGAGGGATCTAGGTGCTGTGAATTGGAGGAACATGGATACCTACACGGGTGATAAGACCTATCGTTACGAAGGACAAAATATTGGAGACATTCTCGCACCGGGCAATTCTTACATCTCCAGCGTAGCATTGGATTCTGTAGCCAAAGAATTAGGTATTGAAAAAGTGGTGCAGAATAAAACCACCATGTTACCGACAAGATTACAAGTATCCTATTTATATAAACTGAATACACAGTGGGCCGTTAAGGGAGATTTAAATTACATGTTCCTGAAAGGATATCTGCCTTATGCAAAAGTTTCCGCTTACTATGCGATCACACCAGCTTTGTTTATTGTTCCAGCCATTACTGTGGGTGGCTATGGCAGCGTCAATACACAATTGGGATTAAGCGCTACGGTAGCGAAAACGTGGTCCTTGCAGGCGAACGTCTTTGCATTGGAATATTTTATTGCTCCTACTTCATACTCCGGTCATGGCCTGGAGTTGTACCTGACCAAACGATTTTAATATGATCGGCAGTTTGAAAGACGGCTTAACCTGGGCAACCAAACTGACTCCGCGTAAATTGTACAACGCCGGTCAGTTGACTTATTCCTATCAGCATTCCATGTTGAAGGGAAAGTCTTTGCACAAAGGCATGCCGGCCAGTGTATCGATTGAACCGACTACTTCCTGCAACCTTCGTTGTCCGGAATGTCCCAGCGGCCTGCGTTCTTTCACGCGTCCTACAGGGATGATGGATCTTGGCTTGTACCGTTCCACACTCGATCAGCTGACGAAAGATTTACTGTATCAGATTTTATATTTTCAGGGAGAACCTTATTTGCATAAAGGCTTTTTTGACATGGTGCGTTACGCCAGTGAAAAAAGGATTTATACGGCCACTTCTACCAATGCGCATTACTTAGATGATGACCGTGCCAGAGAGACTGTGGAAAGCGGTTTGGACCGTTTGATCATATCTATTGACGGCACCACGCAAAGCAGTTACGAATCATACCGCGTAGGGGGTGACTTGAGTAAGGTCATTGACGGCACACGCAACATCATCAAATGGAAAAAGAAACTGCGTTCTAAAACGCCGCATGTTATTTTTCAGTTTTTAGTCGTGTCGCATAACGAACATCAGATTCCGGAAGTGCAAAAGTTAGCCAAAGATTTGGGTGTAGATGAATTACGCTTGAAGACGGCACAGATTTACGATTATGAAAACGGCTCAGACCTGATGCCGAAGAATGAAAAATATTCCCGTTACTCGAAAACAGAAAACGGCACCTACGACATCAAGCGTGGCGGCGATAAAAATTGCTGGAAGATGTGGCACTCTTGCGTCATCACCTGGGACGGTAAAGTCGTGCCTTGCTGTTTTGATAAAGATGCTCATTATTCTATGGGCTCCCTGCAAACACAATCCTTCTCCGACATCTGGACAGGAGCCAAATACGAGGACTTTAGAAACAATTTGATTCAATCGCGCAGTACTTACGAGATGTGTAAGAATTGTACGGAAGGTGTGCAGGTTTGGAATTAAAGAATTGTTTATTAGCAGAGCAATTTTTTTTTGTAGACGATGGAGTTTATGCTTTGAGTAAGTAACAACATGCAACACATCGGATTTCGGTGTCAGGCCTTTAGACCTGACACAGATGGAATGAAACAAACGCTTCGTTAACGGTCAACAGTGTCAGGTCGAAAGGCCTGACACTGTTGAAAGGATTAAAAAAATTAGTTGAATCATTATATGCGCTTCTTACTACTCATCAGTTTTGTTTTTTTTTCTATCGCTACATTCGCGCAAGCTCGTGCGCAGCATGAAACATTCGAATCGCTTTTGTCAAAAGGCAAAGCAGAGTTTAAAAAGCCACATGATGAACAAGACTTCACATCCGCTGTCACTTACTTAAGAAAGGCTGTTACTTTACAACCTGAGAATGCAGAGGCGCATTATTTTTTAGGCTACGCTTACAGCCGCCTGAATGCAAAGGATGGGAAAAGCATGATTAAAATGGATTTGCAATGGACGAAACGTTCAAGTGAAGAATTTGAACAAGTGATTCAATTGACGCGCAAGTACACGGGTGAAATGGTGGTATTGGATCCTTACTCCAAACTCACGGCAGAATGGGGCTCTATGGCGATGTGCTATTGGAACAATAACAAATTAGACTCTGCCGTTTGGGCTTTTAATGAAGGTAAAAGACGTGGAGGATTCGGTGCATTTTATTTGGCGATCAATAAAAGTATGCTTAGCCAATGCAGTAAAAATGCGATACTGGTATGTTCGGGTGATAATCTTACGATCCCACTATGGTATTTGCAAATCATAGAAGGTTATAGAAAAGACATTGCCGTAATCAATATAGATTTATTGAATACGACATGGTATCCGCAGCAACTTCGTTCCAAATCCACTGTAGCGTTTGATCAACCTCAAGCTTCTATTGATACATTGGAATATGTTTATTTCAAAGATTCTGTTGTTTCGGTAAGGAACAAATATGCTTATAAGGATTTTTCCTGGACAATTAGAAAAACAGCGGAGAAGGATTATTTGTTACGCAGTGATCGATTATTTTTAAGTATTTTAAAAGCCAATGAGTTTGAATCGGATGTTTACTTTACTACTAGGTTTGATAAGGAAAGCCGATTGAGTTTAGATGACTATTTAATTCCTATGATTCTTCTCGATCAACTGAATGTAGCCGGAAAAGAGAAGTATAGTTTTGCTACCTACAAAGCTAAACTGACAGAAGTGTTAGAGCTGACAAAAAAGGTAAATCTAAATAGTTCAGACGAAATCAATTTCGTTGATAACCTGCGGTATGATTTGTTGATTCATCTGGAAGAGCAAAACGAAAGGAAACATAAGTCAGAAGCAAAGCAATTGTTGAAGTTGTTGGACACTTATCTTCCGGAGAGTAAATTTCCTTATGGATCAAAGGAGACAAAGGCCTATGTGAATTATTTAAGGAAGCGGTTGTAATTTTTTGAATGGTACTCGGAATAGGGCATGAGATATAGCTAAGGCTTAAAGATCTATTATAAGAATTGGTGGAGTCGTAGCGTTAGGGCTTTCGCCACTCGCTTTTTTCTTTGATCCATCCTACGATCTTATCTGATTCTAAGACTCAAAGAAAAAGAGCTCAAACAAGGGCTCAATCCCTAACGCGAGCTTTACCACTAACGCGTAGAGTATAAATTATCACATTCATTTTCAATAAGTTGAGCTGCTTGCATTTCTTTTTTTGAAAGAAACAGTTGACAGTTTACCAAACATAACTACATTTGCTAACACTGTTAGGGAAAATTCGATGGGAATTACGGAACGCAGGCAACGACAAAAAGACGAAGTAAGGTCAAGCATCTTAACCACGGCCTGGAGCCTGGTGAAAGAGGAAGGATGGCAATCGCTCTCTATTCGTAAGATAGCGGAAGCTATTGAATACAGTGTTCCTGTTATTTACGATCACTTTGAAAACAAAGACGCCATCCTGATTGAGTTCACCAAAGAAGGCTTTGGATTACTTTCTAAAAAAGTAGAAAAGGCAAAGGACAAGTATACGGAGCCGGAAGATCAATTGATTGCTATGGTAGATGCCTATTGGAACTTTGCGTTTAAGAATCCTGAGTACTATCAATTGATGTACGGCATAGGGATGGCGTGTTGTGAGTGTGAAGTAGAAAAATCTGTTCCGGGATTGGCAGACCTGAGACTATCGTTGATGACAATCATCGAAAAAATGATCAAAGGAAAAAAAGAAGAAGACAGTGTTTGTTTCAAGTACCATACCTTATGGTCGATTCTACACGGCTTAATTTCTATTACCATGATGAGAAAGACAAACCTGGAAGACAGTATGAATAAGAAAGTACTGAACGATGCGGTGGCTGGATTCATCAAGAACCTGGGCTAATTTTTTTGGCCAATTTCCTAACGGTGTTATATAATCTAATAGTGTAAAATGCAAGTATTTAAAACAGCAAATCAGATGAAAGCTATTCAAAGAACTAATCAGACTATCCTTCAAACAGTATATCTATTCCTGGCGGCCGCGGTATTGTACAGCTGCAGCCAGTCTTCAGCAGAAAACTCAGCAATGGCACCTCCACCGCAAGAGTTAGAAGTTATCACGATCACTAACAGATCACTGGTTACCTATACAGAATATCCGGCTGCAGTAGAGGGAATAACAGACATTGAAATACGTCCACAAGTGGATGGCTACTTGGATAAGATCGGTGTAGAAGAAGGTACACTCGTAAAAAAAGGACAACTCTTATTTAAGATCAACGATCGTCCTTACCGCGAACAATACAATAGCGCGAAAGCCACTTTGTTGTCTGCCAAAGCAGCTACTCAACATGCATTTATTCAATTGGATAAATTAACCCCTTTGGTAAAAAACAATGTGGTTTCCGATGTGCAGGTGAAATCGGCACAAGCCACTTACGATGCGGCTAGGGCCAATGAAGAGCAGGCAGCAGCAATGCTGGAGACAGCGAAAATTAATTTAGAGTATACGACGATTACCGCTCCTGCTGATGGTTATATTGGAAGAATCCCTTTTAAAACAGGCAGTTTGGTAGGTGTTGCTACCTCACAAGCATTAACGGTACTTTCAGGAACAAAAGAAATTCTGGCTTATTTTTCGATGAGTGAAATTGATTTCATGAAATTCAAAAACGAGTATCCGGGTGACAGGATAGAAGAAAAAATTAAACATGTACCGGCCGCAGAATTGGTACTTGCTGATAACAGTGTATACACGGAAAAAGGAAAAGTTGAATTGGCGGAGGGACAGTTCGATAAAACAACAGGTACCATTAATTTTCGCGTCACGTTTGCCAACGCCCATGGATTGATCCGATCAGGAAATACAGGTAAAGTAAGAATTCCCCGTCAAGTAGAGAACACATTGATTGTTCCTCAGGAATCTACCTTTGAATTACAGGATAAAGTATTTGTGTTTGCTGTGGCAGACAGTAACAAAGTAATCAGCAAGCCGATCACTGTTTCGGGCACAAGCGGCAACTATTATCTTGTAGCGAATGGATTGCAATCCGGAGAAAAAATTGTTTACAAGGGTATAGATCGTCTGAGAGACGGCGCAGTCATTAAGCCTCAGTTGGTATCGCTCGATAGTTTATTGAAAGTATCGCCTTCACTTTAGCGGCATAGTTAGACTTTTCTGATACTAAAATTATTCATAGGGCATCCACTTACCTGATTTAAATCCATTCATATGTTTAAAAAATTTATTGAACGACCCGTTCTTTCAACGGTGATCTCTATTATCATTACTTTACTGGGGATACTTTCTTTAGTCTCTTTACCCATCACACAATTCCCGGATATCGCACCTCCTACCGTACAAGTGATGGCTACTTATCCAGGTGCCAATGCGGAAGTTGTAGCACGTGCAGTGGCCACTCCTTTGGAAGAATCGATCAACGGAGTGGAGAACATGACTTACATGACTTCCACATCCAGTAACGATGGAGCCTTGATTTTGAATGTGTATTTCAAATTGGGTACAGATCCGGATCTTGCGGCTGTCAACGTACAAAATCGTGTGTCGAAAGCAACGAGTCAAATTCCGCAGGAAGTAATACAAGCAGGTATCTCTACGCAAAAGCAACAGAACAGTATGATCATGGTGCCTTTGGTATACAGCAACGACAGCACGTACGATGAAACGTTTTTGCAAAACTATGCCAAGATCAATATCATTCCCGAGATCCAACGCGTGCCGGGTGTGGGACAAGCGATGGTGTTCGGTGCCAAAGATTATTCCATGCGCATCTGGTTGAAACCGGATCGATTGAAAGCACATCATTTATCCCCGCAAGATGTATTGGCCGCCATTCGGGAGCAAAACCTGGAAGCAGCGCCTGGTCGCTTTGGACAAAGCAGTGGTGCTTCTTTTGAATACATATTGAAATACAAAGGCAAGTTTTCGAAGAATGCTGAGTACGAAAAAATTATTCTGAAATCCAATGCCAACGGCGACATCATTCGATTGAAAGACGTGGCCCGTGTAGAGTTTGGATCGTTTAACTACAGTGCCAATACAAAAGTAATCGGTAAGCCAGGTATTGGTATTGCTATTTTTCAAACGGCAGGATCCAATGCAAACGACATCATGATTTCAGTCAATAAAGTATTGGAGAAATCTGCGGTATCGTTTCCAAAAGGTATCGAATACTTCAACATGTACAGCGCCAAGGAATTTCTGGATGCATCCATCAGTCAGGTGATCACGACTTTGATTGAAGCGTTTATCCTCGTGTTTATTGTGGTATTTATTTTCCTTCAGGATATACGTTCTACATTGATCCCCGCCATTGCGGTACCGGTAGCAATTATCGGTACATTCTTCTTTATGCAGTTGTTTGGGTTTACTATTAATTTGCTGACCTTGTTCGCTTTGGTATTGGCAATTGGTATTGTCGTCGATGATGCCATTGTGGTAGTAGAAGCCGTGCATTCGAAAATGGAACGGACAAATCTCGACGGGAAAGAAGCCACCTTGATTTCTATGAATGAAATATCCGGAGCAATTATTTCCATTACCCTTGTGATGGTTGCTGTATTTGTTCCGGTAGGTTTCATGGAAGGTCCGGCCGGTGTGTTCTACAGGCAGTTTGCTTTTACGCTCGCTATAGCCATTTTGATTTCTGCTTTAAATGCCTTGACACTAAGCCCGGCTTTGTGTGCCTTGTTATTGAAAAGTCCGCATGCAAAAGGAGGAGAAGCACACAAGAAAAAATTTGGTGCACGTTTCTTCGAAGCTTTTAACACCGGCTTCGATGCAGCAACCGTAAAGTACAAACACAGCCTGGACTTTCTGATTAAACGCAAGTGGGTGGCCATTTCAGGATTGGCTGTGGTATCACTGGCAACGTTTTGGATGATGAGTCAAGCGCCTACAGGTTTTATCCCGACCGAAGATCAGGGTTTTGTGCTCTACTCTGTGAACCTTGCTCCTGGCGCTTCTCTGGATCGTACACAAAAAGTAATGGATCAGATTGATGGCATTTTATCGGAGGTAGAAGCAGTAGAACGACGAGCTTCAGTAACAGGATTAAACATTGTGGCTAACGCCAACAGTTCTGCTTATGCCGTGGGTTTTATACGCCTGAAGCCAAATGGAAAACGCGGCGCTGAAAACGATATACAAAAGCTCATTGGTATCTTCAATCAGAAATTGAGTGTCATCAAAGAAGCGAATATTTTTCTGTTCACGATGCCTACCGTACAAGGTTTTGGAAATACCAGTGGTTTTGAATTTATTGTACAAGATCGTACAGGAGGATCGCTCACCAAGCTCAGCGCAACCGCTTATGGTTTTATCGGAGAGTTGATGAAGCGAAAAGAAATCGCTTATGCCTTTACCACTTTCAATACGGGTAATCCTCAATACCAAATCAATATTGATGAAGATAAAAGTAAACAATTAGGTGTACCGGTCAGTGAATTGTTGCAGACGTTGCAAGTGTACTACGGCAGTAGTTTTGCATCGGACTTCAATCGCTTTGGAAAATATTACAGAGTCATTGTACAAGCGGATATTCCTTATCGCGCAGAACCGAGTTCACTGAATGGCATCTTCGTGAAAAACAAAGAAGGTGAAATGGTACCGGTCAATAGTCTGGTTACTTTGCAACGTGTTTATGGTCCTGAAACCGTAACCAGAAACAATTTATTCAACGCCGTTACGATCAATGGTGCTCCTAAACCAGGCTACAGCACAGGTGATGCGATCAAGGCCATACAAGAAGTTTCACAAGAATTTCTTCCGCGTGGTTTTACTTACGAGTGGTCTGGTATGACCAGAGAAGAAACAAATGCCGGATCACAAACCACCTGGATATTTGTACTTAGCCTTGTCTTTGTATACTTCCTGCTTTCTGCGCAGTACGAAAGTTATATTCTACCCTTCGCGGTTATTCTGTCTGTACCAACGGGTATTTTCGGAGTCTTTGTTTTCATTGGATTATCAGGCATAGAAAATAATATCTATGTCCAGGTGGGATTGATCATGCTCATTGGTTTGCTGGCAAAAAATGCCATCCTGATTATAGAGTATGCCATCCAAAGACGCAGAGCAGGAATGGATCTTGTAGCGGCAGCATTAGAAGCTTCACAACTAAGGTTACGTCCTATCCTCATGACATCTTTTGCTTTTATTGTAGGATTGATTCCTTTGTTATTTGCAACAGGTGGTTCTGCATTGGGTAACCGTTCCATCGGTACCGGAGCTGTGGGTGGCATGTTGACAGGTGTCTTGCTTGGTATATTTATTATTCCTGTGATGTTCATTATTTTCCAGCACCTGCAGGAAAGAATTTCAGGTAAACCTACACCGGAAGTGACAGAAACAACTTCATCATCTCTTTAATTTCGATCATGTATAGTATGTATAATTTCTATAAAAGTATAATTTTTCTACTCGTAAGTCTGCTGATGCTGGCTTGCTCTGTCGGCAAAAATTACAAGCGTCCTGAGTTTAATACACCTCAGCAATATACCTCGGGTGTTTCATCGGATAGCAGTATCGCAACACAATCGTGGAAGACCTTCTTTGTGGATACGACACTGCAAAGACTCATTGATCAAACCTTGGCGAGTAATTTCAATTTGCAATTGGCGATGAAGCGAATGGAAGTATCGCGGGAGTACGCTAAACAAGCCAGACTGGCCTGGCTGCCCGCTTTGAATGCACAGGTCGGAGTGTCTACCAATACACCTTCAGAAAACAGTTTGAACGGATTAAGTCTTAAGAATTTTCTGGGAACGAATCACCTGGAAGATTATACGATAGGACTTAACCTTTCCTGGGAAATTGATGTTTGGGGAAAAATAAGAAGACAGAAAGAAGCGGCATTGGCTAATTATCTACAGACCTATGAAGCCAGCAGGGCAGTTCAGACATCTCTTGTAGCACAGGTGGCACACAGTTATTACAATTTGCTGATGATGGATGCGCAGTTGAAAATAGCCAAGGGCAATGTATTGTTGAGCGATAGCATTGTGCAAATGATGCAGTTGCAGAAGAGCGCGGGAGAGGTAACAGAACTTGCCGTGCAGCAGGCCATCACACAACAACAGAATGCGGCGCTGCTTGTTCCTCAATTGGAACAGGCCATACAGCTCCAGGAAAATGCGATTCATTTACTTTCGGGAGAATGGCCGGGACTTATTGTACGATCTGCTGAATTGGAAACAAGCTGGACAGACGATACGTTGTCTGCAGGTATTCCGGCGGATTTACTTAGTCTTCGTCCTGATGTACGTGCCAATGAAAGGGCATTGATGGCAGCCAATGCAAGAGTAGGCGTGGCGCAGGCCAATATGTACCCGACACTTAATCTTACTGCGGCAGGTGGTTTGAACGCTTTTAAAGCAACGAACTGGTTCATTGTTCCTGCGTCTTTATTCGGAACAGCCGCCGGAGGCCTGTTGCAGCCTGTATTTCAAAGGCGTTTGCTCCGAACGCAACGCAATGTGGCTGTTTTGGAACGTGAACAACGCGTGATTGAATTCCGCCAATCGGTGCTTACAGCGGCACATGAAGTGACCAATGCGATGGTGAAACTGGATAAGCTCAAAATACAACAACAGGTAGCCAATGACAGAGTGCAAGTATCCAAACAAGCGGTAAAAAACGCACGCATGCTTTTCCGCAGCGGATTGGCCAATTATTTGGAAGTCATTACCGCACAAAGCAGGGCTTTACAGGCCGAATTGGATGAAGCTGCCATTGTCAGACAGCTTCTCAGTGCACGTGTGGAGCTTTATCAGTCATTAGGCGGGGGCTGGAGATAAGGATTCTATAAAAATTTCTTTTTCCATGGAACGAGCATCAAGAAAGTAAATTTAAAGCTGTAAATTTGTATCAGGATGTCTTCCCTCCTTTGTTTTAAGCTGGAGGGAAGCATTCTTTTAGTTATAGCTGCCATGACGACCTTTAGGGAATTAAACTTAAGTAATGCTCTACTCAATGCCTTAGACGATTTAGGCTATGCGCATCCGACAACCATTCAGGAGAAAGGATTTTCTGTCATGATGTCCGGTAAGGATGTGGTGGGTATTGCACAAACCGGTACGGGTAAAACATTGGCTTACCTGTTGCCTTGTTTGAGACAATTGAAATTTGCAAAAGATGGATTGCCACAAATCTTAATTCTTGTTCCTACACGTGAACTGGTCGTGCAGGTAGCAGAAGAAGTGAAGAAGTTGACTACTTACATGGAAGTGCGCGTCGGCGGCGTTTACGGCGGTACCAAGATCGATACGCAAAGAGAAATGGTCAATGACGGCCTGGATGTATTGGTTGCTACCCCTGGAAGATTATTGGATTTGGCATTGACTGGTGTATTGAAACTAAGAAATGTAAAGCGACTGATCATTGATGAAGTCGATGAAATGCTGAACCTTGGTTTCCGTCCGCAATTGACGCGTGTGATAGATCTTTTGCCTGTTAAAAGACAAAACCTGATGTTCTCCGCCACCATCACTGAAGAAGTAGAAGAGTTCATTAAGGAATACTTTGATGATCCTGCGAAGATAGAAGCCGCACCCACAGGCACTCCGCTGGATAACATTACACAAATCGGTTACCGCGTTCCTAATTTCAATACAAAGATTAATTTGTTGGAATTGTTTTTAAAAGAAGACGAGACCATGAAAAAAGTTTTGGTCTTCGCTTCCACTAAGCAATTGGCCGATTTGATTTTTGACAAATTAGAAAAAGACTTTGCCGGTAAGATGGGTGTGATCCATTCCAACAAAGAGCAGAACCACCGTTTCAATTCTGTGAATCAATTTGAAAACGGTACGTATAAAATACTCATCGCTACAGACATCGTCGCCAGAGGGCTTGATATCTCCAGTGTAACGCACGTGATCAATTTTGATGCACCGAAAGTTCCTGAGAATTACATTCACCGCATCGGTCGTACCGGTCGTGCCGATAAAAAAGGAGAAGCCAGAACATTCATCACCGAACAAGATTGGGAAAACCTGGAACGCATCGAAGCGTTGATGAACTTCCAGGTGGACATGTCTCCATTGCCCGCCAACCTGGTGATTTCAGAAGTGTTGATGGACGACGAAATGCCGAAGGTGAAGATGAGAAATGTGCTGGTTAAAACTCCCAAGAGAGAAGAAGCAGGACCTGCCTTTCACGAGAAATTAGAAAAGAATAAAAAAGTAAATAATAAAATCAGAAGAGGAGAAGCGCACAAGTTGAAATATGGGAAACCGAAGAGTGCGCGGGGGCAGAAGAAGCGGTAGGTTGGGGTGAGTAGTGAGGGTTAGCAGTGAAGGGTGAGTGGAAATCATATTTTTAATTCAAATAAAGGAGCCTATTAAATATAATTTAATAGGCTCCTTTATTGTTGATAAGAATAAACACCTTATTACTCTTCACTGCTTACTCTTCACCCTTCACTGCTCACTCTTCACCTTTCCAAACCTCTTATCCGCCTTCAATTTTTTCTCAATCTCCTCCATTGATACCGCACTCGCACTGCTGCATCCACATCCTTCACCACAACCTTCTTTTTTCGTAAACTGGCGGTATACCATTCTACCCAAATAGAAAAGCGCTATTCCAAATAAAAAGCCGATGCTGATTTCCTGCCACATATAGACTTAACCGATGGTTTACTTAAAAAGTTCTACCAGTGTTTTTTTATAATCTGTAGTAATTCCTCGTGGATGAGGCCAGTTGCCAGTACTTCATGACCGCTGCGGAAATTATCTCCTCCACTGAAATCTGTTACTGTACCGCCTGCTTCTTTCACGATGAGTGTTCCTGCCGCTACATCCCAATCTTTTAAGTTGAATTCGAAGTATCCTTCAAATCGGCCGCAAGCCGTGTAACACAAATCCACTGCAGCAGAACCGAAGCGGCGTAAACCGTGGCTTTTCAGCAACAGTTCTTTCATGATTTCAAAATAAGGATCTGTTTTATCCAACAGACTATAAGGAAAACCTGTTGCGATGAGCGAGCGGTCTAAAGTGGTTGCTTGAGAAACGTTTATCTTTTCATCGTTACAATAGGCACCGCCATTTTCCCAGGCATAAAAACATTCGTTCTTATTGGCTTCGTGCACGAGTCCGGCAATTTCTTTTCCGTTTTCTCGCAAGGCAATGCTGATGGAAAAAACAGGCAGACGATGCAAATAATTAGTGGTACCATCCAAGGGATCGATCACCCATTGCAAAGGTTTGTTGTCTTTGATACCCCCTTCTTCTGCCATGATACTGGCTTCCGGCAGGAGTTTAGATAAATCGGCAACCAGCATTTCTTCTGTTTGCTTGTCGACATAAGAAACAAGATCATTCTTTCCCTTGTAGACAATATCGCTGGCGTTGAAGCGATTCAATTCGTTCAGTTGAAAAGAGGCAGCCTTCGCAGCGCTCTTGCGTACTTCTTTTAATAAAGCGGCTAAGTCTGAATTATTCATGCGTTTTTTTTCCGACGATGCCGAAGATCATAAAGATTAAAGTCGCGATAAGAGCAACAGGTCCTGACAAATCTCCCGTCAACGTATACAAAGTGGGTTTGGGATAATATAAAAGGGTATGGCGCATAGTACGCTGTTCATCGTAATTACTTTGATCAATCACATCACCGCGTTGATTGATGAAGCCAGAGATACCTGTATTAGCAGCTCTCGCCACGCACTTGCGTTGTTCTACGGCGCGTAAACGGGCGTAGTGAAAATGTTGTTTGTGACCGGCTGTATTACCCCACCAGGCGTCGTTAGTAATGATGAAGATCAATCCGGCTCCGTTCTTTACATACTCTCCTAAAAATTCACCGTAAATGGATTCGTAACAAATAATCGGCGCAATAGAAGTGCTGTCCATTTTCTTAAAAGGGGTACGAAGTTTTTGTCTGCCGACGGAAGCCACTACCATGTCACCAAGACCGCTGGTGACAAAGCCCAGTACTTCCGGATAAGGCAAGACTTCTACGCCCGGTACCAGTTTTGATTTGTGATAGAACAATGGTGTTTTGCCTTTTTCAAGAAACAAGCCCGTGTTATAAGGCGTGTAAAATACCGTTGGATTTTGTGTTGGATACGCAATTCCTTCGTCTGTTTTTGCCGAAGGGAAAAAACGATAACTGTCCGCCCCAATGACAAATGCCGTTGTAGGATGTTTATTGACAAAGCGCGCCAGCTCGGTAAATAGAGCATTGCCGGCAAATAGTTTAGCCGTATCAGAATCTTCTACAATGTCGTCCGGGAAAGAGGTTTCGGGCCATAAGACAAAGTCTGTATTGCTGCCCATCGCATCTTCGCTCAATTGTTGCAATCGTTTGTATTGTTCATCGTAGGGAATGAAGTTTTTAGTCCCCGGATATTTTTGCGTGTAAGGATCAACGTTGGGTTGTACCACGACGATTTCTTTGCCTTTGCCTTGTTCTTCGTACGTCAGGTAACGCAAATAAGAATACAAAGCAGGAAGCAGGATGACACTCAACGTTACATAACACAAAGACCGGAAGCGAAGGGGTTTTGTCTTGTAATAGACGTAACATAAAAAGGCCAACACGTTACTGATAAGAATCCAGAAAGAACCTCCCAACACACCGGAATATTCATACCACTGCACGACTTCTGGAAATAGCGCTGCGGAGTTGCCGAGTGTCAGCCAGGGCCAGGACAATTCCCAATTGAGGTGCCAGTATTCGAAAGCAATAAAATAAGGAACAATGCTGAAGTGCGACCACCAGACCATTTTCATTCGATACGTAGTGAATCGATAGGCCAGCCAGGGGATCAACATGAGTGCGGCATTCGCGAACAACATAAACAAAGCACCGGGAGGGGTGGAGTTCCAAACCCACCAGGTGGTGCAGGCATTGAACAACAGTAAGGCAGAATAGATTGGCCAAGCGAAAGACCAAAGCTTTAAACGCTCAGCACCCAATTGCTCATTGATGTACAACAAGGGGACAAAGCCAATAAAAATCAAAGGGAACAAGGGTGATACGGGCCATGCTAGGGAAAGCAGCAGCGACGACAACACAGACAGAGAAAAGAAAAGCAGGCGTTGGTTTTTTTTCATACGAAAATCAATCTTCGTCGCGGTCGCGGTTACGTTTTTTTTCAGGCACATTGCGATCGAGTACGATCACAAATTCTCCCTTTAATATATTGGTGTTGAAATGGTGCAATACTTCTGCAGGAGTACCGCGAACAATCTCTTCGAACTTTTTACTGAGTTCTCTTGCTACGGAAATGTTTCTCTTTTCCTGTCCGGATGAAATCAATTCTTCCAATGTTTTCAGAAGACGGTGAGGCGATTCGTAAAACACTACCGTGCGTTCTTCCTTCGCGATTTGTTCGAACCATGTTTTTCTTCCTTTTTTTACCGGAGGAAAACCTTCGAATACAAAACTGTCGGTAGGAAATCCTGACATCACAAGTGCCGGAATCACGGCGGTAGCGCCAGGCAGGCACTCTACGTGGATGCCTTTTTGCACACAGCCTCTTACCAATAGAAAACCAGGATCAGAAATACCAGGTGTACCGGCATCGCTCACCAGGGCAATGTTTTTACCGCCTTCCAATTCACTGATCACGCGCTCTAACGCTTTGTGTTCATTGAACGAGTGGAAGCTCGCTAACTTATTTTCAATTTCGTAATGCTTCAGTAAATGTATGGTGACACGTGTGTCTTCTGCCAGGATCAAGTCGCATTCTTTCAGGAGGCGAATGGCACGAAGTGTAATGTCTTCCAGGTTACCAATGGGCGTTGGTATGAGGTATAATTTTCCGTACTCACTCATGGACGGTAAACGGTATCTATGGCTTTCGCCAGTTCACGGTCTTTGACAGTGACTGTACTTCCTTCACTGTGTGTGCAGAGGTCAATCCATACTTTGTTCCATACATTTTTCCATTCGGGATGATGGTCGGCTTTTTCTGCTAGCAGGGCAACCTGTGTCATGAAAGCAAAGGCTTGTGAGAAGTCTTTGAAAACAAATTCTTTACTCAGCTTATTATTCTGTTCTGTCCAGCTCATGGTTTAAGCGTTTTCGGTGCAGCAGGTTTTTTCTTGGTGATCTGGTACTGCTTCACTTTGTATTTTTTCAGCGAATCTTTTTTCTTTTCCCATGGAGGTGTCGTGCGCGAACACATGTCCAATGAAAAAGCGATCACCACCAAAGTGAACAGCACCGCAACGATGACAAATATTTTCTTCGAGCGAGTCATGGTCACTTAGGGAATTCTTTTTAAGGTAACACCTTCCACCGGGCTGATGACCAAGGGCACTTTTTCTACCGTGACGGTACTCGTATCCAAACCGAATGCACTGGTCTCGGACAAACTCATGCGGCGCAGGATAAAGTAGATGTCCATGATGAATTGTTCTTTCCAGGGCAAGTCGTTATCGTGGCTTAAATGTTTTTCCAAGACAACGAATTTGAAATCACCGATCAGGTTGCGTTTACTCAGAGAGGTATAGCGACTGGTAAAATCTACTTCTTTGTTTGCTACCATGTCTTCCACTACTTTTCTAAAGAAGAGGTTGACACGCGGTTCGATACGGAAACCGAGTTTAAAATCTACTCTGATCAAATCATCGGGAAGTATGGTGTTGACCTTGTATTCCATTGTATAAGGCTCATCGACTACATCAATGTGCAGCAACCAATAAATATCGGCACGCTTCGGCTGCTTTTGGAAAATAGAGTAAATCACTTTCGATTCAATTTCCTTTACAGAATCTGCACTGGTCAGGTACACTACGTGTGTAGCGTATTTATTGACAGAGGTATCACGACTCAATTCTTTGATCAAAGGATAGTATTCTTCCAGCTTCACGAATTCAGTCAAACGGTTTTTAATTTTTCTGGCCTGGTACCATACATACATGACCATCATTAAGGCACCGCCAATGATAATGGTTACATAGCCGCCTTTTGAAAATTTCTCGAGGTTGGCAATCATGAAAGCACTTTCAATGGTAACAAATAAGGTAAAAAAACAATAGACTAAAATACGGTTAAGTTTCTTGATCGACTTTAAGTAGTAGGTCAACAAAACGGTGGTCATTAAGAACGTCATGTTAATGGCCAGTCCATAAGCGGCTTCCATTTCTTCGGCATGCCTGAAGAAAAGTACGATACTGATACAACCTAAAAACAAGATCCAGTTGATACTTGGAATGTACAATTGTCCTTTGGTAAGTGTCGGATAATTGATTTTTACCTTTGGCCAAAGATTTAAACGAATGGCTTCACTGATCAAGGTATAAGAACCGCTGATCATCGCCTGACTCGCAATGATAGCAGCTAATGTAGCGATACCAATTCCGTAAATGACAAACCAGTCCGGCATGATCTTATAAAATGGGTTGACATTGCCTAACTGCTGACCATTCAACTTCAGTATCCATGCACCTTGTCCCATATAGGTTAAGATCAAAGTCGCCTTTACAAAGATCCAGCTGATGCGGATATTTTTTTTGCCGCAATGTCCCAGATCAGAATACAAAGCCTCCGCTCCTGTTGTACAAAGAAAGATCGCTCCCAAGAGCCAGAAACTGCTTGGATGACTTGTCAGGAGTTTAAAAGCGTAATAAGGATTTAAAGCTTGCAGTACGTAAGGGTATTGTACGATTTGGTTAAAACCAAGTACACCCAACATCGTGAACCAAACAAACATGATGGGTCCGAAAAAATTACCTACAGCATTTGCTCCGAATTTTTGAAACAAGAACAATCCACTGATGATGGCAATAACAATGGGCACCGTATCCAGTTCGGGATTAAAGATTCTCAAACCTTCAATGGCGGAAGAAACAGAGATGGGTGGAGTAATCATCCCATCGGCTAATAGTGTACCGCCTCCTATGATGGCGGCCCAAATCAGTTTAGGATTTCTTCTTCTGATTAATGCAAACAGTGAAAAGATGCCACCTTCCCCTTTGTTATCGGCACGCAGAGTGATGAATACGTATTTGAAAGTGGTTTGTAAAGTCAGGGTCCAAAACACACAGGACAGGCCACCGAGTACTAACTCTTCTGTGATGATGCTGTCACCAATAATGGCTTTCATTACATAAAGCGGAGAGGTTCCGATATCTCCGTAAATGATACCTAGTGTAACGAGTAATCCTGCAAAAGTAATCTTGTGGATTTGTTGGTGTTTGGATACGGTCATTCGATCGAAAAGACTAAAATTTCTACGGCGAAATTTAGTTAATACTTTGATCCTGTCAAACTAAACGGGTCTTTTCTATACGCCTATGGATAAGGCTTTGATGTAAGTTGTATGAAGGAAAAGAATTGCGTTAGGGATTGAGCCATTGTTTGAGCTCTTCCCGCTTTTTTCAGCGGGAAAGCGAGTGGCGAAAGCCCGGCCCGCAGGGAACGCCCTATTAGTTTAAGACAGCTGAAATAATCTGCTATTATCCATTTCAATACAATGTTATCTTGGTCGTTTTTTTACTTATGATGTAGGATAGCGTTCTGATAAGCGTGCATTTTAGTGTTAAAAGAGGACGTTCCCTGCGGGCCGGGCTTTCGCCACTCGCTTTTTCTTTGAGTCCATCTAATGACATGGTCAATCCTACAACTCAAAGAAAAGAGCTCAAACAATGGCTCAATCCCTAACGCAAACCTGCTCACAACTAAATCATAGAACAGAATATTATTATATCTAATTTAGCAGACTTAATTAGAGGAATAGATTTATAAAATTATGCTGTTAACGTTTCATGGGGCTGCCAGACAGGTAACAGGGAGTATGTTTTTGCTGGAAACCGCTACAGGATATAAAATACTCATCGATTGCGGCGCGGATTTCAATGACAAGCAGAACCGTAAACCGTTGCTTCACTTTCCTTTTGAACCATCCCAGTTAGACCTTGTGCTATTGACGCACGCACACATTGACCATTCCGGCAATATTCCGCAACTCATTCGTGCCGGTTACGAAGGACAGGTATTGTGCAGCAGTCCAACGGCCGACTTATCGGCTTTGCTCTTAAAAGATAATCAATTACTGCGTGCTGCGAAAAACGACAAGGAGTTTGCCATGGCCATGGTCAATCGTGCACTCGATCGTTTTGTCGCGGTGAAGGCGTCTCATGATTTTAAAGTGAACGAAGAAGTGACCATACATTTTGTACCTACCGGACATTTACTGGGTGCCTGCAATGTATTGATTACTTTAAAAGAAGACGGAGAAGAAAAGACTATTTTGTTTTCAGGTGATGTAGGAAGAAAAAATTATCCTTTGTTGATGGATCCGGTGAAAAGTCCGGTCTCTCCGGATTACCTGGTCTGTGAGTCTACTTATGGTGCCCGGCTGCATCAGGAGAAAACAGCTCCCGAAGATATTTTAGAGAAAGTCATCAACGAAACCTGCATCGTACACAGGGGCCGATTGATCATTCCGGCGTTCAGTATCGGGAGAACACAAACCTTGATCTACACCCTGCGCCGCATGCAGTTGCAAGGTCGGATTCCTAACATCAAAATTTTTACAGACAGTCCCATGTCAATGAACGGGTCTTATGTCTATGAAAAACATTTACCCTGGTTGGACGAAGAGGCAAAGCAAATGTATAAGAATGGAGGGACATTGTTTGATTTTGATAACATGGTGTACATCAAAACCTACAAAGAGACCAAAGCCATTTCGCATTATTATGAACCCTGTATTATCATTTCTTCTTCCGGTATGATTGCAGGAGGAAGAGTCAATGAACACGTCAGAGAAAACCTGAATAATCCCTTCTGTACGATTTTAATGATTGGCTACTCCGCGGAAGGAACGGTAGGAAACGAACTGATGCAAGGCAAACCTTATATCACCATGAAGAAACGTGACATCAAGGTGGAGGCAAAAATTATGTATACCGATATGTTCAGCGGTCATACCGATCAGCAAGGTTTGATGGAGTTTGTGGGACAATTTGACAAACAAAAACTCAAAAAAATATTTTTGGTGCACGGTGAACCTGAGAGTATGGAAGCCTTTAAGGATAAGCTATCGCAGGAGGGTTATCATGATATTGTAATGCCGGAGAAGGGGGAGGAATTCGAATTATAGAAATGAGAGATGAGAAAAAAGAAATGATTATTTTTCATCTCTCATCTCCCTTTTCTCATTTCTTATATTTTCTCCAGTGCGGCATGAAGTCCTAAGTGCATCTGCCTGAACCGTTCCATATACTCTGCCTGGAAGGTTTCGTCTTCGATGAGTTTGCGGATGTCTTCATCGCTGGTCACATCAAATTCACTTACCTTGTAGGTTTGCTCGTACATGTCCATTTCAAATTTGATCAGGTACTTTTGGTTCCAATTGAAGACCGTAGTCTTTACATGGTCACCGGGAATTTCAAATACTATTCTCATAAAGTGGTAACGGTAATTTTTGCCTGTTCCAGTTTTTTAATCAGCTTCAGTTGATGTTTGATCGACCAGGGTTCAAACACAATCATTTCTATGGGCTTCCAAAGAATGACCCATCCTAAAAAAAAGAAAGTTTCTCTGCCTAACATTTGTGAGTAATCACCCAACACTTTCATTTTATCAAAGGCATAGGCGGCCGTGAGAAACAGCCAGAGAAGAATCAGACACTTCCATAAAAAGCGATACCCCTGGCGTTTCATGAGGATATGTTCAGCGGTGTATTCCTGTTTTTTTTCCGCACAGTAGAATTTTTTCCACTCTTCAATGGGTGTATTTAAAACATTGGCCTGGTGAAGATGTACTGAAAGGTGCAGCGTTTGTTTTAATGGCCTGGTTTTTATCTGTTGTAAAACACGATCCACTGTTTCTGAAAAAGAAGGGTAATCTTCTCCATGCCAATAGACTGTGCCCGGAATCAACTTTTGGGAAGGTTGATAAATATGAACGATTTCCGGTATAATTTCCTGGGCTGGCATCTTCTTTCAAATAAAAAGATTTTTTTCCATAACAAATAATCTGAAGAAAATATGTGTTCACATCCGTCTTGTTTTCATTCTAAAGGTCTAATAAAGAATAGAATGAAC
>Ga0247808_10000241_pt1 | contig 29869 bp, 30 predicted proteins | sample UWRJL089202R1_FD_179914 | JGI IMG/M metagenome (GOLD analysis project Ga0247808, IMG submission 179914) | Plant litter microbial communities from Arlington Agricultural Research Station in Wisconsin, United States - UWRJ-L089-202R-1 | ecosystem: Environmental > Terrestrial > Plant litter >... | reverse complement strand
ACCTGCGCCTGCTGGGCTCCGGTCCACGTGCTGGCCTGGCTGAAGTCAAACTGCCAGCCAACGAACCCGGCAGCTCGATCATGCCCGGCAAGGTCAATCCGACTCAGTGCGAAGCGCTGTCGATGCTGGCCTGCCAGGTCATGGGCAACGACGTCACCATCGGCTTTGCCGCGAGCCAGGGCCATTTGCAGCTGAACGTCTACAAGCCGGTGATCATTCATAACCTGCTGCAATCGATTCGCCTGCTCGGCGACGGCTGCAGCAACTTCAACGAGCATTGCATCGCCGGCATGGAACCGGACGCGGAAAAAATGGCTGAACACCTGGAACGCGGCCTGATGCTCGTGACTGCGCTCAACCCGCACATTGGCTATGACAAATCCGCCCAGATCGCCAAGAAGGCCTACAGCGAAGGGCTGACCTTGCGCGAGGCTGCGCTGGCCCTGGGTTATCTGACCGATGCCGAGTTCGATGCCTGGGTTCGCCCGGAAAAAATGCTCGAGGCCGGCAGCAATGGTTGATCCGAAAAGCGGCGCGACACCCCTGGAAGGGTATGGCAAACGCATCCTGATGATTTTCGGTACGCCGAAATCCGCAAGCTTTGGCCACGCGCTGGGCGAGGCTTATGCCTTGGGCGCGCGCAGCGAAGGCCATGTGGTGCGGATGCTCAAGCTGGGAGAACTGGACTTCGACCCCGTGCTGCATAACGGTTACGAACAAAGCCAGAATCTGGAACATGACCTGCTCGAAGCCCAACGGGAGATCCATTGGGCCGAGCATCTGGTGTTCGTCTACCCGGTCTGGTGGGGCGGATTGCCCAGCGTGCTCAGCGGTTTTCTCGACCGGGTATTGATGCCCGGTTTCGCCTTCAAGGCCCATGGTCGTAAACACATTTCCAACGAGCTGCTCAGGGGCCGCACGGCTGAGCTGTTGGTGACCATGGACACCCCGCCGCGCTATTTCCGCTGGGTATATGGCGCGCCGGCGCATCGGCAGATGGTGCGGACTGTGCTGGCTTTCTGCGGGATCAAGACCAAGCGCCTGACCGAATTCGCCCCGATCCGCATTTCCAGCGAAGAACAGCGCCAGCAATGGCTGCGCAAGGCCGAAATGCTCGGGCGCAAGTAAATAGCCTGGATCTATTGGAGTGCCAGCCTCGCCTTCCTTGCGCGCCATCCGGCAAGCATCGAAGGACCGAGTGCGACCAGTGCCGAACCGGCCACCACCAGTACCGCCCCGCCATAGCCCAGCAGATTGATCTGCTCGGCTTGCACGTACTCGGGCCACAACCAGGCAGCGATTGCCACGCAAGCAAAGGTCACCAGCGGGGTCAGCGCCAGCGTCGCACTGACACGCGAGGCTTCCCAGTGAGCCAGCGCCTCGGCGAACGCGCCATAGGCCACCAGTGTATTCAGGCAGCAGGCCAGCAACAGCCAGCCTTGCAACGGGCTCAGCTGCAACGCTTCGGCAGGATGCGCCCACGGCGTAACCAATAGCGCGCAGAACAGATAGATCACCATCATGACCTGCACCGAATTCCACACCGTCAGCAATTGCTTCTGGCTCAGACCGTAGAACGTCCATACCACTGCCGCGAGAAACACGGTCAGCACGCCCGCAGTGTATTCACTCATGGACGTCAGCAACTCGCCGAGGCGCTGATTGAAGAACAACGCAAACCCGATCAACAGCACCGCCAGGCCCACGCCTTGAGCAATACTGAAACGCTCCTTGAACAGAAAAATACTGCTGATCAATAACAGGATCGGGCCCATCTGAATCATCAATTGGGCGGTGCCGGGGCTGAGCAGATTCAGGCCGATCAGATACAGCACGTAGTTGCCCACCAGCCCCAATACCGCCAGCAGGACCAGAATCTTTCCCTTGCGTCCCAGCACCTTGAAGCTGGGCAGGCGCTTGACGGAGGCCAGCCATATAAACAGCAGAGATCCGGACACCAAAAGTCTGAACCACGTCACAGTGACAGGGTCCATCACTTGCAGTACTTGTTTGAGCTTGACGGGCAGAATGCCCCAGAGCAGCGCCGTCAATAGCGCCAGACACAGGCCATAGATCCATCGGCCAGACGAGATGTGCATGAAGATTTCCCAGGCAAGTGCAAAGAGTGCAGGCGATCATTGTAGGCGTGGATTGCAACACGACACAGTTGCAGTTGAGCGCGCAATACGGCCAGAACTGTTTTAGTCGGACTTCGCGCCGTGCAGTTCCCCAGATTCATTTTTAAGCAGGAGAAAACCATGTTCGGCAAGCGTGAGCAGGACCCGGCCCCCACCGTCCACTATCGCAGTGACCGGGTAACGCGGGTCAATGGCGAATATTTTTTCAGCACCCGGGAAAACACCCTTGAAGGGCCGTACCCCAACCGAACTGAAGCCGAGCGTGAAACCGAGGCTTATATTCAGCGCATGCAAGCGCTCAACAGTGCTGGGCTGACATCGCTTAACGGTTGATGCTCAGCCGTGATTGCGCGCGAACGTGTCGGCGCCCATCGCCTTGATCTGCCCCTCGATCAAGGCCTCGAATGGCGCCAGCAGCGGCGCGAATGACTGCGGCGCTTCAAGGATTTGCAAGGCATGGGTGATCGCTTCAAGGGTGGATAACGCGTCCGGACCCGGTGCCTTGCGCAGTCGGTAACGGGACTCGGGCACTTGCCCCAGCGTGACCCGGGGCAACGCTGCCAGCAGCGGGTTGAGATGCAACAATTTGCGCGCCTTGCGCCACGTGCCGTCCGGCACCACCAGCAACATCGGCAACGCGTCCTTGTCCTGCATGGCCAATGGCTGCGCATCGTCGCCGGGAAATAACAGTCGCGCCTGATAACCCGGCGGATTGAGCAGCTCATGCATATTTTCGAAAACTTCACCGACCACCAACTGCGCATTGCTCAAGCCCAGCGTCGCCAGTTTGCCGGTGTTCAGGGCATGATTTACTTCGCTGGGATGCTGCAACACCAGCACGCGCGTGCGGCTGTCCAGTCGCGGGATCAGCGCACACAGGCAATGGCTTTCGGGGCGCAGACAACGCTCACAGCGCGGGCGGGACATGGAAACGTTCCTCAGAAAGGATGCGGTCAGACAGGATTGAGCTGCGCTTTGAGCAGATCACGGAAAGTTTGAATCAACGGCTCGCGGCTGCGGCCCCGGCGCACGATCATCGAAAACGGCGCCTGATAACCGAAGGTCGCTGGCAACAGCACGCGCAAGTGCCCAGAGTCCACCCAGGAATGCGCGTAGTGCTCCGGCAGATAACCAATATAAGCACCGGACAGCACCAGAATCAGCTGCGCCTCCATACTTTCCACCGTTGCGGCGCTGTGCTTGAAACCGTGCCGGGCCAGTTCCGCCTGGCTCCAGTATCCGCGCCCGACCATACGCTGCTGGGCGATCACCGGTTCGGGAATGCGCCGCTCGGCAAACAAGGTGTGGCGGTTGCTGCAATACAGCCAATGCTGCTCGCGATACAGCGGTTGGTAGAGCAGACCGTTCATCCGCGTGGAGAACGAGCCGATGGCCAGGTCCAGCCGATTATCCAGCACGCCGAGCTGCAACTCGTAAGGGCTCATCACCGACAGGTGTAAATGCACCGCCGGGTGTTCCTGGCTGTAGGCACCGATGACTTCGGCAAACGGCAGGGCCGGATCGCTGACGGTGGAGTCCAGCACGCCGAGGTTGAGCGTACCGCGCAGCTCGCCCTTGAGTGCGGCGGCATACAGCTCGAAGCCTTCCAGCTCGCCCAGCAGACGCAGGGTTTCCTGATGAAACAGTTCGCCTTTGCTGGTCAGACTGAACCCGCCCCGACCCCGATGACACAAGACAATGCCCAGCGCCGCTTCCAGCTGGCTCATATAAGTGCTGATCGCCGAGGTGGACAGATTGAGTTCCTGTTGCGCGCTGGCGAAGCCCTGATGGCGCACCACGCTGGCAAAAATACGCAGCAGTTTGAGATCGGGTAATGCGCTGGCCATGGGGGTTCCTGGGTTCCTGGATTGCTGATCTGGCGACCTACGGTTCATCCGTCCGGCTATATATTCTGGCCGCGCAGCTTAGCTCAAAAGCAGATTAGTTTCGAAATCTCTAAACTAAGTATTTCGCCCCAGCGATTGTTCCCTGCTGCCCCACTTCCCAGAATCGACCCATTCAAACCAACGATGAGGCAATCCCGTGGAAAAGATTTTTCACCAACCACTGGGCGGCAACGAAATGCCGCGCTTCGCCGGTATTGCCACCATGATGCGCTTGCCGCACCTGCAATCCGCGGCCGGTCTGGACGCTGCCTTTGTCGGCGTGCCACTGGATATCGGCACCTCGCTGCGCGCTGGCACCCGTTTCGGACCGCGTGAAATTCGCGCTGAATCGGTGATGATTCGCCCCTACAACATGGCAACCGGTGCTGCGCCGTTTGACTCGCTGTCAGTGGCCGATATCGGCGACGTGGCGATCAACACCTTCAATCTGCTGGACGCCGTGCGCATCATCGAAGAAGCCTACGACGAAATCCTCACCCATGACGTGGTGCCGATGACGCTGGGCGGCGACCACACCATTACCCTGCCGATCCTGCGCGCCATTCACAAGAAACACGGCAAGGTTGGCCTGGTGCACATCGATGCTCACGCTGACGTCAACGATCACATGTTTGGCGAGAAAATCGCCCACGGCACCACCTTCCGCCGCGCGGTTGAAGAGGGTTTGCTGGACTGTGATCGTGTGGTGCAAATTGGCCTGCGCGCTCAGGGTTATACCGCCGAAGACTTCAACTGGAGCCGCAAACAGGGCTTCCGCGTGGTTCAGGCCGAAGAGTGCTGGCACAAATCCCTGGCGCCGCTGATGGCTGAAGTTCGCGAGAAAGTCGGTGGTGGTCCGGTTTACCTGAGTTTCGATATCGACGGCATCGACCCGGCCTGGGCGCCTGGCACTGGCACCCCGGAAATTGGTGGCCTGACCACCATTCAAGGCATCGAAATCATCCGCGGCTGCCAGGGCCTGGATCTGGTCGGCTGCGATCTGGTGGAAGTCTCGCCTCCGTATGACACCACCGGCAACACGTCCCTGCTGGGCGCCAACCTGCTCTACGAAATGCTCTGTGTCTTGCCGGGTGTGACCCATCGTTAACGACAAACGACGACCCGTTGGAGCGAGGCTTGCCCGCGAACGAACCGCCGCGTTGTGCCAGACACACCGCGTTAGCGTTCTTCGCGGGCAAGCCTCGCTCCTGCAAAGGCAATAAGGAGGACTGCACATGAGCGACCACAACAACGTACTGCAAGCCGCCGCCGATCTGGTGACGGCGTTCGCCAGCAATAACCGCCATACGTATTTCGGCGCATTCAGCCCGGATGCGACTTTCGTTTTCTACACCCTGGAAAAACCGCTGCTCAGCCGCAGCGCTTATCAAACGTTGTGGGACAGCTGGCGGGAAGAGGGGTTTGAAGTGCTGTCATGCGTATCCAGCAACGCCCATGTCAGCCTGTATGGCGATGTGGCAATTTTTCTCCACGACGTGACCACCGAGTTACGCGTAGCAGGCGAACAAAGCATCAGCCACGAACGCGAAACCATCGTGTTTGCCCGCCAGGCGTCCGGGAACTGGCTCGCCGTTCACGAACATTTGTCGGCTATCCCCTAATCGCTATTCCCTTAAAACAAGCAGTACTCCACAAGCACCCAATGATCGGAGCAGGTCATGGATAACAATAAACAGCGTGCCCCCACACAACGTCCCGCCAGCAGCATCGAAACCTTCGGCGTCGAACAGATTCCCGATCACGCCCGCAGTGCCACTCCCCGGGATTTGTTCCGACTGATTTTCGGTGGTGCCAATACCTTTGCCACGGCAGTGCTGGGCAGTTTTCCCGTGTTGTTCGGCCTGTCGTTCCAGGCGGGCGTCTGGGCAATCGTCCTCGGCGTATTGGTCGGTTCGATCATCCTCGCGCCAATGGGTCTGTTCGGCCCGCTCAACGGCACCAACAACGCCGTATCGTCCGGCGCGCATTTCGGCGTGCATGGGCGAATCGTCGGTTCGTTTCTGTCGCTGCTCACCGCCATTGCCTTCTTCTCGCTGTCGGTCTGGAGCTCAGGCGATGCGTTGATCGGCGGTGCGAAGCGCCTGATCAATCTGCCGGAAACCGACCTGACGCTTGGCCTGGCCTACGGCTTGTTCGCCATATTGGTACTGACCGTCTGCATCTATGGCTTCCGCTTCATGTTGTGGGTCAACAAGATCGCGGTCTGGGCGGCGAGCCTGCTGTTCCTGCTGGGCATCTTCGCCTTTGCCGGGCCGTTTGATGCAGGCTTTGCCGGCACCGTTGCCATGGGCCAGGAAGGTTTCTGGGCCGCGTTTATCGGCTCGGCGCTGGTTGCCATGAGCAATCCGGTGTCGTTTGGCGCGTTTCTCGGCGACTGGTCGCGCTACATTCCAAGGGACACGCCCAAGCGACAGATCATGCTGGCGGTGATCGGCGCCCAGACGGCCACGCTGATTCCGTTCCTGTTCGGCCTGGCCACCGCGACCATCGTCGCCATCAAGGCACCGGACTACATCGCCGCTAATAACTACGTCGGCGGCCTGCTGGCAGTGTCGCCTACCTGGTTCTTCCTGCCGGTTTGTCTGATTGCCGTGATCGGCGGCATGTCCACCGGCACGACGTCGCTGTATGGCACCGGGCTGGACATGTCCAGCGTGTTCCCGCGCGTGCTGTCACGGGTCAAGGCCACGCTGCTGATCGGTGTGATGTCTATCGCGTTCATCTTCATCGGGCGCTTTGCCGCTAACCTGGTGCAAAGCGTTTCAACCTTCGCGGTGCTGATCATCACCTGCACCACGCCGTGGATGGTGATCATGATCATCGGCCTGCTGGTGCGGCGCGGCTTCTATTGCCCGGACGACCTGCAAGTCTTCACCCGTGGCGAGAAAGGTGGTCGTTACTGGTTCAGCCACGGCTGGAACTGGCGCGGGCTGGGTGCCTGGATTCCAAGCGCGCTGGTCGGATTATGCTTCGTGAACCTGCCGGGGCAGTTCGTCGGTCCGCTGGGCAATCTCGCCCAAGGCATCGACATCAGCCTGCCGGTGACCCTCGGCCTCGCATCGCTGGTGTATCTGGCGCTGTTGAGTCTGTTCCCGGAACCTGCCGCTGTGTATGGCCCCAACGATGTGCGCAGCCAGAAACCCCATGACGCTGCGCCTGTCACGGAACAGACGGTTGCCTGAAGACTGCCGGTAGTCGGCGTATAGAGAAAAGGATGTCTACGGACATCCTTTTTTACATCTGAAGCTTCCTGTGCCCGGAGTCGCGGCGGATTTGAGCTAGCCTTGATGATGCAGTGGCAAGGATTGCTGTACAGCCCACATGTGCACGGATCGATATGGAAACACCCTGTTTTATGGACGTTGGGGCTGATCCTCTAAATGACGGATAACAGGGGCTTTCATGAAGCGCAGCGAAATCCAGCAACACGTCTTCGACGCGATAGGCATCATTCTGGTCGACAAGTCAGAGATTCATGAAAATTCGAGTTTCAAGGATTTGATGCTTGACGAGGACGATGTGAACGAACTGTTCGACCAGTTGCAAAGTGACTACGGGGTAGAATTTCCGGCAATTCAACGAGCAAAAGCTATCAATAGACCGGAGGATTTCACCTTGACCGAGCTGACCGAGCTAATTGAAGACCTGGCGAATCACAGGCTGCAGCGATCACGCAGGAACCGCGAAGATACAAGCAAGGAATAAAGAAGGAAGGTCAGGCCAGCATTCAGGGCCTGTTATCCACGACGGGACGCGGACGCGCCCCGGCAGAAGACGCCGTTTCGACTACCGACGTGGACGGCGGTGTTTATCGTGCTTGTCGTTGCTGCGCACCGGAATCGGTTGCAGTTTGGGCCGTTCGATAAGACCCAAGGCAACGCCCAGATCGTGAAGCCATTCTTGCAGTTTGGTATTCATAAAGCCCCCTTCAGGGAAATACTCGACGACCGACATCTTCAAGCCGCTTCAACAGAATAGTGCTATTTCACACTTTACGCCTGCTACCGAGTGTCGCGGAAAAAACATTTTTCCAGATGTGCTCAATGTGACAGCTATGCGGCTCATCCCACGTATTTAAACGACCAACGGCAGCGCAGGACATGCGCAGACACAGTTTAGGGCTGGAGCAAACCACGCAGCTTGCGACGAACCCATTGTTCGCCACTGACCAGAGTAATCCCGAGCAACACCAGAATTGCGCCGATCACAAAGTTGAAGCTCAGCGGCTCATCCAGCAGCAGCACGCCGAAGGTCACGCCAAACAGCGGCGTCATGAACGAAAACACGGCCAGGTTCGACGCCAGATAACGGCGCAACAGCCAGAACCAGGCGAGATAGCTCGCGCATGAGACCACCAACCCCTGGAACAGCACGCTGCCAATGCCAACCGGCGTCAGCTCGACCTGCGTGATCTGGCCGCTGAGCGCTGCAATCAGCAGCAGCCCGACCAGACAAACCATCAACTGATAAAACAGCGTCAGGGTGACCGGCGCTTCGGACAATCGGGATGCGCGCACCACGACTGTGGTCGCACCCCATGCCATTCCCGCCAGTACCCCAAGGCCATCGCCGATGAGCATGTTGCGGTCGACACTGGTCAATGACATGCCGCCGACGAAGGCCGTGGCGATCCCCAGAAACGCGAGGAAAATCCCCAGCCACTGCAGCGGTCGCAGCCGCTCGCTGGGCAGGCGCCAGTGCAGCCCCAGGGCGGTAAAGATCGGCGCGGTATAAAGGAACACTGACATATGCGCGGCACTGGTCAGCGCCAACCCTTGGGCGATGAACAAAAACTCCAGGCCGAACAGCGCTCCGGCCAACAGCCCGGCGCGCCAGGTGCTGCTGATTTTCCGATGACCGCCTTGCCAAACCAGCGCGATGCCGACGATCAGTGCAGCGATGCCGGAACGCCCCGCCGCCTGCATGATCGGCGCGATATCGGGTGCAGCCCACTTGATCATGACTTGCTGCAGACCCCAGATCACGCACAGCACCAGCATGACTTGCAGGGCAAAACCATCGGCGCTTTTGCGCATCACGCTCATGTTGGAAGAGTCCATTCGGGAAAAGAAAAGCGGCGGATCATCTCACACCTTTTATTCAGGCAGCTGCGCCAGACCTTCATCGTCAGTCATCGCCCGCTCCAGCAGGTCCGCTGGCAGGTTCTTGCTGGCCCGCGCGCCGAGCAACTTGAGCTGCTCGCTGCGACTGACCAGATTGCCGCGCCCATCGGTCAACTTGTTGCGCGCCGCGCTGTAGGCTTTGTCCAGTTGCTGCAGGCGATTGCCGACTTCATCCAGGTCCTGAATAAACAGCACGAATTTGTCGTAAAGCCAGCCGGCACGCTCGGCAATTTCACGGGCGTTCTGGCTCTGGCGTTCCTGCTTCCAGAGACTGTCGATCACCCGTAAGGTCGCCAGCAGCGTCGTCGGGCTGACAATCACGATATTGCGGTCGAAGGCTTCCTGGAACAGGTTCGGCTCGGCTTGCAACGCGGCGGAAAAAGCCGCTTCGATCGGCACGAACAACAACACGAAATCCAGACTGTGCAGGCCCTCCAGACGTTTATAGTCCTTGCCGGACAAGCCTTTGACGTGGTTGCGCAGTGACAATACATGCTGCTTCAACGCCACTTGACCGATAACGTCGTCGTCGGCGCTGACGTATTGCTGGTACGCCGTAAGACTGACTTTGGCGTCGACCACCACCTGCTTGTCGCCCGGCAGCATGATCAACACATCCGGCTGAAAGCGCTCGCCGTCCGGGCCTTTGAGGCTGACTTGCGTCTGATATTCGCGGCCCTTTTCCAGACCGGCGTGCTCCAGCACCCGCTCGAGAATCAGCTCGCCCCAATTGCCTTGGGTCTTCTGGCCTTTAAGCGCGCGGGTCAGGTTGGTGGCTTCATCGCTCAGACGCTGATTGAGCTGCTGCAAGCGCTCCAGCTCCTTGCTGAGGGAAAATCGCTCCCGGGCCTCCTGTTGGTAACTCTCTTCGACACGCTTTTCAAACGACTGAATGCGTTCCTTCAGCGGATTGAGCAACTGCCCGAGCTGCTGCTGACTGGTTTCGGCAAAGCGCTGCTCACGCTCATCGAAAATCTTCCCGGCCAACTCGGCGAACTGGGCGCGCAGCTCATCTCGCGAACCCTGAAGATCATCCAGGCGCTGCTGATGGCTTTCCTGTTGCTCACGCAGCTCGGCGGCCAATGAAGCGCTGCGGGCGTCCAGCTGGCGCAATTCGGCTTCTTTGGCGGAGCGTTCAACGCTCCACGCCTGGGCTGCGTCATGGGCACTGTCGCGTTCCTGACGCAGCAGCTCCACTTCCCGCCGCAACGCCGCAAGGTCGGCCTGCTTGAGCGCATTGGCCTGGCTCAAATCGCTGATTTCATCGCGGCTGGCGTCCAGCTGGGCGCTGAGTCCGTCCTGCGCCATTTGCGCAGTGCTCAAACGTTCGTCCAGCAAAGCGCTTTCAGCCTGCTGGCGAACCAGTTTGCGCTGGAGCTGCCAGGCTAAGGCCAATAAAGGTATCGCCGCTGCACCAAGCCCCAGTAAAAGGCTGGTCAGGTCCATCGCCATAGAGACTCCTGGTGTCTGTCTCGAGCCACTGCCAGTAAAGGCATGCCGAACTCATATTCCCGGCATTATGCGCACATCAGCCGTTTGCGCCAGACATCGGCTGTCTTCACAGACGCTACGGCTCAGTAACGGTTCAACTGACCCAGCAGTCGCTGTGCGTCGAGGGAACCCTTGGCCGATGCCAGTTCGAGCCAATGCCGGGCCTGACGAGGTTCGCTGATGGGAGCCTGCGTGCACAAACGGCCGTATTCATATTGCGCATTGCAATCGCCAGCCCGAGCGGCCTGGCGCAGCAGTTCGTGACCGATGCGTCGATCACGGGCGTTGCCGCAATCGTGGCACAGCATCTGACCCAGCCGACTCTGCGCCACCACCACCCCTTGACGAGCCGGCTGCTTGAGCAGGCGACCGGCAAAATGCTTGATGCTCGGTTTGCTGCCCAGACGTGGACTGTCGAGCAGCCACAAGGCAACGCGCAGGGAAAACCGCGGCAGTTCGTGGGAGGCAGGACGAGGCTCTTGGGACGGATCAGGGCGAGGCTTCATAAACACTACGGGGGCAAATCAGGAGGCGCGCAACTCTACACTTTTTCTCGCTGAGGTAAAGTCCCCAAACCCACGATGCCCGAAATAGAGCAAGCGCTTGGGACAATCCACAGAACCTGTGGATAACTCAGTGGACAACCGTACTTTAACTCTCGCAAACGTAGACAGAATGGGGCCTGCGCTCAAACTGACGATTTTTTCACCAGTTAAAAAAAACGATGTTTTTCATTGACTTAATAATTCACCACGGTAAATCAAGCTCTTAGGAGCGGTTGTGACAGTGATGTGGCAGCATCGTCGCGCAATGTGCACAACTCAATTTCCAACCGCGATGAGACACGCTTCCCGCTATTGCAAATCCGCCTTGAGCGACAGCGGATTTCAAGCGCAGCAGCCGCTGCGCGGCAGTCGTCTATCTGCGGATCGAGCGCGACTGCGGCACCGGTATCGGAAAAATCCGGCACGCAACTTTCCAATCGGGTCATGGCAGTGGAATATAGGCGGCCAATTTCCAGCGACGGGCGTCTCTCCTTGCGTGAAGTTTTCAAGTTTATTGCCCTGCTTTTGCTCGTCTGCGCCGTTGCCATGGCGGTCACTCTGGCGCTGCCCACGCCAGACAACGCAGTATTCGCCGCTGCGGTGTTACTGCCAGCCATCGGGTTGGCCCTGGTCATCAGCATCGAGTTGAGCGAAGGCCGGATCAATGGCGTGGGCGAAATCATGCGCGCCATCGAAACCCGCCAATCCAGGCGACTTACGTTGGCCGCGTATCTATTGGGCTGCGCGCTGGTGGCCGCCACGATGGTGCTGGTGTACGACGGTTTTTTCCGTGCCCAGTGATCTTTTTTGGTATAGCCCCTTCCATCGCACTCGATGATCGGTTAGCATTGTCGCCGTTAGTACCAAGCTGAAAGTCAATTCTGGTCGAACAATCCCCCCGACAAGCATCCTTCCGATTCGAAGGTGTTGTTGCCAAAAAGGGATCGACCACCTCGATGGTTTCCAGACATGAACCCTACGCGCTGATTACCCACGAACGGGAGCTGTAGCGTAAAAAGTTTCATGGCCTGATAGAACCAGCCTGCAAATTGATCAGGATCTGCACCCAGAGCGGCGAACCTTTGCTCTTGTTGTGTTGCCTGCCCTCCTAAGTACCTACCGGTCAGCCCGAGCGCCATACAATCCAGCGCGCTTCAACTGTCTGCTTTGTTCCAGTCAGGTTCTTCGCCCTGCCCTACCTGAAAATAACAGGTGTTGGCCCGCGTTTACTGGGACGTTTTATTTTTGCACGGCCTTATTCCGTGTTGTTCAGGAACACCATAACCATGACTACTCATACCCAGACTCAGGATGCCATTCGCACCCTTACTCACGCTTTCGCACCAATGAACTGCCTGATCATGGCTGCTCGCAAAGGTTGCTTCAGCTTCACCATCGTCAACGAACACGGCATCGCTCGTCACAGCGAACGTCTGTACCCCGATCAATACTCCAGCGCCGAGCCGCTGCAGGCCGTGATCGAGCGTACCCGTCAGGCACTGGTTGCCTGATAGAGACCGCACACTGAGCGCCGCTCAGCCGGTCACGAAAGCCCCGCCCCTCCAAAGGCGGGGCTTTTTTTCGTCTGCATTTCGGCATTCTCAATCAGTCGAAAACCCATGCGCCCTATCGCCAAGGGATATATAGAGAGCATTGCTAGACGGGAAATAATTTAAAAACAGGGCATTAGGCGCAATAGATGACACTACACTTCAACTTGAGCGGCGATGCCGCTTCCGGCGAGCCTGATCCGATTCATCGCTGCCACGCGCCAGGCTCGTTGGCCACTAGCTCCCGAGGGTGTCATGGGAATTGCAGCCGGTGATCTATCTCGACACGTTATTCGGCCGACATTGATGTATCTCGATCGTCATAGTGCTTGCGCCGAATCCTTCCTGCTGGGTGTTGCCGCCAGCCAGTCAGCCTTGGGCGCCGCCCTCGACAGCCGACGCGGCCATGGCCTGTACTGCATCCCTGAACTACGACACCGACAGATCTGGGACAACTATCTGGCCCTCGATCCTGAACTGGCCAGCCGGGTGCGCGGCCTTGCCAGCCAGCACGCGTTTCTCACCGGACCGCATCTGGAACTGACCGTCAACCTGCGCTACTCCACCGCCATCGCCTGGCTGATGGTCGAAGCTCATGGCGTTTTTCTGCCCAGCGACGAAAACCCGCTGTTGATGGCCAGGATCTGGCGTGAAATCTTCGAGCCCCAAGGGCGTTTGAGGGACTTTATCAGCGCCTGGCAAAGTTGCGTCGCACCCCTTTCCTACCCCGTGTGACCAGGCTATCGGAAAAACACGTTAGCGGGAGATCCCACCACATTATCAGGATTGTCCTACAAGAATCGCTCTAACTCGCGGCATTCAGGCTATAGCGCATTGCTAAAAATGTTGGTAATTTCCGCGCGGTGATCAACACGGAGTTCTAATAATGAAAAAAGTAATGCTCAAGACCACACTTAGCCTCGCAGTCAGCCTGGTCTCTTCTCAATTGTTCGCTGCCGGTTTTGCAATCAACGAACAGAGTATCAGCGGGATGGGCACCGGCTTTGCCGGCCGTTCTTCTTCTGCCGACGACGCCAGCACGGTATTCGGCAACCCGGCCGGGATGTCCCGCCTGAAGAGCGAACAAGTGAGTGTTGGCGCAGCAGCCATCATTGCCAAGACCGATATCAAGCACGGTCGTGGCACTTTTGGCGGCAGTAACGATGGCGATATGGTACCGGTCGTCGGCGTTCCGATGGGCTACTACGTAAAACCCATCGATGATCACTGGGCATTTGGCGTGGGTGTCTATGTTCCTTTCGGTCTGGTTACCGATTATGAAAGCGGCTTCGCGGGCCGTTACTGGGCAGACAAGAGCCACGTTCAGGTCATTACCTTTCAACCGACCGTCAGTTACGCCTTCAACGACAAGGTTTCCATCGGGTTCGGCCCGACCATCAACCGCATTGACGGTGAACTGACCTCCTCCACGCTGACCGCCGCTACTCCGGGCCGCAACGATGGCAAGGTCAAGATCAAAGGTGACGACACTGCACTGGGCTTCAACGTCGGCATCATGGTGCAGGCCACCGACACCACGCGCCTGGGCCTGACCTACCACTCCAAGGTCGATTACAAACTCGAAGGCAAAACCAAGATCCAGGGCGCAGGCTTCGGTCCGTTCAGCGGCCAGAAGTACGATGCTTCCCTGGACATCAGCACGCCTGAGTCGGTCGACTTCTCGATCACGCAACAGCTCGACGAGAACTGGACTGTCTACGCCGGCAGCACCTGGACCCGCTGGAGCCGTCTGGAAGACATCACCGTCAACAACGATGGCGTTCCACGTCAGCTGGGTGGTTCGACCGGCGCCATTGGCACCATTTCCGAAGAGCAGAACTGGCACGACACCTGGGCACATGCCATCGGTGCTTCGTACAAGGTCAACAAAGAGTGGACCTTGCGCACCGGTTTCTCGGTGGATCAGGCGCCGACCAACAACACCAACCGTTCGCCACGTATCCCGACCGGCGACCGCAAGGTACTCAGTCTGGGCGCTGGCTGGAGCCCGACCGACAACATGACCATCGACGTGGCGTATTCGTATCTGCACGAAGACAAAGCAAAGATTCGTGATGCGAGTTCGACCAAGGGCGTGTACAGCGCTGACTTCCAGAACAGCGCACACGGCCTGGGTACATCTGTCACCTATCGCTTCTGATGCAGCGAACCCGGTAGGCTGAAAAAACTACCGATGGCTCAAAAAAAGCCCCGCAATTTCGGGGCTTTTTGCTGCATGGCAAACGGATCAGGGCTTGGAGGCAATCGCTTTTTCGACGGCCGCGATCAGTTCCGGATCGTCCGGCGTGGTCAGGCTGGAAAAGTTGGCGATGACCTTGCCCTGACGATCAATGACGTATTTATAGAAGTTCCAGCGCGGCGCGCTGCTTTGTTCGGCGAGTACTTTGAACAGGTGCGTCGCATCCGGGCCTTTGACACTCTGCGGCTCGGTCATGGTGAAGGTCACGCCGTAATTCACGTAACAGACCTTGGCCGTCTCTTCGCCATCTTTGGACTCTTGCTTGAAGTCGTTGGACGGCACACCGAGCACTTCCAGCCCCTGGCCTTTGAAGCGTTGATTCAGGGCCTCCAGGCTTTTGAACTGCGGCGCGAAACCACAGAAACTGGCGGTATTGACCACCAGCATCGGCTTGCCGGCGAAGCGCTGACACAGGTCGATATTTTCCTTGGCGCGCAGTTTGGGCAGCTCGCCCTGCAACAACGCTGGACATTCGGCGGCCAGCGCCGGGCCAGCGATGGCAAACACAAGAAGCGGAAGAGAAAGCCAGCGAATGGTCATACGGCACCTGAGCGCACGGAGGGCGCAATAGTTAGGGTCTGTGGACACGCTACCCCGAGCGGCAACAAATGCCTAGTCGAGCGCAATCATGGGTTTACCTTTGGCGCTTGCAGCCCTGTCATCTGAGCATGCAAAGGGTGGAACGGCGCCCGGTTACCTTCGCCGTCGGCATAGCCAAACACACCAGCAGGACAATATCGGCCGTCGTCCCAGCCAGGATAGTCAACAAAGGGATACCAACAGAGCGCCTCCACCGGGACGCCTCGGGCATGCGCCAAGGCAACCTGGGCGCTGACATAGTTCAGCCACGGCACACGCTCTTCACTTTCCGCACCGGTTTCCGAGATCAGCAACGGACGTCGGTAGCGCCGATAGACTTCCGCCAGCATGCCTGCGAGCGGGCGAAAATCGCGGTCGCCGCGCAGGATTTTCGGCCCGTTATGAAACCATTGATTATGCGGATAGAAATTAACGCCGATGATATCCAGGTACGCTTCGCAGCCCCCAAGACCGGGCCACTGACGCCCCGCCAAAAGATCCCAGGCCTCAAATTGTGCCAGCCGATAGTGCTCGGCAACGTTGGCCTCATCCGTCCGACGCGATTGCGGCATCACATGGATCAGCGGATCGCATTGCACGAAGCGGGCGTCAGGCGCCTGCTGACGAACCGCTTCAATTGCAGCGATACTGGCGCGGACCAGCTGATGCTTGAGCTCCTGGCCTCGTCCCTGTGCACCCGGATTAAAGTAACCCACCTCGCCTCCCGCCCAGCTCCAGAACGATATTTCGTTGATCGGCGAATAAAACGGCGCACGCACGCCCTCGTCTTTCATCAAGCGGGCGACCGCGCCAGCGAAGCGGGCAAATCGCTCGACAAACTCGGGACGCCAGATATCCAGGTCATCGGGATAACCGTAATGACAGAGATCCCAGACCACCTGAATATTGCAATCGCGAGCGGCGCGCAGCATGGGCAGAAAACTGCTCCAATCGTAATGACCCGCTCGTGATTCAATCAAATGCCAACGCAGTCCGTCGCGGGCGCAACCAATGCCTAAGGCGCCCAGCTGCCGGTAGTCCTTTTCAGCCCACTGGGCGTGACCGGTCATGGTGAGCAAATCCAGACGCCGGCCGTCCCTGCGCCGTTGCGCGGCGCATTCGTAACCCGCCATCAGGAAGCTGCTGAACACCCTCCCCGCACTCATACCGACAGCCAAGGCGTCATTTCGCGTTCACTTCGCAATGTGCCAGTCCAGCGTGCTCCTGCTGCTCGATACGTTGGTAAAGCGCGAGCGCCTGGCCCACGACTTGATCCATGTTGTAGTACTTGTAGGTGCCGAGCCGACCGAGAAAGGTCACGTCCGGCGTGTCGTCCGCCAGTGCCTTGTAACGTTTATACAGTTCGGCGTTTTCCGGGCGCGGGATCGGGTAATACGGGTCGCCTTCCGCGCAAGGGAATTCATAGCTGATGCTGGTCAGCGGATGGCTTTGCCCGGTGAGGTGTTTGTACTCGGTGATCCGCGTGTAGGGCACGCTCGGCTCGGGATAATTGACCACCGCCACTGCCTGGAACTGCGCTTGCGTCAGCGTCTCGTGCTGAAACCGCAAGGATCGATACGGCAAGCGGCCAAAACAGAAGTCGAAATACTCGTCGACAGGACCGCAATAAATCAGCTGTTTGTAGGCGATCCGATCACGTACCGCAGCGAAGTCAGTGCTCAGCAGCAGGTCAATCCGGGCATGGTCGAGCATTCTCTCGAACATCCGCGTATAGCCATGCAAAGGCATCATCTGAAACGTGTCGGTGAAATAGCGGTCGTCTTCGTTGGTGCGCGTGGGGATGCGGGAGGTCACCGATTTATCCAGCTCCGACGGGTCCAGCCCCCACTGCTTGCGTGTGTAGCCCCGGAAAAATTTTTCATACAACTCGCGGCCGATCTGATTGATCACCACGTCTTCTGAGGTGCGAATTGCCGCGACCGGCTCGGCACGTTCGGCCAGGAAGACTTCGGCTTGCGCCTCGGTCATGGATAAACCGTACAGCGTATTCAGCGTCGTCAGATTTATGGGAATCGGCACCAGATGCTCGTCCACCCGGGCGAGCACCCGATGTTCATAGGGCTGCCATTCGGTGAATCGGGACAGATAGTCGACGATACGTTGTGCGTTGGTGTGGAAGATGTGCGGCCCGTAGCGATGAACCATCACTCCGGCGTCGTCCAGATGATCGTATGCGTTGCCGGCAATGTGTTCGCGGCGATCAACAACCAGCACATTGCGCCCCAACCCCTCAGCCAGACGCTCGGCGATCACGCTGCCCGCAAAGCCCGCCCCCACAATGAGGTAATCGTAAGGGCATTGCTCCTTAAGGTGCGATGGCCCGTGGCTCGCGCGTTCAATGGTTACCTGAGGCATTCGATCTGCTCCTTCATCACCGCGCAGGTGTTATCCCATGACATGCCGTCCAGTACTTGATCGGCACGCCGGGCAAAATCCGCGCTGCTCCGGGTTCCCAGCGCCGCTTCGATGGCGAGGATGAACGCGTGCGAGGTGGCTGCAATCGAGACAACGCCACTGTCGCCATATCCATTGATGACATCTTGAACCGGCGTGGATACGACCGGACAGCCGCCCGCCAGATATTCGGGCGTCTTGGTAGGGCTGATAAATCGCGTCGACTCATTGATCGCAAAGGGCATCAGCGCCACATCCCAGCCCGAGAGATACGCTGGCAGCTCGGCGTAGGACTTGGCACCGAGGTAGTGAATATTGCTCTGACGCGGCAATGTCGCAGGATCTATCTTGACCACCGGACCGATCAGTACAATTTGCCAGTCGAGCCTCTGGCTCGCCAGTTCGCCAACCAGCTCGATGTCAAAGCGCTCATCGATGACGCCGAAGAACCCCAGGCGCGGGCGGCCGATCAACCCTTGGTCCGCAGGTTCGGGCAATGGGCTGCGAGCCGTTGCGAAGTGCGCGACGTCGACACTGCTGGGCACGGCATGGGCGTTTTGATGCTGGCTGCGCTTGGCCTGCCAAAGGCTATAGCCGCCGGTAAACACCACGTCGGCCTTGCCCAAGAGTTGTTTTTCCTTTTCCAACAGATCCGGCGGCGCCCCCTTGAACGCTGACAGTTCATCCATGCAATCGAAGATCGTCACCTGAGCATTCAGATGATCCGTGAAGCTCAAGCTCATCGGCGTGAGGTACCACAACAGCAACTCGCCGGGTGAACGCGCAGCCAGATAATCGTCGAGCAATTGGCGCTGGCTCGCAACGATCTGTTGCGGCTCCATGCCATGCGGCAAGCGCGGCACCAAAAGGGTAATCCCGCTGGCCGGCTCAGACGTTTCAAGGTCTGCCAACGGCGTATCAGCAAACACTGGCTCCTCGAAAAACAGCACGTCGTAGTCCCTGGCCAGACGGGACATGACGTGTTGAGGACGTTGATACACAAAACCCCAGCGCAAATGAGACAGGCATAACAAGGTCGGTCTTGCCACGGTCACAGAGGTTGGCTGGGCGCTGATCTGGACGGGCGAGAGATGGTCTGGCTGCTCTGCAAGATTCATATCGAATTCCTTTTTTTTAATCCCGGAATCGAGACTGAAGCCAACATTCCCGGCTTCGACCGCACTCGTCTGCTTACGAAGTGCGGCCTGGTGACAAGGGGTCACGTTCTGCGCGCTTCTATCGATTGGAAACGCCGTGTTCCTGACGCGTTCAACGCGCGGGTCCGTAAAGCCGATGAACTGCACTTACCGGTCAGCAAAGCGCGCTGAACTCCTTCGCGGCCCTACGCCCATAACTTCATACGTCTCGATATCGCCGCGCTGGCCGTGAGACGCAATCAGAGGATGTCCGGCAGATTGCAGTCGCCGCCCAAGGGTGATGGAAGAGGACAACATATGATCTTGGTGACCGGCGGTGCAGGCTATATCGGTGCCCATGTGGTGCTTGAGTTAATGGCGTATGGCGAAGAGGTGATTATCCTCGACAACTTGTGTAACAGCTCCCGATACGCTTTGGAGCGAATTGCCAGCGTTAGCGGCCAACGATCCGTTTTTATTCAGGGCGACGTCCGAAACCGGGGGGTGCTCGATACGCTGTTCAGTGAGCATCAGATTGACGCGGTTATTCACTGCGCCGGGCTCAAAGCGGTGGGCGAAAGCGTGCGCGAGCCGTTGAGGTATTACGACACCAATGTCGGCGGCAGCGTGACCCTTTGCCAGGCCATGGCCGACGCCGGGGTATTTACCCTGGTCTTCAGCTCTTCTGCGACGGTCTACGGCGACTGCACCACGATGCCCATCACCGAGTCCTGCGCCACCGGCCAGCCATCCAATCCCTACGGTCAATCGAAACTGATGGCGGAAAACGTCATGAAAAGCATGGCGGCCTCGGACTCACGCTGGTCGGTGGGCCTGCTGCGTTATTTCAATCCGATCGGCGCACACGATTCCGGCGAGTTGGGTGAGGAGCCCACTCACACGCCCAATAATCTGCTGCCTTATCTGTTGCAAGTCGCCAGCGGGCAACGCCCGGCACTGAGCATTTTCGGCAACGACTACGCAACGCCCGATGGCACCGGGATTCGTGATTATGTGCATGTCATGGATCTGGCCGAAGGTCACCTCAAGGCCTTGCACGCATTGCGACTCACGCGTGGGGTGCATATCTGGAATTTCGGGACAGGCCAGGGTTATTCCGTACTGCAAGTGGTTGAGGCGTTTGAGCGGGTGTCCGGGATCCCGGTCCCGTTAAGCTATGAGCCACGCCGTCCGGGGGACATCGCGCGATGCTGGGCCGACCCGGGCAAGGCATCTTCGCAATTGGGCTGGCGTGCGCGACGCTCGCTGGACTGCATGTTGACCGATGCCTGGCGTTGGCAATGCAGCATCAAGGATGAACAGATCGAGACTCAGGCCGGTTAACGGGTCGGGCCAGCGTCGGCGGTGAAAGTCCTGGGCTTTCAAGGCGCGCGTCAGCAAGCCCCCATGCCCAGCTGCAACGCAGCCAGGCCGACGCCTTGCCATGCCCACCAGACCAGCATCAGCAAGAGCGCAATGCCAAAACCGGCGCCCCAGCTCCAGAGCCTGTTCACACCGCACTCCCCTGCATTTGCAAGCGCGCCACGGGACGCTCGCGAACCGGCCAGTTCAGCGCGGCCGCCAGCAGGCTGAGCAGGATCGACACTTGCCAGATCAAGTCGTAGTTTCCGGTCCGGTCATACACCACGCCACCCAGCCAGCCGCCGAGGAACGCGCCCAGCTGGTGGAACAGAAACACAATGCCGCCGAGCATCGACAGGTTGCGCACGCCAAACAGGGTGGCGACCGTGCCATTGGTCAGCGGCACCGTCGACAGCCACAACAAGCCCATCGCCACGCCGAACAGATACGCCGTGGTCTCGCTCAACGGCACCCACAGGAACAGGGCAATCACCACCGCTCGCAGCAAATACAAGCTGGTCAACAGGCGCGGCTTGGACATCCGCCCGCCCAGCCAGCCTGCGGTATAGGTGCCGAAGATATTGAACAGCCCGATCAGCGCCAACACCGTGGTGCCGACCTTGGCCGGCAAATGCTGATCCACCAGATAGGCCGGCAGATGCACGCCGATAAATACCACCTGGAAGCCACAGACGAAGAAACCCAGGGCCAGCAACCAGAAGCCGGAATGCGAACAGGCTTCATGCAGCGCTTCACGCAGGGTCTGCTCGCCACCGACCAAGGCTGTAGGCACGTCCTTGAGCATCATCACCAGGGGCAGGATCAACGCGACCAACGCGCCCAATACCAGCAACGCGCCTGACCAGCCCAGCCAGCTGATCAGTCCCAGCGTGCCGGGCAACATGGCGAACTGGCCGAACGACCCGGCGGCGCTGGCGATCCCCATGCCCATGCTGCGTTTCTCCGCAGGCAGAGCACGCCCGACCACACCGAGAATCACCGAAAATGAAGTGCCAGACAGACCGATGCCAATCAACAGGCCTGCGCTCAGGGATAAACTCAAGGGCGAGTCGGCCAGGCTCATGGTCATCAAGCCAAGCGCATAAAGAATCCCGCCGACGAAGACCACTTTGGCGGCGCCGAAACGGTCCGCCAATGCGCCCGCAAACGGCTGCGCCAGGCCCCACATCAGGTTCTGAAAGGCGATGGCAAAGGCGAATACCTCACGACCCCAGCCGAAATCGGCGCTCATGGGCGCGAGGAACAGACCGAAGCCGTGCCTTGTACCCAGCGACAGCGCAAGAATCAGCGCGCTGCCCAACAGGATCCAACCACTGGTACGCCAAACCGATGTCATTGTTATTCTCCAGGCAGGGGCCGTGAAATCTGGTACGCGGATATACCCGTAACAGGATGTGTGCACAGGATGATGGTGTCAATGCTCACGACCCGCGCCGTCGCTATGAGAATCGTGAACAGCCTGTAGGAGGGGACTTGTCCCCGAAGAGGCGGTTTAGCCAATGCGATTAAGCAGCCAGTTCTCCATCGCCCAAACGGACGCCTTCCCGGACAAGTCCGGTCCTACCGATTCCTGCATTGATACGAAATAACTTCAGTCGACCTGACATCCATCGCGAACAAGTTCACGCCTACAAAACCATCGCCAACAACACCGCCACTTCCAGCAACTCCAGCATCGCGCCGGCCGTATCGCCTGTGCTGCCGCCGAGTCGGCGCAGCATCAGGTGCCGCAGCCAGAAAAAGCCGATTGAGGCGACCAGCAGCGCCAGCAAACCAGAGACTCCCGCGATCAGCACGCACACCAGTGCGCTGACCAGCAAGACCTGCTGACCGGCTGTGCGCGGCAAGTGATCGGCCAAGGCCTGGCCCAGGCCGCCAGCGCGCACATAAGGCGTGCCGAGGAACAAGCCCAGCATCGCCGCGCGACCGATCAGCGGGGCGAGCAGCAGGCCCAGCGTGTGCTGACTTTCAATCAACGCCATGAGCGCGCTGAACTTGAGCAGCAACACCAGCACCAGCGTCACCACCGCAATCGGTCCGCTGCGCGGGTCTTTCATGATGGTCAGCGTGCGCTCGCGGTCACCGAAACCGCCAAGCCAGGCGTCGGCGCTGTCGGCCAGTCCATCCAGATGCAGGCCACCGCTGAGCAACACCCAGGCGGTCAGCAGCAACGCCGCGTGAAGCATCAGCGGTGCGCCGTCGAGCAGCGCGTTCAAGGCCAGCAACAGCACGCCGAATAATCCACCGACCAGCGGATAGAACAGCAGCGACCGGCCCAACGCCTGCGGCTGCGGCATGCCGGGCAGACGAATCGGCAGGCTGCTGAGAAATTGCAGGGCTATCCAGAACGGCAACATCTCAAACCTCCGTGAGCAAGCCGCCCGCCGCGACTGTGATCGACAGCAGCGCGCCATGTCCGACCTGAACTTGCAGCAACTGCTCACGGGGCAGCCCCCGCGCCTGGGCAAGCAGCAAACGCATGACGCCGCCATGACTGATCAGCAACACCCGTTCGCCGGCATAAGCCTGCTGCAAACGCTGCACGGCGGCCAGGACCCGCGTCGAGAACTCAAGCACCGGCTCGCCATTGGGCGGCGTGAAGCTGTAGGGATCGGCCCAGAACAGTCCCAATCCCTCGGCATCGGTTTCCATGAGCTGTGCGGCGCTGTGGCCTTCCCAATCGCCGAAATGCAATTCCTGCAACCCAGGTTCCAGGCTCAACGGTAGCGCCAGTTGCTCGGCCAGTTCTTCGGCGAAACGCGCGCAGCGTTGCAACGGCGAGCTGACGATCCGCTCCCATGGCCCGCCGTCGATGACCGCCGCCCGCATTTGCCCCCAGCCGAGATCGGTCAGGGCATCGTCGAGGCTGCCGCGCATGCCGCCGCCGAGTTCGGTTTCGCCGTGGCGCAGCAGGTCCAGGTGCAAGGTCATGCCGGGCGGTCTGCCACGGCGGCTTCAGCGAAAGTCGCCATGCCGTTGTGCAGCTGACAGGCCAGACGTACCAGCGGCACCGCCAGCGCCGCGCCGCTGCCTTCGCCCAGGCGCAGGCCCAGATCCAGCAACGGTTCGGCTTGCAGGGTTTCCAGCAAATGACGATGTCCAGGTTCCGCGCCACGGTGGCCGAACAACAGCCATTCGCGACACGAGGGATTCAAGCGCACCGCCACCAGCGCAGCGACGCTACAGATAAAGCCATCGACCAGCACCGCGATGCCTTCCTGGGCGCAGGCCAGATACGCGCCAACCAGCGCCGCAATTTCAAAACCGCCCAGACTGAACAGGCTTTGCAGTGGATCGCCCGCATGCTCGGCATGCAGCACCAGCGCGGCTTCAATCACTTGGGTTTTATGGGCGATGCCCGCCGCATTCAGACCAGTACCGGGACCGACCATCAGCTGCGCGGCGCATTCCAGCAACGAGCAGGCCACGGCACTGGCCGACGCCGTGTTGCCGATGCCCATTTCGCCGCCCACGAACAGTTCGCTGCCTATCGCCTTGGCGCGCAACACGCTGTCACGTCCGGCCTGTAAAGCCAGCAATCCTTGTTCCTGAGTCATCGCCGGGCCCTTGGCGAAGTTGGCCGTGCCCGTACCGATCCGCAAATGGCGCACGCCCGGCAAATCCAGCGGCGCGACGGTGCCCAGATCCACCACATCCAGTTGCGCGGCCAGTTGCTGCGCCAGCACGCTGATGGCCGCGCCGCCGGTGACGAAGTTGTGCAGCATCTGCCCGGTCACTTCCTGAGGGTATGCAGAAACACCTTCAGCCACCACGCCATGATCACCGGCGAAAATCGCGATCCACAGCGCGTCGGCGTGGGGTTTGACCCGCCCCTGCAAACCGGCGAGCTGCACCGCGACCCGCTCAAGCTGGCCGAGAGAGCCGGCAGGTTTGGTCAATTGTTGCTGACGCGCCAGCGCTTCTTCGCGGACTGCCGCGTTGGCGGCCTGTGCGGGATTAAGCCACCAGGAATTACTCATAATGCGGATCCTTTCAACGTCAGTGGCAAGCCGGCAACGGTCAACACCACGCGTTGGCAACGTTCGGCCAGGGCTTGATGCAACAGGCCGGCTTCGTCGACATAGCGGCGGGTCAACTCACCGAGGGGCACGACGCCCAACCCGGTTTCATTGCTGACAAAAATGATTTCGCCCGGCAGCAGCGCCAGGCAATCGAGCAGCGCCTCACGCTCCAGCGCCAGACGCTCGGGGTTTTCCAGCAATAATAAATTGGTCAGCCACAACGTCAGGCAATCCACCAGCAGGCAATGGTCCGGCGCGGCGTTTTCCCGCAGCACCCGGCTCAGTTCAAGCGGTTCTTCGATCAACCCCCAGTGTTCCGGGCGGCGCTGGCGATGCAACGCGACACGCTGGTTCAGCTCGGCGTCCACCGGCTGGCTGGTGGCGATATAAATGACGTTCAAACGCGACTCGCTGGCCAGTTTTTCCGCCAGGCGACTCTTGCCGGAACGCGCCCCGCCGAGGATCAGTTGCAGCATATGTGTGCGCCTCTCCATCAGAAAAAATACAAATCCCTGTAGGAGCCAACTTGTTGGCGAAGCGGTTCCAGCCACAACACCTCGCCAACAAGTTGGCTCCTACAGCGAAGCGGTGTCAGACAGGCCGCATAATTCGCGCAACAACGCGCCGTCGAGATGCTTCTCGACCAAATCCGCCAGTCGCTCGATATCCCGCTCGCGCAGCGCGTGGTAATCCACTTCCTGCACGTTTTCCAGCCCCGCCCAACGCAACAGCGCGCTGCAGGCAGCGGGCGTTTCGAACAGGCCGTGCAGGTAAGTACCAAAAATCTGACCGTCGACGCTTTGCGCGCCGTCGCAGCGATTGTCATCCAGCTGCACCGCCGGACGCTCCAGCGCCGCGCCGCTGGTCACGCCAGCGTGAATCTCATAGCCGCTGACCTCGACACCTTCGAGCAACAGTCGGCCACGCACATTGCGTAGCTGTTTGTGTTCTTCAAGCACAGTGCTCATGGCCAGCAAACCCAGGCCTGGACTTGATCCGGCCGCACCTTCCAGCCCCAGCGGGTCATGCAATTGCTCGCCGAGCATCTGCAAGCCGCCGCAAATGCCCAGCAGCTTGCCGCCGTAACGCAAATGCCGGGCGATGGCGCTGTCCCAGCCATTGGCGCGCAGATAAGCCAGGTCGCTGCGCACGCTTTTCGAGCCGGGCAGGATGATCAAATCAGCGGGCGGAATGGCCTGACCGGCCCCCACGAACTGCAAATTGACTTGCGGGTGCAGGCGCAGCGGGTCGAAATCAGTGTGATTGCTGATGCGCGGCAAAATCGGCACCACCACGTTCAGCACCTGTTCGACCTTGTCGGTCTGGCGCTGATCGAGGCCGTCTTCCGCCTCCAGATGCAGATCCATGACATACGGCAGCACGCCGACCACCGGTTTGCCGGTGCGTGCTTCGAGCCAGTCCAGCCCCGGTTGCAGCAAGGCGATGTCACCGCGAAAGCGATTGATGATGAAGCCTTTGACCCGCGCCTGCTCGCTGGGCGACAACAGCTCCAGCGTGCCGACCAGGTGCGCAAACACCCCGCCGCGATTGATATCGGCGATCAGCAGCACCGGGCAATCCACTGCCTCGGCAAACCCCATGTTGGCGATATCGTTGGCGCGCAAATTGATCTCGGCGGGTGAACCGGCGCCTTCGACGACGATCACCGGATAGTGCTCGCCCAGCCGTCGATGGGACTCCAGCACCGCTTGCATCGCGATTTCTTTATAGCCGTGATAGGCCACCGCATTCATGGTGGTGACGGCGCGGCCATGGATAATCACTTGCGCGCCGGTGTCGCTATTGGGCTTGAGTAGCACGGGGTTCATGTCGGTGTGCGGTTGCAGGCCGCACGCCTGGGCCTGCACCGCCTGGGCACGGCCGATCTCGCCGCCGTCCGCCGTCACCGCACTGTTGAGCGCCATGTTCTGCGGTTTGAACGGCACGACGCTGACGCCCTGACGCGTCAGCCAGCGGCACAACGCCGTCACCAATGTGCTTTTGCCAGCATCGGACGTGGTGCCTTGCACCATCAAGGTGGTCATGAATTTTCCTGATTGAATTCGCCGAGGGCGTGGTCGAGGCGTTGCCAATCCGCTTCATTGCTGGGCAGGCCGAAGCGCAGGCTGCTGTGGTGCGGGCCTTCATCGAGAAACAGGCGCAGCAGAATGCCGCGCCGGGCGCAGAACTCATGCAACGCGCACGCACGGGGCGTGACCAGCCATTGAAACAGCGCGCAGCCGCCGTGTGGCGTCAGGTCGTGTCGCGTCAGCAATTGCACCAAGCGCTGACTGGCCTGACCGGTGCGCTGGCGTTGCTGGTGATGGCCTTCGGTGTCGCGCAGGCAAGCCGCGCCGATTTCCCGGGTCGGACCGCTGACGGCCCAGGGCCCGATGTCGTTGGCCAGTAACTTGAGCAGATGCGGTTCAGCCAGCACAAAGCCGAGCCGCGCCCCGGCCAGACCGAAAAACTTGCCGAACGAGCGCAACACGATCAACCCGGTGCGCCAGGTTTCGGCAGCAAGACTCAGGCCCGGCGTGTTGTCCATGAAAGCTTCATCCACCACCAGCCACCCGCCCCGCTCCGCCAATCGTGCATGCCACTTGAGCAGTTTTTCAGGGGTCAGGTGCAGGCCGGTGGGATTGTTGGGGTTGACCACCACCAGCACCGTGAAGCTGTCGAGAAAATAATCGACTTCGTGCTCCAGCACTTCCCGGACCAGAAAACCGGCGCTGCGCCAGGCCTGGGCATGCTCGGCATAACACGGCGACAACACGCCGACCTTACCGGCGCCACGCAAGCGCGGCAGAGCTTGAATCGCCGCCTGGGAACCCGGCACCGGCAACACTTGGGGAGCGCCGTAGTAAGCGCAGGCGGCTTGTTCCAGGCCGTCGTCGGTTTCCGGCAGTCGTGCCCAGGCTTGCGGCGCAATCGGTGCGATCGGCCAGGCCCAGGGCGCAATGCCCGTGGAAAGATCCAGCCACTCATTTTCGGCAATGCCGTAATCGCGCGCAGCAGCACGCAGTCGACCACCGTGTTCAAGCATAGAATTCAGCTCCCACACACAAAATCAGCAACCAAAGCCAGACACCGCGCTGCACCAGTTGCCAGCCTCGGTCAATGGATTGCGCGTCGGCGGGCACGCCCTCGCCCAGCTGCGGGCGCTGGTGCAGCTCGCCGTGATAAATCGCCGCACCGCCCAGTTCGACTCCCAGCGCACCGGCGCCAGCCGCCATCACCGGACCCGCATTGGGGCTGTCCCAGGTCGGGCCCTGGGTTCGCCAGCAGCGCAACGCGAGTCGGGTCTTGCCCAATAGCGCGTAGGTCAACGCCACCAGACGCGCAGGAATGTAGTTAAGCAGATCATCGATTTTGGCCGCCGCCCAACCGAAACGCTCGAAGCGTTCGTTGCGATAGCCCCACATTGCATCAAGCGTATTGCTCAATCGATACAACACGACGCCCGGCGCACCGGCGACCGCAAACCAGAACAGCGCGGCAAACACGGCATCGCTGCCATTTTCCAGTACGGATTCGGTGGCGGCGCGGGCGACTTCAGTCGCATCCAGCTCCGAAGTCTGGCGGCTGACCAGATAGCCGACCCGCCGCCGCGCTTCGTCAAGATCGTCGGCGCGCAACGCCTGGGCCACCGGCTCGACGTGCTCGCCAAGGCTGCGCAGGCCAAGCGCGCAATACAGCGCGAGGATTTCCACCAGCCAGCCTATATAAGGCAGCCAGCTCAGCAGCGTGGCCAGCAACGTCAACGGCACCACGGCCAGAAACCACGCCGTGACGCCATGGCTGCGCCAGCCGCGTCCACCAGAATTGAAGCGCCGCTCGATGCGATCAGCAAAGCGCCCAAAGGCCACCAGCGGATGCGAGCGCTTCGGCTCGCCCAGCAACGCATCCAGCGCCACCCCGGCGACGCTCAACAGCGCCACACTCATTGCCTGACTCCCCATTGATTCTCGTAGAGCATTTCATCGAGCGGCCGTTCTTGGGTCCAGCCTTCCATGACCAGCATCGGCGACGGATAAAACTCGTTGACCGGCCCCAGACACAACACCGCCAGCGGCTTGGCACCGGCTGGCATATTCAACAGATCGGCCAGCGCCTGGGGTTCGAACAACGACACCCAACCCATGCCCAGCCCTTCAGCGCGCGCCGCCAGCCACAGGTTCTGAATGGCGCAGGACAACGAAGCCAGGTCCATTTCCGGCAACGTGCGGCGGCCAAAAATGTGTTTCTCGCGATCATCCATCAGCGCGGCGACCAGCACTTCCGCGCAATCTTCGATGCCCTCGACCTTGAGCTTCATGAAATCGTCGGCGCGCTCGCCCATCGCTTCAGCGGTGCGCAGCCGTTCCTGCTCGACCTGCGCCTTGATCTGCGAACGCAAGGCCCGGTCGGTAATGCGAATGAACCGCCACGGCTGCATCAAACCGACGCTGGGCGCTTGATGCGCCGCACCGAGCAACCGCGCCAGCAGTTCCGGCGCAACCGTGCCGCCGCTGAAATGGCGCATATCCCGGCGTTCGGCAATGGCTCGATACACCGCAGCGCGCTCGTCGGCGCTGAACGCTTGGTCATTCATGGCTTGAAAAGCGCCGCAACCGCTTGGGGATTGGAAGGGAAGTAGAAATGTACGTAGGACGCCGTCATGCGTCCGTCGCGATAGACCGCCTCCGCGCCGCGCCCGCCGTTGGGGCTGATGCCACGGGCGATAGGCTGCAATTCAGTGCTGGTCAGCGAATGGTGATAAGTGTGGCCGCGCAATTCACCTTCCGGCAACGCGACGGTTTGCAGCGCCAAAGCCGCCAGACGCTTCTGCATGACCGCTTCACCGGCGAGCAAGCCCACCAATTCGGCGCGCTGGCCGTCGACATCGGTCAAGGCGTCGAGCAGATACAACATGCCGCCACACTCGGCCAGCAAGGGTTTGCCCGCCTGATGGTGCTGGCGAATCGCGTTGAGCATCGGCGTGTTCTGGCTCAAGGCCAGATGGTGCAGCTCCGGGTAACCACCAGGCAGATACAGGCTGTCGGCGGCTGGCAGAACGCTGTCACGAATCGGCGAGAAGAACACCAGCTCGGCACCCATGGCCCGCAGCAGATCGAGACTGGCGCCGTAAGTGAACGCAAAGGCTTCGTCGTGGGCGACGGCAATCGTCACGCCTTCCAGCAAAGGTTCGGCTGGTACAAGGTCCGGCGCAGCGAAGGTCACCGCAGGCGGCAGTTCGACTTCGCAGGTGCTGGCCAGCGCTGCGGCGGCTGCATCCAGACGCATATCCAGATCGTTCAGCTCACTGGCTTGCACCAGT
>Ga0247808_10000239_pt1 | contig 30411 bp, 43 predicted proteins | sample UWRJL089202R1_FD_179914 | JGI IMG/M metagenome (GOLD analysis project Ga0247808, IMG submission 179914) | Plant litter microbial communities from Arlington Agricultural Research Station in Wisconsin, United States - UWRJ-L089-202R-1 | ecosystem: Environmental > Terrestrial > Plant litter >... | reverse complement strand
CGGAGATGGAATCCTCATCTCCATAGACTCTTATCACGAGATGACCAACAGCGCCCATATGTGGTACAACTGGAAGCCGAATTCACGAGAGCAGGCTCATAAGTACACGTCTAGCGGTCACTTCTTCCGTGATGCTTCTGACGAGCTTATCTGGTCTGGTTCGCACAGTCCCACCGATGGTCTTCGCCACACCATTAGCCAGTTGGAGGGCAACGGATCATTCCTACCTGTGTGGCTTGATGCACCCTTCCTTTGGTTGCTCAATGGCGATGAGGCGAATCAGGACAGCCGCAGTGATGCATACAAGGAGTTCAATGCCCAGCACTCATCCCATTTCCCGCAGCATGTGAAACGAGCTATCAAGGTGGCGTTATGACGAACAAGACGGTAATCGACGCAGAAGAGGCGCTTGAGCTTTTCCGTTCATATGTAGAAGTCAGTACCGACTATGTTGATATTGACGACGAGGCTTGGGAGCGAATCAAGCCTGACCCCGGTGACTTCATGTACGTTCGGGATATCGTTGCCGAGCTTCGTCTTCTGCCCGAGGAAAAGTTCCCGACTATGCTCTGGGACAGTGCAAGCCATGCTGAGCCTCCCTACGACCTCAACGCGCTGAAAATCCCGGCTGACGGTGTTGCCGCGCGCATGACCGGTACTCTCTACGAGCTACAGTACCGCCCCATCGTCTTCGACCCCGAGCGCGAAGAAATGACTCCCGAATTCGTGAATTTCGTGCGCGAGGAAATCGGTCTTGTGGATCGTCTGCTTCTTATCAAGTCGTCAACCGTTATCGACAGCATGATGAATAGCAGTGTGTGGTACGCAAGCTCCCTCCTTCGACCCATCCTCGACCTGTTCCCCAACTCCACCGTTCTTGTCATCCACAACGATGACTCCTTAACGAGCTTTGTAACAGGAGACTTCACGGACAAGGAATCCATCTCATACCGCCACCCGTCTGCTGAGCATTCGGGCCTTATCTATGATGATGTCCCGTGAAGGGCTTAGTGTCCGGCATTGAGATCAATGCCCATCTCATCGAGAACTCAAATCGCCTCCTATCCGAGTTTCTTGGAGGCGGTGGAGTGGGAATCAACCGCTTTTTCGTGAGCGAGTTCTACGTTCCCTCGTACCCCGAACTGGCAGAGTATGTATCGTCTGGCGAAGCCGCCAAGATTTTCCCAGCAAGCAAGATTTCGAGCATTATGAGTTCGTCGCTCATCTCTCAGCTACGCGAGAAGAATGCTGACCGGACTCATTCATTTCGAGGATTCTCGGAAACTGATACGGTATTCACACCACATGATGTATTCAACCTTATGGGTGGAGCGAAGCGTGCCGCATTTGACTACGACCTACAGGTATTAGTGCGGAATCTAGAGCCTTGTGAGAATGGGAATCTGGCGGTATTCAGGATATACACCGAATTCAACATGCGCTCGATGCCTGATTCAGAGTTGAGCATGTTCGACCTCGGATGGTGGTGGAGCAACTTCGCCCTGTCCAGCAAGGCTCTGAATGCAGTAAGTGTCATCGAGCTTGCCAATGTCTTCGGCTTGGAAATCAGCGAGTTCGGGCGCAAGGGCGTGAATATCACGCTTACCCCGCACGAGCTAGAGCGCGCTTATGGGTTCATTGGTAGCAGTGTTCATCCTGATGAGCGCCTTGCTTGGATTAGTCTCGCCGCATGGGAAGCCGGTAACGTAAGCAAGTTCTACACCATGCTCCCGGTGGTTGTGGGGCTATCTGATACGACAACTTTCGATAACGTCCTGTCTTATCTTCGTGCTGGTCTATCCAGCGTTGATGAGGTGCGCAAGTATGTTCAGGCTGATATCGAACTGGCTACAGCACAGCCATACTTTGATGCTGGGGTGTTCAAGTTCTCCACTGTGCGTAAGGCTATATCTACAGGCGTTGACGCTAGCCTGATGAGGGATCTTATCGCTGGATAGCTAGGTTCGTACTGATATACGGTGGTAGTCTCTTCGGCATGTCAAACAACACGCCATTCGACCCTCAACAGCCGCCAGCACCTCCCCAGAGCGCTTATCCAGCCCCAGCGCCGCCACCTACCGGTCTGCCGAATACATCCACGCCGCCTCCTGTGGGCTATCCTTCAGCGCCATCCAATGCTTATCCCGTCACGCCCGATTTCGTGGCAAACAAGACATCGACTAAGCGAGAGGGCGCAGCCAAGTCTTTTCCTTTCCTCGCCGGGGTGGGTATTCTCGCGGCGATTGTGGCGTTCTGGTTTGACGGTATGAGAGTGACGGTCTTCGCTCTGCTGCTTCCGCCGCTGACTCTCGGCTTCACCATCTTCTACCGCGCTCAGGCTCAGAAGGCGGGTGAAGCGCTCGGGCGCTGGAACCTGACCTTAGCACTGGCTATCATCGCAACCGTTCTGGGACTTGGCGGACAGCTACTCAAGTTCATTATTCTAGGCTCGCTCTAGTTCAATAGGCTGAGAACTTGACGTAGGTGTTTCAGTGGCATCCGGCGATCCTCTGGGTGCCACTGAACACCGTACAGTCGGTTGAAGTCGTCTTCGATTGACTCGACCACCTCGCCACTACGAGCGACAACACGGAAGCGCGGCGGTATCTCATCCAACGCCTGATGATGGTTGCAGTGGACAGTGGCTTTCCTTCTTCCGAAGGCGCGCTGTAGGTCGGAGTCCTCTAGCGTTATCTGAACCCGTGACATGTGCTTCTCTTCATACATCCTCGGATTGACATGCTTGTTCTCTTCACCGAGGTCTTGAATGAGGGTTCCGCCTGCCATCACATTGAGTAGCTGCATTCCGCGACAGATGCCGAGGATGGGAAGCCCTCGGTCGATAGCCAGCGAAGCAGCATCCCTCTGAATCTCGTCAGCATCGGGGAATGACTGCCCTTGGCGGCGGTAGCTGGTCGCTCCGTTGTAGAAAGCCGGGTTGACATCTTCGCCGCCGCCAAGGATAACGCCATCAACGTGCCTCATTAGCTCCACCGTCTGCGCTGCGCCGTATTCCAGCACAGGTACGAGGATTGGTCTGTAATCGCGTTCCATCGCCTTAGCGAGGCGTAGGTAGTTCTTATGAGATGCGTTGTGAGCATCCACGCTTACACGTTTGGTGGGGTCGCCGGTAATTTCCAAGATAGCGATGCGTTTGAGTTCAGGCATGTGGATGAGTCTACAACGCCCAGTCTATCCACAGGTCGATTTAGTACACCAAGCCAGCCGAACGCTCAAGGTTGAGTGATGAGATGTGTTCGTCAAATTCCTCTTCGAGGGCAGTGACGAGATTCGCTGCCTCTCTATCGCTGAATGATGTGTGAAATACCAATCCAAAGTCTGTGCCGTGCGTGTGGTTGCTGATATCACCACGGACAACTGCGGCGACATCTCCCGCCGTTGCATATGGAGTCCAATTCTGCTCTGGTATGTACTCACCGATAAGGCACTCCGTACATCCGCAGCCGTCAGGGTCTACAGCCATGTAATCATCATTGAACCTTGGTGTGCCGACAGCAGAGATGGCGTTGCTATAACCACCCAGATGTTCTAGGTAGTCTTCTTCAACGCGGGTCACGAAATCTCGTGTTGTATAGCTGTCAAAGCCGCTGCGGAACATCAGGTTGAACTTGTTGCTGTTCGACTGGTTATCGACAAGCTCGGCATTGTCTTCATCGTCCGGGTTGAACCAATCTGGTGCATTCATCACCGCGAGGATGTCACCGATGGTTGCCTTGTCAATCCACTCATCCTCCGGCACGGAGGCACCAGATTGGCAGTCTGCGCACTTGCAACCATAGAGATGCAGTTCCTTGGCATTAGGGAAAGCCTTAGCCTTCGGATCGATTTCCTCAATCTGTGCAGGCTTGGGTACGATATTCTCCAAGCGCGGCTCGGGAGCAGGCGCAACGGATGTCCCTTTGTAGACATGGGTGGCTTTGCCATTTTTGTCTACGATTGGGGTGCGTTCTGTGTCGCTCACAATATCTCCTTCGGATAGGTGATAGTCTAGCAGTTAGGAACGACGGCATGGTTTCCGATTCTTGGTCACCTGTGCCGGATAGTATGAACAGTATGAACCCCAACGAAGTGAACCGACGTATTGAGAAATTGGTTTCAATCGTATGGCGAAACGGTGGGGCGGTTGGTGCAGTTGGCTTCTTCAGTGAAGCGATGAAAGAATTTGATTGCCGTGAAGATGATGTTCGCATCATTCTCAGACAGGCAATGGACGAAAAGAAGCTCGATATCAACCGTGCTTGGCAAGTGATTATCCCGAAGTAAAGTGTATTTTTAATCCATCGAAACGAGAGGTAGTATTGACATGTTTTCCAACCGTATCCGCGAAACAGCAAAGAACAAGAACTTCCTCACCGCCCGATTCTGGGGCGCGCGAGTTCTCGCATTAGCACTGGCGCTGTACCTGCTTGTTGACCTAGCCCCCTTGATCGTAAAAGGGTTTGGTGAACTTTCAGCTACAGAGGTTGTGGCGATTGGCGGCGCGTTGCTGCTGTCGTATCTCATCATTGTTCGACCGGTCATCGAAACCATCGTCAACAGACGGGATGCAAAGAAGGCGGCTGCTCTTACACCAGCTACAGCAGCTATCGTTGACTTCTCTTCGCTCTCCACCCGTGAGTCAGCGCTGCACATTCCGACCAATGTTCCCAACCGTCTCCGTGAAGCTGTTATCTGGGAGGCTGAGATGAGCGAGGATATTTCGCCCACAGGGGTCGCCGCTGCTGCGAAGACCGTACTCGACCGATACAGAGGTGGTATCCCACAGGATGACGTGGCTCATGTTCTCGCTGTTCACGAGGCTGGTCACGCCACTGTCGCGCTGGCGTTGGGTCGAGCGGTGGTGGGAATCAAACGCGATGACCACTCAGGGGCAACTTACTCGCTGAACCAGTTCTCTTCACCGACATCGCTTGACATCTGGAACGACATGATTCTCACGGTCGCGGGTACTCAGGCGGAGCAGCTTTGGTCTAAGTGGGATAACAAGTACCCCACCAATGGACATGACGACCGTAGCGACGCGATGGGCTTCGTCACCATCCTGACGTTTGCTGGCTGGACTCCTGATGCCTCGGTCAACTCTGACATCGACAGCCTTCTTCGGCACGCACAGAAGGAGGCTCGCCGCATTCTCCTTGAAAACAAGACGACACATGACGAGCTTGCCGCCCTCGTGCTTGCCAAGGATGTAGTTACCGCAGCGGAGATCCTCGAAGTGGCAAAGAAGAACAAGCCAGCCGCGTAACAGTTGTGTGTCGAACTTGACATATTACAAAGATGAGTTAGACTACCCCCGCCTTACTGGGCAGAGGGAGTTTACAACCGTTGAGTACCGTCAAGTTCGACACCGACTACACCGCGCATCGTAAGCGTCCACGCATCACCACTATCGCGCTGGCTTTCATCATTGCACTCATCGCGTTCCCCGTTGCGACCTCCGCCGTCGCATCTCCTGTCGGTTTCCAGAATAGCTCTGATGAGCTTCGCGCTATCGAGTCTCTTGGTTATGCCGGTATCGTAGATCCCGAAGTAACCTTTGTCACGGTTGACGACCTGCATGTACTCGGCTCGAAGGCGACCGGATACGTCAATGTATTTGATGAGAATGATGTCATCTACCTTCGCCCGTTCAGCAGTAGAGAATTCAATGAGAGCCGTAGCTATTGGAATGCAATCGTCATCCACGAATACGGACACATCCTGCAAAAGCGACTTGTGGAATCGATTACCGACAACCCATACGAACGATACAGCGAACTGGTAAAGCTGAATGCCATCCTTTCTGACGGCGCACCAGCCATTCCCAACGAAGAAGAGGATGGCGAGCGTGTTGTTATTTTCTCTGGGCTGGAAACCAATGCCGACTGCATACTTATGGTTCTCCGAGGATCGCTTCGATCCGGTTACATTGATGCCATCGATGGCTGTGAGTTGCGACCCTCCGCAATTGCCGCGTCTATCATCGACGGTGAGTACCCAACCGAAGCCAGCATCGCCAAGTATGAGGAAATAGTTCAGGCTCGATGGGACAAGGAGCAGAAAGAACGCATAGCGGCGTTCGAGGAATATCTAGAACGCGAGACTAACCGCCACGGTGAGTAGCTCTTAGAAGAGAGCGTCTTTCTCACCATCGGTGATGGTGTCATAAGGGTCGTCCAACATGTAGAAGACTGTTATCTCTACGCCCGTGTATTCATCAGCCGCCGCGATAGCCTTGTCTTCCTGATAGTAGTGGATGCTCCCATTGACCGTGTATTCCTCGCCATCAACCGTATAGACGTATTCCAGTGCGTAAGCATCGCCATCGCTTCCACGGCTCAGGTCAGGAACCAGATCATATTCACCCGTTGCTACACCCGTGGTCTTCCCCTGAAAGTGAGTGAGGTTGAAGGTGTGGAAAGCCGCGCCGAAGACGAAGAAGACACCAGCAATGAAGAATCCAGCGAAAAAGATTGCGCCGAGCGCGAATCTGAACTTCTGTAGACTCGTGAGGGGCGGTATCTTGGACTCTTGCGGGGCGCTGGGGTTGTCTTCACTCATGCTCGAAGTCTAGCCCATCGTTGCCCCGAACCGTAAAACTATGCGCTCGTCACCCCTACAGCAGCGGCGGCACAACCGATGTCTTCGCATTGCGGTAAACTAATCCAAGACAACCAGTAACCGCCAGCAAAGGATCGCCATGTCGAACACCGTACCCACACCTATCACGGACAAGAACGGCAAGCAGACCACCGTACACAAGAAGGTCGATGACTCATCTGTCGGCGTAGCCCGTGTTGCTGGCATTGCGCAGCCGTCCGACCCCTACACAACCATCAACCCTCTCACCGGCAGGGACTACCCCGCTGGTCTGACTCACCGTGATATCGAGAACGCAACCGACTCATTCCTTGTGACTGCCGTATTCACCGCAACCCACACGCCTACTGACGAAGAGGGAAACGAGACGGGCGACACAGTTGAGATCGACTCGCTCGGATTCTCCTACAACGACTTCGATGAGGACTCTCAGGAAAAGGCTTTCAACATCATCCTCAAGTTCGCAACCGAGAACGAGGATATCGTCAAGGAAGCGCTTGAGCTTGCTGGTTACTACCCGGATGACCTCGGTGGCGACTTGAACTACACCATCAACGGTCACGGCACGGGCTTTTGGGATCGTGAGCTACTAGAAGACAACGACTTGGGCAAGAAGCTCACTGAGGCTGCAAGCAAGATGCCGGGTATGGATGTCTACGTTGGCAACAACGGCAAACTCGACCTCAACTAAAACAAGGATGACCATGAGTAACACAACCAATCCCACACCTATCGTTGACAAGAACGGAAAGCACACTACCGTTCACAAGAAATCTGGTGACGCTACAACCGGTGTATCTCGCGTTGCCGCGCTCGGTGCTGCTGCCAAGCCGGAGAAGAGAACTGTAGTCGCTGAGCCGACCTATGGCTACTACCCGAACTTGAAGAAGACCGATGTTGTCGAGGTCGGCGCTCGCAAGTCCAAGGATGACAACACTCAGGAGCTATTCCTCAATGGCGTTGTCATCGGCAGGATTTCTTCCAATGACGAGACACAGCACCACAAGATTGCCGGTAGCCGCCTCAGCCGCACAGGTGGAGTCCGTAAGGTGTGGCGTGCATACGGCAGCGCGCCTAGGATTGGCAACGAGAACGGTGGTCGTCCGCTGAGCAGTGACGACTTCTCCAAGGGCAAGGCTGCTTACGATCTCGCCAACCAGATGTCTCGCGCCAACGAGACGGCTCGGGAGTACCGGAACTACATCGACAACGGTGGGGTCTATATCGACAAGGGCGAAGGATATGACTCCGGCTGGGAGGTTCGTGGAACACCGCTTGCTGTGCCGGAGGGTACCACAGTGAAGGTGCGCAAGGAATCGGGACATCTTGCCACAGGCGCATTGCTGATGAAGTCCGACGCTAGCTGGACGAAAGCGGAAATTGAGTTTGCGGATGATTCTGGTCAGAGGGTCTGGGTCAGCTTTGGCTACGACGGCGACAGCTTTGCCTACTCATTCGAAAGAGATGGATCTCTGTGGAGCAACGGCGGTAACGGAACTCCCTCTGACTCCCAGCAAGAGTTCATCGACAAGGTGGAGCAGTTCACCAAGGGTGTATTCGTCGCCAATAAAGCTGCTCTCTAATTCGAACCTGTTGCGTCCTGCCGCTTGATGTGTCAGAATCCCTCTGACCATTAGGAGGTGCCATCATGCCAGAAGTTCTCAACATACGCGACTTCGGCGGTCGCGTGCCTTCTGGCGCAGTGTATATCGGTCGTGCTCGCAAAGGTGAGTTCAACAAGTGGGGAAATCCGTTCGTGATGAACGGCGAGCGTGACCGCGACCTTGTTATCCGCAACTACCGCGACTGGCTTCTGGATCAGCCGGAGCTTGTGCGGCAGGCGAAGGAAGAACTAGCTGGCAAAGACCTTGTGTGCTTCTGCGCGCCGAAGGACTGTCACGGACATGTCCTGATGGAAGTCGCCAATAGCTGATATGCCCTTTCAATACTTTGATTAGGGTTCATAGAACGGGTAGTCCTCGCCCCGTTTTGGGGGTGTTTATATGCAAACAAATAGGCTACATATTGTCCCGATTGCTCTCAGACATCTATTTGGTCGGGATAATGTAAAAATGCTCCCAACTGCCCTTTCAGAAATACTCCGCCGCGATACGGCTGAGAACTCCATCATGCAGACGATTACCATAGCCGTCTCAGCCATCCTCATCGCAGCAGGTCTTGTGACCGCGCCGGGTCTTATAAACAACGCGCGCGACAACAACGCCACCACGGATCTAGCGAACATGGCTTACGCTCAGGAGTTCTATCTTTCTTCTGACGGCGTTTATACCGAGCGCGTCACCGAAGACCTAGCCGATAGCGAGGGCTGGTGGCTAGGCAAGATGGGGAATATCAAATACTCTCTTTCTGGGAACGTGGTAAATCATGCAGCGCTTATATGTGTCGCCCCGGATACCGCATACTTGCTCAAAGCGGAGTCAAGCTCCGGCAAGGTATTTTTCCGCGCCTCTGGTAGCGGCAAGACAAGCACTGTTATAAGTGAACTCACCATCGACCCGTGCCTCATGGCGCTACCCGGATGGGATGACTTTGTTGCTGGTAGCGGTGGCGGCGGTGCCATACCTCCGGTTACCACTAGTCAATTCAGCGTATACAACGCGCCTGTGGTCGGAAACGCAATTGCCTTCGGTGAAGGTGTCTTCGTAACAGCACACCCTGTTAATGGAATCAGTACATCGACAGACGGCGTGAACTGGACATCTGTTTCCTCGATCACAGGAATCGGTGACATCGCTTACGGGAATGGCTCATTCGCTGCTTTTGGTGTTGACCCCGACACATATGAGCAAGAGTTCTACTACTCGCCCGATGGAGTAACGTGGACTCAGACGACCCTCGCTGTTCCTTCTGGTTACAACATGCATTCATATCAGGTGGAGGGAGACAGCGGAAATCTGGTCGCCCTTCTCACCGGATACACACCAAGCTGGAGCGAGTTCCGCACCATGATTTACACTTCGTCAGATGGCGCAACTTGGTCACTACAGGAAAACACGGTTTCTGCTGATTCCGTCTACCCGTCATTCTCTGCTACGAACAATCGCTTCTTTATCACTGATCAGACTGTTTCTGGCGAGCTACGTATCAGGGTTTCAGAGGACGGAATGACCTCTACCTCGACACTCATCAACTCTGATGGATTCACCGTTTCCTCCATTGCTTATGGAGGCGGCAAGTATCTTGCCGTTGGTGCCGGGGATGGTCGTTACTACACATCGACAAACGGCATTGACTGGACTGAGGGTGTTCTAGCGAATGGCTCCGCAACATGGTCGAATGTTGACTATGCAGGCGGCACGTTTATCGTTACCGAAAGCACCGCTCAATGGCAGCTTCCGCGTATCCTGACATCATCCACAGGTGAGCCGGGTAGCTGGACTACCCATACCGAATACGGAGCTTCTGAGAGCTTCAACATCATAAACAGTGCAGTGGGTAACAATCTCTACGTCGGAATTAGAGATGAACTCAGTCTGTACTCCTACCAGTTCAACGTTTTGGTATTCACGCCGTAACAGGTGAATGGGCGAAAGCCCCGAGGCACATCTAATCGTCTCGGGGCTTTCGCTTCTTGTGTTCTGACAAGAAATCTATATTCGACGTGTCTTATCTCTGCGGTAGACTACAAGAATACGAAAGGCAGCTATGTCAAACACCACCACGCCTACTCCAATTACGGACAAGAACGGAAAGAAGACCACCGTTCATAAGAGAGTCACGCCCAAGCCGACCTCTGATCGAGTTGCCTCAGTCAGCATTCCGGTGGATGACGGTTTTGACCGCAATGAGCTTACAGCGGAGTACATCGGCAACTTCAGACTAACTTCCCCAGACCACCTCAGAGTTGAGGTTGACTATGCCTTGCTGAGCGCGATGTCTGATGACATCAGCTACAAGCGGGATGTCTTTATTGGACAGGAACAGCTAAATGCCATCGGCAAGTCTGTAGTCGGTGACCGCTTCGAACTCGACTACAACATCGACTCACCAAACCGCAAGGTAGATATCTCGCTGGGTGAGTACAAGCAGATCCTAGAAGCCATCATCTCTTCCCCCGCTGACGAGAACCTCTACACTCCCACAGAGGCATACAACAATGCGCGTAGCGCCTTCTTCAAGCCAGCAAGCGAGGGCGGCTGGGTTCCCGAAGCCGACGACAGCTTCGATGCTGGATGGAACAGGGGAGTGGAGTACGGGAAGCAGCAGGGTTTGATATCCGATGTTGCGCCTACCGGTCGCGGTCGCAAGGACATAACATGGGAGCAGAAGGCTATCGCTGCGGCACAGATGGATGCCGGAGCCGCTGCTTATAAAATGGGTATCGCCACATTAGAGCCTTCCGGTGATATCCGCCGCGACTGGCACGAGATCACCGGATCACAGCTTGTGGGAAGTGTGGGAAACTGGCTGAGCCAGAACAGACACCCTGTATCTGACCGTCATCTCGGCAGGCTGTTCAAGGAGTTCCTTGGTGATGAGTGGTCTGACGACCTTCCCGCATTGGAGAAGAGTAGGTTCGAGAGACATCTGGTGAACGTGCGTGACTTGCGAGAGTTGTTCGGAGAGATTGCCGTCTCCAAAGGTCTATAGGAAGTTATTGACTAGACGGCGTTAGTCTACTAGACTAACGGTATGTATACTGAGGACACCATCAAGGGACTGGTTCGAAACCACGACCTCATGCGTCTATGCTTCATGGAGAGCGGAAGATCCGTCAAGGCTTTCCACGATCTCCGCAAGAAATTCGGTATGCCCTTTCTTCTCCAGAACATGATGCCCACTCTGCTTCCGGCTGCTCGGAACGCGATGCATGGCGGATTCAACTTCGGAGGCGACCCCGAGATTGTCCGTAAAACCATCTCCGAGATCCGACCCTTCATCAAGCGTGTCGAGGACGGTATGGATGAAGCAGGTATCCCTCACAGCCGCCGTAATGCTCTTCTTCTGATGGCTTTCCACTTCGCTGAGGAATACTACCGAGGGGCAAGCATCGACATCGCCCTGCTGGACGAGTTGGTCGAGCACTTCGGCTGGCATCGAGTCGTCGGTATGGCGAGTTCCGGGTTGACATTCACCGCCATGAAGCAGGGCATCGATGACAACATCGACCCCGAGCTTCTCGTTTCCCTGAACGGTTTCCAGTAGCACATCTGTCGGCTAACTTTTTCTGAGTTTTTCTTCACGACGGGGAGAAATCAGTCATACTAGCCGAATGAATCCACAACCCGCTGGTTGGTACCTTCGCAACCAAAACGACAACATCGTCCACTACTGGGATGGAGCCGCTTTCACGGGGCACACCAACCCTCGTACCGACTTTGACTTTCCCGTCTTTCAAGAGCCTGCCGCACCGGTAGCTCAGACCGCTCCTGCTCCTGAGCAGCCGGTCTACAACCCCGCTTCAGCACCTCAGCCTGCCTACGGCTCTGTTCCGCCTCAGCCCCAGCCGCAGTACGGCGGATTCCCCGCTCAGCCGCAGTATGGACAGGCTCCTGCTAAGACTGGCGTGAACAAGCCGTTGCTATTTGGTCTTATCGGTGGAGGTGTCTTGTTGTTCATCATCGGCATCATCGCTGTTATATTCCTCATCCTTCCGAATGGCGGTAATGACCCCAGTGATGTTCCACCGATCAGCGCTCCGACCAGCGAGCCGTCAGATCCTTCCGACGAGCCTTCTGATGAACCGTCAGAAGAGCCTTCCGAAGACCCTACGGACGAGCCTTCGGATAACGCCGACCGCGATGAGGCTGGTTTCGTTCAGACCATCAACGCCTACCCCGGTGAGAACCCCTATGCGGGTGTGCCTGACCAGAGCCTCATCGACCTTGGTGATGGCGTTTGTCTCATCTTCGAGAGTGGTGGAACGGTCGAGCAGGTTGCAAAGGCTCTTACCGATGCGGGTCTTCCCGCCGAGTACGCTGGTTACTTCACGGCTACCTCAGTGCGCTACCTCTGCTCCGATTACCAGCCGCTCATCGATGACTTCATTGAGCAGAACACCTAAGCAGTAAAGAAAGAAGCCCGTACCGCTCTCACGAGTTGGTACGGGCTTTTTCTTTGTCGTGACCCAGCAGTAAACTCGGGGTATGGGAGGTCTTGTGATGTCGAACAGAATACCCACGCCGATAACGGACAAAAACGGCAAGCAGACGACCGTACATAGGAAACCTTTCACCGATTCATCCCTCTCCATCGAGCGGATATCGTCAATAGCCGGGACAGTGGAGTCGAAGAAGATGCACGCTATTCATACAACAGACCTCGGTGAAACTGTACCAACACCAGCCGCCTATGACCCTGATAACCCAGAATGGTATGAGCCGGTCGTCTTCCACCACTATGAGGGTGAAAATCCGATACCACTTGCACCAGAGGGATATAGCGGAGCACGTTGTCCTGAGTGCCTCTGCTTCCTCACCAGAGATGAGCTTCGTGAGGGTCAGTCCGGTGATTCCATCAAATGCCCGAACTGCAACGTAACCAACAATGACCGCGACTATGGAGATTTCAATGTTGCGCTCGCCGCAGAATCCGCTTACCTTTTTGATTCTGATAACGTCCGTGCCGAGTCATGGTTCCATGCCACTCAGAACAAGGACTGGTTCAATGAGGTACTAGAATCACCTGATCAGCCAATCGTCCACGTCGGTAGCCTTGACGCTGCGATAGCACGAGCCAAGTCCGTATCTAATGGGTCGAGTAGATATGAGTTCTCCATCTATGAACTTCGTATCAAACCAGAAGCCGAGATAACACCGACGATTCTTGTTGATGCTGACAACCTCGCGCCGAACTTCGTCACTGATTTCCCCGATTATGACGACCCGGATGATGACACTGAGGATTTTCCTGACACGTTTTCACCAACAGCAATCGGGCGTTACGTCAACGGATTCGAAGATCATGGTTCGGTTAGCCTCGCGTCGGTGCCCTCGAACTTCGAGGTTGTCGGAAGCAGAACATTCTCTATATCGGATATAGGGGATGCTAAAGGCGCATTCGGTCAGCAGCCTTAGTCCGACGCACCCGCTATGATTGCTGTATGAGCAACCTACAGCCCACCCCAATCACGGACAAGAACGGCAAGCAGACCACCGTTCACAAGAAGCCTCTTTCGACCGTTGAGAAAGTGCGCGAGCTTCCATTCCCGACCGCCCAGTGGTCTGCTCGTGACGAGAACATGGCGAATATCGATGATGTTGTTGTGGAATACGTCCGCAAGGGTCTTTTCAGCGAGAAGAAGACGATGATTCCCGGTGTGAGGCGCTTCGAGGTTTCACTTCCCGTAGGCGAGATGTCCGATGGCAGGGATTTCCATATCAACGTCCGCCTTGACTACTTCAATGCGGTAGAAGGCTCAACCCACCGCAACGAGAGCCTCGAACCCGTCAAGGACTTCTGGGATGTGACATTCCGAGGCAAGGTGATGGACAAGCACGGCAATGTCGGGCAGGAAGGTCAGATTCAGGACATGCTTCTTGACATCAAGCACGGAGGCGAAACTAACCCTGCTGCCGTCACCCTTCACGAGGCGTGGAATGAACTCCACCTCAACATCGCGCGACCCGGAACACGCAAGCAGATTGACTATGCCGAGGACAATGGGCTGTCTTGGCGTGACGAGTCGCAGCAGTCAGAACTAGCAGACATCATCCCTGATGACAACGGACACGAGTTCGGTTCCAGTTACCTTATACATGATGTAGATGCTGCCGCTATTGACCGCGCGCTTGATGTTCTGCTCACGGCGAAAGTTCAAAAGGGAATCTAGTCGCTTCTGGCTTTATTGCTCTTCTTATCCCCTAGGATTTAGGTCGCAGTACGGGCAACGCCGTGCTGATGACTAAGGATAATAAGACTTGCTTTTCAACCGACTGAAAACTGCCCAGAAGCCCACCACCGACTATGTGACATTGCGAGAACTCGCAACATCCAAGTTTCCAAAAATTCGTGCGGCTGTAGCAGCCAACCCGAACACCCAGAGCTATGTTCTGGAAACGCTCGCCACCGATTCCAATGCAACCGTTCGTGCTCACCTTGCTACCAACAAGAATCTTCCAGCGAAGTCATGGGACGTTCTTGCAGATGACAAGGACGAAAAGGTCAAGGAAGCATTAAAGCTGGCTCATCCCGAGAAGCCAGCTAAAAAGGGACACCGCGCTTAGTTTGACTTTCGTGGTTATATCTACTAAGTTAGGGATATGACCATGAGCGAACTGCACCCGCAGAGCACCCGCACCCATTCGGGCAAGGTGGGTGTATTCGTGTTCAATCAGGGAGTATCCCTTTCGCTCAAGCAGACCCGTATGTTGGATCTTGCTATGCGCATTGCCGAGACGACCGATACCAACAGCAAGCATGGCGCGGTCATCGTTCGCGGCGGTCGAGTCCTTTCGGTTGGAATCAGCAAGTGGCGCAACCGCAACCTCCAGCCCATTCTGGGATACAACCCCAATGTCACCGTACATGCGGAGATTGATGCTCTTAGTCGTGTTAGCGACGCGAAGGGCGCAACCATCTATGTTGCCCGTGTCAACAACCAAGGCGAGCGGCGCATGTCCCGTCCATGTGCGACGTGCGAGAAGGCTCTGAATGATGCTGGTGTGAAGCGCGTCATCTACACCGTTCCGTAGCTCGGTAATAGGCGGTCACACCGTACCTGTACAATCAGGATATGAAGATCCCCAAGCCGATTGTTGACAAGAACGGTCGTCGCACCACAGTTTTTGTCAACCCCTTCAAGTCCGACAAGATCAAAGACAGGCTGGGTCGTATCGACAACGCCGCTGGTATCGTCCATGTCTCAGAGAACCCGATGTGGGAAAGCGAGAGGTGGGCTTCCTACACTCCTGAGCAGGTTCTCGCCTTCTTCCCCGCCGCCACTGAGGTTTCTCTGTTCCACGCTTCCGAAATCAACCCTGACCCCGTTCGAGCGAGTCTGACCTTCCGAAGCCAGCCGCTATCAGTTGGCTCTGAGCGCTCTGGGGCTTCGTGGAACCGCGAGGTCGCCGCTGACATGCTCTCCGATAAGCTCGGCGGCGTGGGTCTGGCAGGGAACGACGAGTCCGGCAGTTTCGTTGCCATGAGCTTCTCTTCCGTCGTGGAGCAGAACTCATCACATACGGATGTGCTCGCAGCATACGCGGAGGTCGAGCCGAAACTGGCTGGTGTCGCCAAGAACAGACGTGCTCTGGAGAAAGAGATACGCGATCAGAACGAAGTGACAAGCACCGTTGCAGCGCTTGGATCTGACGCTGTGCTCTCGCTGTCTATCGATGGCACCAACGAGGCTATGCTGCGCGCAGTTCCGTACCACAGTGCTCTGCGTGGAAACTACGGCGGCGATATATACCTCGCGCTCGCCAAGAACCCTGCTACTCCGAAGGCAACAATATCGGCGCTCATCAAGAATCACTCCGCGCAGTTCCGTTCCGTCAACATGCCGTTGCTCCTTGAAGGTCTACGCCACATCAAGGAAACCAAGGAACTCGACTACCGTGAGTCAGAGCATCTTGACTTCCGAATCGGACATCTTGAAAATGAGATAGCGCGTCAGGAAGCCAACTTCTAATACGGGTAGTGGTTACCTGTCTTGCCAGAACGGTAGATAGATGCTACGGTTTATACATGATATTCTCCGAGCCTGAGCCGTTTGATGCGGCGCGCTCGCCTTTGGATTTCATCGCCAAGCGCACACCCAATCGTGATACCACTGTTCACATCCGCGTTCCCCTCGAACCGAGCAACCTGTTTATCGGCGGCAAGGAGAACAAGGAAGGCGCATACCTGCTGTACACTCGCACGCTATGCGGTCGCCGTGTTCTGCAAAGAGAATACGACCTCACCGGCACATTCAACGATGAGCGCATCTGTATGCGTTGTCACAAGGCGATGGGTGAACACTCAATTCGTATCTTCGAGCGTGAGTTGCTTATGAGTAGAAGCTACAGGGAGTACACGGGCGAAAACTACTGATTCATTTCTCGTATACAAATATGCAGGTATCCGGTAGAATCAAACTATGAAGATCCCCAAACCCATCGTTGACAAGAACGGCAAGCGAACCACCGTTCTTATCAATCCCTTCAAAAAGGAAACTGGTAGTGACCGCCTCGGCTCGGTTGCTATTGCCAAGGCGCTGCCGTTCGGTGATCGCAATGATCCCGAGTTCTGGGACAATGACTACAGCGGTCGTTTCAGCGAGAGACAAGTCAAGGCGTACTTCCCGCTTGCTCGGGATGCCAAGCTCTTCGGCGCTATGCCGATGACAGGAAGTGACAACTCGCTTATCCAGTTCACCACTCCAAAGATACCGGTGAACAAGAACAAGGGGCTGGCGGACATGCTGGAAACCCATGTCGCCACAAACCTCGCATCTGACTTCTACGATACCGAAGCTGTATGGATTCAGGACTCCAAGGGTCAATCGGTTTCTCTGGTGTTCACCGCTGATATCCCGACGAATCACTCGTCATCTGATATCGCCGCCGCCTATGCGGGAGTGGCGGATAAGCTCCGCAATGTCAAGATCACCGCTGGAAATTCATTCGCCGCAGCACTACGAAGCCAGAAGTCTGCAACGAGTAAGGTGAGCGGTCTAAGCGTCACCGAGCTTGCGGAGGTTGCACAGGGCGACGATGCGGAAGCCATCAGGGTCATACCGCATCTTGACACCAGAACTCGGTTCAGTGGTGGGGTCTACATGGATATGGCGAATAACCCCAACACGCCGAAGGCGACCATTCACGCGATGGTCAGAGAGCACCGTACATTCCAGCCCGGAACAGAGCACATGGCTTACGAGGCTTTTGATACCATCCGTGCCAACCACTCGCTTTCATGGTCGGAGAACATCTCACTGAAAGTGACGATGGAGTCGCTACAGCGTCAGATGGATAAGGCTTAGGACTTAGCTGCCTGCTCGTCAACAACGCTGTAGTACAGCGCGCTGACCTCTACAGGGGTGAGTACATCTGCCTTGGTGAGTTCATTGGTAGTCATGTTTAGTCCTTCATCGATTCGAAAATTTCCTTGCAGGTGGGGCAAACCGGGTACTTCTGGAAGTCGCGGGTCGGAACGTCCTTCTTACCGCATACGGCGGTGATCTCCTTGCCTTCAAGGAAGGCAGCATCGAGGTCTGACTTCTTGAAGTAGTGGGCGAAGCGGTCGTGATCGCCGTCATCAGTCGTGATGACCTTCTCATCAATCTTCTCGTCCATAAGCGTGTCGCTCATTGCACTCCCTTTCGAGCCATCAGGTTAGCATCCAAATCGTTCTTTATCAAACCCTACGAGATTTTCACCTGTAACAGGTGTCACCTGATCCTGATAGACTTAGTGCAAGCGAACGGAAGTCATTATGTCTAATCTCACACCCACACCCATCGTTGACAAGAACGGTCGCCAGACCACGGTTCACAAGAACCTGAATGCTGGTACGACCGATGCGCGTGCAGCCGCAGTCGGCGCTCCCGTTGCTGCTGGTGTAGCCAAAACCTCTAACGAAGGCTATCTAGACGCTGTAGATGCCCTTATTCAGGATTACATGGGAAGCGGTATGCTCGCCCCAACACGTTCGATGAATGGCGGCAAGCGTTTCACTACCGGCGAAATCCTTATCGGTCGTGACGATGAAGATAGCCGGATATATGTCAAGATCGAATTGGAGCACTCCGACAAGCCTCGCCGCACTACCGAACTGGAAGACGTAAAAGAGGCATGGGAAATAAGCTTCACTGGCACCATCAAGACCAAGGGAATGCGAGACGGCGGCGGTGGTCAGATTCAGGATTCCCTTGCTGACGTTCAGACCGGCATTGGCTCGGAAGCCGCCGACGAGCTATCCCAGCTATGGAAGAAGAATCATCTCAATTCCCTCAATTCCGGTACTGAGGCGCAGAGTGCCAAGGTCAGAGAGATCCTAGCTGCGAGTGGGGAAAGGTACGACTTCGGCAAGCTCTCTCCCCAGATTGAAGATGACAGGGGATACCGTTATGGCAGCGGTTGGCTTCACAAAGAAGTTCCGATTGAAGACATTGACCGCGCTCTAGAAATCCTTCAGGAAGCAACAAGTCTCGTAATCAAGTAGTTGTTTCTGAGAGATAGCCGACTCTCTAGATCAATCTGGCTATCCTCGACGTTTGCTGTGATGTGTGCGCTAGAATAATCCAACGCCCAACCAGAGAAGGTCAAGGATATGACCCAGAGTACAGACGAAATCGCTTCCAAGAAGTTCCGCCATACCCGTTTGCGCGAGGGATATGATCAGGACGAGGTGGATGCCTTCCAGCACAGCGTTGTCACCGAGCTACTCGACCGCGACCAGAAGATCCTAGTCCTCGAAGGCAAGCTCGCTGCGGCAGAGGCAGCGGCAAGCCCTGTGAACACCGCTGATGAGTTCGCCAACGCAAGCACTAACAACCTACTCACTGTTGCTCGTCGTCTCTACGAATCACACGTAGCAGAAGGTCTTGCTCGCCGTGAAGAGGTTATCGGTGAAGGTCGTATTGTCGCCTCGCGTCTCATCAGCGAGTCAGAGTCCCATCTTCGTTCCACCGTTGCCGACCTGAACAACCAGCGCGAAGAGATCCAGATCAGCATCAATTCACTCACTGAGTTCGAGAAGGCGTACCACGTCCGCTTGAAGGCTCTCGTCTCAGGTCAGCTTGAATCACTTGACAAGGTTGGTCAGGAGGCTATTGCCGACTTCGCGCCGCCGACTGATGCACCTGTTGTCGCACCTATCGAGGAAGAAGGAGCAACGCCGCGACGTGCCAGCTTCCTCCCACCCACGGAACCGGCAGACGGTCTGTAAGCCCGTAAACGAAAGAACCCCTCGACTAATATCCGGTCGAGGGGTTCTTCTTTACTTCCACTACTAGTTCGTACTCACTTGAATGGTGAATACAATGGGAGCCTTGTCGGAGGTGATGTACTTGTAGTTGTTCGCTGCTGCGGGGTTGGCGTTCCAGCTACGGTCGATTCCACGGTAGGTGTACGTCTTGGCTGCGGTGCTCTGGTTGGAGTTAGCGAGCGATGCGGCTGAGAAGCCCTTTGCTTGGTGGTAACCGGTGACGGCGTTCCAGTCAGCCTGAACAGTCCACTCAGACGGAGTGAGTGAGGTTCCGACAACAGTGAAGATGTAGCTTGTCACTCCACCCGCGCTGCTTCCAACGGTGTAGCTGAATGTCGCATCTCCCGTGACGGTGTATGTTCCTCCACCGGGGATGGTAATGACGTTAGACGGGGCGGCTGGAATCTCTGGCTCTTCCGGCACCTCGGGTTCTTCTACGGGAGGCGTTTCTTCTTCTGGATCGTCAACAGGTGGTGTGCCTCCACCGGGAGTTTCATCATCCGGTGTCTCCACAGGAGGTGTGGTGATTCCGGCGAATGAAGCCCATGCAGGCTGTGAGGTGATGCAGCCGTTGATACCGAGCTTGGATACGTCGGTACTGGTGGCTCCACTGGCGGAGGAACGATAGAAGGTCTTCCCTGATGACGAGGTTGCCTTGATGACGTAGAAGTTAGGGGAGGCGCAGATGAGAGCCTCATGGGACTCCACGGAACCCGAGAGGGTGTATTTCAGTGCGGTTCTGTTGCCGAGCCAGTTGCCATCGACATCAGCAGAGCTAGCAGTGATGCTGGTGCTGTACTCCCCTGTCTCGCCCATCAACGCTTCTTCAGCGTAGGCGATGTTGGCGAGGTCGGTAGTTGCGTTGTTGTCGCGCGCGTTGTTGATAAGACCGGGTGCTGTCACCAATCCGGCTGCGATGAGGATTGCTGATACGGCAATGGTGATGGTCTGCATGATGCTGTTTTCAGCTTCATCGGCGCGCAGAAACGCGGATAGGTTTTTGAGGGGCATTTCCTCATGCTATGTCTAATTATTCATACAAATGAATGAATCTACTCTTTTGAGAACAATTATCACCTGATCTGGGGGTAGGTGAGTCCAAACTGTGTGTTTCCTGACTGATACCCGAATGAGAGCGCTATCTGGCTAAGGGGTCTATTATGGATGTACCGACACCTGACCCGTGAAACGGAAGCAGTAAAGAAGATGAGTATAGGTACAGGAATTGTTCTATTCGTAATTGGAGCGGTACTGGCATTCGCAGTGAATGGCGACCTAGGCGGTGGCTTCATTGATCTGAATATGCTCGGCTACATACTGATGGGCGGCGGTTTCATCGTCTTCCTTCTCGGGATGGCTTTCATGTTCCGCAAGCGCCAGAGCGTCACTACAACACGCAACGTGGTAGACCCCGCCAGTGGCGAGCATGTCGCCCAGCAGGAGACTACGCACAGCGGAACTCCGCTCGCATAACGGCACAGCGCGAAGCTGAGAGTTTGGTAACAAAACGAGTAATACCCCCATATGGGGGTCATTGCGTGTATCGGGTAGTAGCATTTAATGCATGATTCGGTACACAACTCAGAAAGGAACCCATCATGCGTAACTCATTCAAAGCACTCTCAGGTATTGCAGCGGCAAGCGTACTGGTAATCGGTCTAGCAGGCTGTACCAGCGAACCTGATGTAGAGGACACCCCAGACGTAACCACTCCGCCAGCAGGCGCGACTTCTCTTTCCGTAGACGGCGGCTCCACAGACGTACTCATTGACATGTCATTCGATGAGATGCTGAGCAGCATGGGAATCGAGTTCGGCATCAGCGGCAACACCGCGATGAATGAGGGCATCGTCAGCATCCCGGTAACAGGTGGTGAGCTTTTCCTCAGTGAAGACGGCTCCGAGGTTACGGGCGAGATAGCTCACGAAGGCTCGGGTATCACCTTCGCAGCAGACGGCACCATGTTGGAAATCTCTGACCTCAGCATTGACACCGAGAGCGGTGAGGTCTGGGGTGAGGTAGAAACTGACGGAGCATCCGAGGATGTTATCGAAGATGGTGATGTAACCGATGATGACGGTGTTGTCGAGGGCGGAGACGACGCTGAGGGTAATGACGGCGATACCGGAGATGAGGATCGTGTTCTCATCTTCACGCTCGACATGACCAATATGGAAGATGTTGTCTGGGAGAACGGCGTGCTTACGCTGAACGGCTCTAACGTGATGCTGTCGGCTGACACCGCAGCACTACTGAGCACCACATTCCCCGGCACAGACGCGATCATGGCTGACACCGTGATTGGCGAGGTTGACGTTATGGTAAACGCAACCGAGGAAGACTAACGAATACGGGTACTGACGAGTAGCCGTCTAAATAAATAAGAAACACCCCGGAGGATATGCCTTCGGGGTGTTTCTCTTTTTCTGTTGTTTAGCCGTTTCGACGGAAAGAAGAAAGGATGTATCCGTGGTTGATGTTCAGTAGGACGATGGCTACCCCGATGATGGTTGCGCTACCGAAGTACCCATTCAGCGGTGACGGCTCGGTGAAGGTGAGTAGCCCAGCGATAACAACATATCCGACGAGGATAGCGATCCAAGCCCCACGCTTGTCCTCCCAGTGACCCTCCCAGTCATCCCAGAAGATAGCGGCACCGACGAGGAATAGAATCACCGCCCCAATTGCCAGAAGACCGATACCGCCCGAGAAGTTATAGATGGTGATTCCGAATAACTTCTGGTTAGGAATGAAGATAGCCAAGGTCGGCAGGATAAGGACTAGCGCCAGAACTCCGTTCACGAAAGTAAGGGCGATATTGCGCTTACCACCTTCCTTACCACGGTTGTAGGTAACGAAAACGATGACTGCATAGAGAAGGATACTCAGCCCGAACAGTACCCACGTGAGTACCGGGTGGACATGCGTGTGCATCGCATCCCCGAGGGCTGGTAGTGCAACACTACCGATGAACTGCAAACCGCCGATGATTACTGCGATGGCGATGATGAGTCCCAGAATGAATCCTGTAGGCGAGGGGTCGCGTACATACTCGATGTGGGTGACACCGGGCGCGATGTTTCGGCTGTAGCGTGTGGTTCCCAAGGTGTTCTTCTTTCTTCTAGATGTGGGCTTTACTGTTCAACGCCATCGGCATATGCGTGGGTATCCCAGTAGGCGTAGGCATCAGCCCACTCCTGATCGGTGTAGACGCGGTACGTTCCGCCCGTCTCGTGGTTGGTGTTGCGCAGCATGGTGGCGGGGTGCATCGGCACAACCTTGTCCGTCTGCGCAAGAATGGCGATGATCTCCCACTCGGCATCCGTGGTTCGGTTGTCATCAGCGGCGAGAACATCTGCTCGGTAGCAGACAATCTGGACGTAGGTTGCGGGAGACTTGGGAGCAGCGATCATCTTCATAGCGACCGGCTTCTCGCCCTCCTGACGCGCCTTCTCGACCTCGTAGACGAGGTGGGCGTTCGTGTCATCGATAGCGACGACAGAAGACAAGAATCGGTCGGCAGGCACGTTGACAAGGATAACGTCATTGTCAACGCTACCGGTACCCGGCTCGAAGTCATCACGATTCTCGGAGACGAGCGCTTCCAGTTCGTCCCACGTGCCGTTGAAGTTGCCCTGTGAGCCGTGGCGCTCGTTGAAGCTCTTGATGAAGTCGCCAGCGAGGAAGGTGTCCTTGAGAACCATCTGACCATTCGAGAGTACGAGATCCTGTGTGGTTTCCGTCAATGGGTTACTCCTGTCGTTAGGGCGCGCAGTATACATAGAAATACTACTGGTTGCATAAGCGCCATGTCAAGTCAATGTCCTTGCTATGAACTTATCGAGATACTACGCCGATGTGATGGCAAGAAGGGAATCACCATCTGATCGGGTGTAGCTGTTTTCTTCAGCACGTCCGACATCTTGGCGCGATGATGTCCCTGTCAGCAGCAAGTGGTAAATTCTACATATGAACAACTCACTGGTGCCCACGTCGATTACTGACAAAAACGGTAAGCAGACCACCGTTCACAAGCGTCCTGCTGGCGATGCCAAGACTGGTCGTGTCGCTGCTGTGAGCAAGCCTGTAACCGCGCAGACTGCACCTGTGGTTGAGTTCGCACCTTCTGACTTCAACCCTGTAGCTCAGAAGGTTATCTATGCCAGCGAGAAAATCTGGGATGTCCGTAACGAAGTTATGGATAGCCGCGCCGCTGGCGAGAAGCACCGCTATGACCACCACTATGACGCGATGTGGGCTGGTCGCAACATCAATATCCTTGGTGGTCGTGATGGCTGGACTGAACAGGATGTACTACACAATCTTGCTGGCGTTCGACAGATCCGCGAGCAGGTGAAGAACAACGAGCTTACGGCTGCTGACCTTATCTCAACGGTTGAGAAGGAAACCAAAGAGAAGGCTATCGAGTGGTGTGACTACCTCGAAGAGCGCTTGATTGAGGCTATCGAAACAGAGGGTAGAAGCCTAGCCGTCAACGCCGCTGGTGCCATTGAGCGCTACCGTGACTTCGAGGGTGGACGCAACCTCAGCTAGCCTTCTATGGTTTGATTCGGACTGTCGGACATTTCCGGTATCCTTATATCAATCCTAGGGAGACTTGATATGTCCGGTACCATTCCACAGCAGAAGGTCGTCGTTAAGAACGGCAAGCAGTTCGTTCAGACGTTCCACGTCAAGCCAGACAATGCCTCATCAGCGGCGGTCGCTCGCGCAACTGGTCGTCTCCCACAGTTGAACCCCTCGACTGACTTCGAAATATCTCCTGCTGCGCAGCACGCACTGGATATCGCCGGTCGTCATGGTACATATGGAAACCCGGAGGATTTCGTCAACGGCTTCGAGCAGGCGTACTCATTCGGCAGTGAAGACCCCAAGACTTCGCTCGACCAGTACCTCAAGGACAATGACCCGGACGAGGTTCATCAGGTTGCATTCGGCTACGGCTTCCGCGCTGGTCAGATTGCCAAGCTCGGTGAAGACCGTGAGAACTACCTCACTAAGGGCGGTCGCTTCTCTACCGATCACCGTTCCGGCAAAATTGAGGGTGACTTCTCCAAGAAGGTGATGATGCACAATCCCTTCAAGAAGGGCGATAGTGTTGTCATCCCTGCCGGTACCCCCTACCGCAGCATGAGTCCGAGCGTGCAGGGAACGCAGTACACCAAGCGTGCAACCACCATCAAGACCGAATATCCGTCCTCCGGCTACAGTGATGCTGCTGTCGGATGGCTTGTTGTAGCCATGCCAACCGTCAGGGCTGCTGGTACAGGCGGATATTGGAAGGACTACACCGTTACGCCGGAGATGATTGAGGCTAACGGTCACGAGCTAAAGCCGGGTGACCTTGGTGATTACGCTGAGGTTGCGTTTAGGGGACACCCGTACTAAGCGGTTATCAACTCCCATGAGAACAAGCCGTCAGGGTTGCGGCAAAGTGCCCATTCTTCGCTGTCTCGGCATAGTTCCCGAACTCGCATAGTTTCAGGTCACGGATAATTGCGCCGGGGCGGAGGTCATAACGTTCTGCTATCGGCTTATCGATATGTAATCACAACCCTGCTACACTCAGCCCATGCCTTATTTCAGAGTAGACCAAGCCACCCTCAGCGCAGTCGAGGGATATTCAGCGAGCTTCTATGAAAACACCCTAGAAGCGGTCGGTGATAAGAACTACATCGCTTCACCATTCGGTTCATGGTTACTACTCGCTGTTCTCGCTGGCTCCACTGATTTCTCCGGCGTTCCCGAGAGGGAAGCCGAAGTCACTAGTATCCTCGGACTTCCCATTGCCGAGGCACTCGCCTCATCCAAGACCATCCTCGAAAACATCTCCGGCGCTGAAATCGGTATCGGTGCATGGTTCGACCCGGATTACGCCCTTCTTGCTCCCCGCATCGCTTCATGGCTCCAAGCCAACACCCTCGGCACAACCGAGTCCCGCGTGCCACCACAGGACGAGATGGATGCGTGGACTCAGGAGGTTACGCACGGACTCATCAAGAAGTTCCCGATTGAGATCACTCCCGAACTCATGTTCCTCGTCGCCTCGGTCATCTACACGAAGTTCGAGTGGCGCGAGCCTTATGATGTCGTGGAGTCCGCGCAGCACCCTCATCTCGCTTTCTGGGAAACCGAAAGGGCGCTGTTCTCCGATGATGCCAACATCGGCTTCTATCAGGAGCAGAGTCCTCTCCGCAACCATCTCAGCGAGATTGTGTACGCCGTGCATTACCGTTCTGCCGCCGATGGTCAGCAGGTCATGTCGGTTATCCCTATCGGCGCTGAGGTGACCGAGCTACAGCTTCTCTCAGTGGCTCACAAGATCAGCAGCAACCATGCGAGCTTCAAGCGTCTTTCCTATGCCGATGTCGCTGCGCTCATCCCAAGCTCTATTCCAAACGGAACTCCCGCAGACCTCGACTCCAACCTATCGCTTGTATGGGACGAAAACCTCTACAGCGACTCTGCTAGCATCTACCTACCCGCATGGGAGGCTGAGAACACGCACGATCTCGCGCTTCCCACCTTCGGGTTCGCGGCTGAGGCTGAGACTCTTATCATCGGATACCCCGGCGAGGATGACGGCTTCCAAGCGAAGCAGACTGCTATCGCTAAGTATGGTGCCAAGGGCTTCGAGGCGGCTGCTGTGACGGCTTTCGGTATGCTGAGGGCTGCTGGTATGCCGCAGCGCACCGGAGGCTACGTAGCGACATTGGTGTTCGACCGTCCCTTCGTCTCCCTTTGCCTCGTGAATAGCATCCCGCTGTTCAGCGCTTTCGTCCGCACCGCTGTCGAGGCGTAGTGATGGATACCGAGATCGTCTGGCTACCGGAGAAGTGGGATGGGTATGTTAAGTCCACCTCCCTTCAGTCGATCCCTCGGTTCATCGGTGACGACTCTGTGTATCTCACGACGGATGAGTGGTGGGGTCTCTTCGGCACATCATCGGCATACCACGTCTGCATCGGAAGGCTGAGCGCATACGACGAGCATCGCCTCCCCTTCTCTGATTTCAGCAGGGTGACGAAGCAGTGGATAGCCGAAGACCGTGGTGTCGTAATCACCAACGCCTTTGCCGAGATGTATGAGCATTCGATGGGTCTGACGCAGATTATGACGGAGCCAGAGCCGATTGACAAAGACATCCGTAGCAGGTGGGACAACATCTGCTCACAGCTTGGCGGCAATGACTACGAGTTGGCGCTGAACGCTCTCTACTGCTCCATCCTGATAGCTCCCGTTGTGCTTCTTCATGGCGCTCCCGAGCCAGATATCCTTCCTGTAGTCCGAGAGATAGGCGCACCCACTTTCAGGCGTATGGTGGCTGAGGGTGTTCCACTGGGCGCTATGGTCAACGTGGCGAAGCACAACATCGACTTCGAGCTTCTCGGTGCATTGCAGCAGGGTAGGATGACTGTATGACGAATTACCTTGTTGAGATAACCGTGGTTGGATACCGCAACAAGCACATCATGGAGATAGTGGGCGTTGAGGCTGAAACCTCCGCTGCTGCTCTGGTGAAGCTGCGTGGTGCTGTGAAGAACTTGCTGCGTATCGAGCACGTCTATCTCGATGACGGTGACATGACTGAGGTGTGCCACATCGAGGGCAAACCGTTGCCGTGTGAGGACTGCGCGAAGCTGACTCGTGGTGAGTTTCCTTCTAGCTGGATTCAGCTATACGGCTGACCCTCTCTACTTCGCTAATGACTCGAAGCTGTCGATGGCTCCACGGTAGTCGGCAATCCATGCGTTGTAGTAGCTGACGCGGACGCTCTCATATGCTGTTGCGAAGTCATAACCCGCTTCTAGCTTCTGCTCCACATTGTCGCGGAGGATGCCCATGAGCCTGATGTGCGAGTTGGGCAGTGTTGTGTCTTCCTCAGCGGGGAGGGACTCGATCATGCGGTTCATCTCACCGATGTCGTGTGGTGTGTACGGCTCGGGTGTTGACTTATGGGTGCCGGATACGTTGGGCAGGGGACGATGCGCTACAGCGACAGGAACGCGCTTGTGAACGGTCGTCTGCTTGCCATTCTTGTCAGTGATGGGTGTGGGCTGGGTGGTCATTTCTAGTATCCTCTTCCGCCGAAAATGCTCTTCTTGAGAGCAAGGAATTTTGCGTAGTCAGCTTCCTGCTCGCTGCTCTGGAACAAGAAGACCTTGGGGAGTCTGTAGGTCGTCGTCATGCCGTCGTCGTACCTCTCACCGATAGTCTCCTTGCGGATAACGATCTCCTGTGCTCGGTCGTTGAATAGGCTGTCATCGTCTACCTCGAATGTGACGTATCCGCCTCCGCGAGTGACTACCTCGTCAACTTTGAAGTCTTCGTGTACCTCTGCGAATACCTTGAAGCGGTCGAGGACAAATCCCTTGAACTTGTTTATCTCTTCGAATGCCGAGATGATTCGGGCGTAGTCATTCTCGTTGAACTCGTGGTTGGACGCAACGGCATCAGCAGGATCTGCGGCTTCTGCTGATGCTGGCTGGGGAAGCTTGCGCGTGGTCTTCGGCACGGCATCCACCTTCTTGTGAACGGTCGTGTGCTTGCCGTTCTTATCCGTTACCGGTGTGGGCTGGGTGACCATGAGATTGTCCTTTGTTCTGTCTCTATTCTAGGGGCTGGCTGAGACATCGCTGAGACAAGACAAAAGAAAACACCCCAGACCGCATAGGGAGGTCTGGGGTGTTTCTGTGTAACGAGGGTTACTTCTGGGTGCCGAAGACCTTGTTCTTGAAGTGGAGGTACTGTGCGTAGTCTTCCTCCTGCTCGCTGTTCTTGAACAGGAAGACCTTCGGGAGCTTGTAGGCGGTGTGCGTCGATGCCGCGCGGTCATCCGCCATGACGAAGTAGATGGTGATCTCTTGCAGGCTCTCGTTGAAGAGCGAGTGCTCGTCAACCTTGACGCTCAGGTAGCCGCCGCCCTGCTTGATACGGGCATCCACGTCGATGTCCTCGTGGGCGAGGGCGAAGACCTTGAATCGGTCGAGGACGAAGTTCTTGAAGTTCTGGAGCTTGTCGTGCGCCTCCTTGAGTTCGGTGTAGTCCGACTCGGTGAACGGGAAATTGGTAGCCGTTGCGGTTCCCTCTGTGGTAGTCATTTCGTTCCCTTCTTTTCTGTTACTTCAAGCGTACTACTTTTGCGTATAGCACGCAAGTCATTAAATGGAGGAATCCCTGCCGAATGTTCAAGGCAGGGATTCGTAATGGCTCGATTAGTGGATGCAGAGCGCGAACGCATTCGCAAACGCCACAGCAAGCGCAATGAAGATGAATACGGCGATACCGATTCCCTGTCCGAAGGTGGCAGGGGTGTTGCCGCGAGCGGCGTAGATCCCCTCCGTTGCTGGTGCAACCTTGGACTTCACAACCTTGACCGCAAGGGCGATGCCGAACACTATGGCGATGGTGATGTAGACGAACATGGTCTTTCCTTGGGTTCGAATGCGTCTAGACGACGGCGAGGATGCGGACGTTCTGCTTCTCCATCGAGTTGAACACCCGGTGGAAGTCATCAAGCCAGCACTGGTCGAAGCTGTTGCGGACTGCGAGGTAGGCGGCGGAGAAGTCCATGCCGTTGCTAACCTTGACGATGACCGCTCGGAAGATGACTCCTGATACGCGCTTGTTGGCGTTCTCCTGCCGCTTGTCGGCGGCGGGAAGGGTGGATACCATTGCCGTGAACTGCTCTTCATTCTGTGGGATGAACATGATGTTTGTCCTTGTCTGGTAATTAGTTACGTATGTGTTTCTCGGTATACAAACACACTAGAACAAACCACTGACATTTGACAAGATTTATCTAGAACTCGTTCTCTTGCGCCTTGATATTGTGCGCTATCGTCTGCTCGTCAATCTTCTCTGCGAGCTTCTGCTGCTCTACCAAATCGTCATCCAAGAAGGAGTCCAACTCTGGGTTCTCTTCGTCAGGTCGTATCTCCCTGCCATACCGGTGAGCCACAATGAATCGCCAGATGGCTACTGCCAATGCACCGATTCCGAGAATAAAGAAGCAGATGGGCATGAAGTAGGCGGACTGTGGGCGGTAGTCTTCGTCAATGGACAGCGAGGTTTGCAGCAAGGCTAGTCCTATCAACGGAAAGATGATCGTGGCTATGACCGCGACAATCCCTTGACCGAACGCTGCGACAGCCTTGCCTTGGAACATCTTCTATCCTCTGATGGTGGATATCAAGGATACCGCAGCATCCTCCGGCAACCGGTTAAAAGAATAAGCGCCGGGTCTAGCAGAGTAGACCGGGCGCAAATCCTTAGATGCTGAGTGTACCGCTATCTCACGCGGTTGATGATGGTGTTCTGGATCTTCTTGGCGGCTGTACCGTCACCCAGCGCCTTGATGAACTCGGCGTACTCGGTTGAGTCATCGACTTCCTGAACGGTTTCCAGAAGCGACACTGTGCCTTCTGTCTCTTGGTATGGGGTCTGAATGCCGAACTCCAAGTCAACCTTTCCGTCGCCGTTGTCAACGAATCCGACACGACCGTCATAGACGACATCAAGAGCCTTCTGGATATCAGCCTTCTCGTCATCCCATGAGCCGCCCTCTGAAACCAGCTTAGAAGTTGCTACATCCTTGATGACTCCGGTTACGGTGAGGTTCTGAGCAGTGCGGGTGAAGCGGAGTTCTGACCACGGCTTTTCAAGAGTTCCTATCTGTGCGCCGGGGATGGTTACTGAACTGAACTCGTCAACCTTCACCTCGAAGTCTGCCCATTGACCGGCACCTACCTCATTGATCTCGTAGCTGCCCTCTGAACGCTCAATCCAGAATTCGTTGCTGTTCCCCTTCGCTGCCTGTGCAACCGGCAGTGGGCGCGCGGTGTCTCCGGTAGGCGCATCCACGCGCTTGTGAACGGTGGTCTGCTTGCCGTTCTTATCGACAATCTTTTCGGGCTG
>Ga0247808_10000238_pt1 | contig 30685 bp, 40 predicted proteins | sample UWRJL089202R1_FD_179914 | JGI IMG/M metagenome (GOLD analysis project Ga0247808, IMG submission 179914) | Plant litter microbial communities from Arlington Agricultural Research Station in Wisconsin, United States - UWRJ-L089-202R-1 | ecosystem: Environmental > Terrestrial > Plant litter >... | reverse complement strand
TGGAGGTACGTTATGCAGTGCCATCTGCCCAGCCCATTTGAGCGGGGTCTTGCGCTGGAATGTTTCCTGCTCTATGTTCCATGCGTCAGCGACCAGCTTGAGAATGAGTGGTACTGCCTCTGCTGCGGTGGCGACGTACATGTTCACGTACTTACCCCCGATAAGGATTCTGCTCCAAACATGACCTCTATGCGGGTCGGTCAGCCAGTGTGCCTCATCGATAACGATAGCTGCACCCTCATCTGGTGCCATCTCCATCGTGGTAGCAAGAAGCTTAGCCTCGGGATTGATTGCCTCTTCACCGGTTATGAAGCCCACGTGCTGCTCACCGAAGCGATCACACATCTTCTTGTAGACCTCATAGGCGAGAAGTCGTAGGGGTGCAGCATAGACATGAACCTCATCGTTGTTCTTCTCAAAATCCGTGAACAAGCGCTGTAGCGCGTTGTAAGTCTTGCCCGAGTTGGTTGCACCAATGAAGAGCTTCACAGATTCGACGGCGTGCTTCCTGTCTCGGACGAACACCTCCACATTGTCCGCTATGGGCTTCAATGCCGCATGGGTATTCTGCTTGCGCAGAGCGAGGTCGGCTTTCACCTTCTTGGATATCATCGGATCGACCGGGGCAACATTCACCACCTTCGCGCGTGTCTGTGGACGTGAACGCTGCTGCCTGTACGGTTGAGCCAAGGTGTATCGCCTTCTATCTTTGTGGCTATATTCTCGCACACGATACCGACAATATTCTGGTTGCTGATGATGTAGCAAAGATGTAACAAACAGGGTAGGATGCCACTAATGAATAACAAGGCAAACAAAGACATCCCCGCGTGCTGGGGCGCTTCGTCACGCGATGTGGAGCGGAATGGAAGCCGCAACTCGCAGCATGTGGAGTTCTTGCTTCACGAGACAGAGGGTGTATCCAATACCCCCTTCATCTATCAATACTGTGGGCATGAAAGCAAGAGCACGTCAAAAAACTCGGCGGGTCAGTGTGTAACACCAGAGTCGGAACGAACCGCCGCTGATAAAGAGTACGCATGTCGTCATATCACAGCCATCATCGTGCCGTTCCCCGGAGGTACGTTTGATACCACTGCTGCAAATCGCGCCTTGACTATTGGTGCAGCGCTGGGTGTACCTGTCTATTTCGTCTACCACACCCCATTTGATACTGAATACAACCACACCATCGACTATGAGGTAACCAAGCCGAACGGTAAGAAGACCTACGTTGCTGACGCAATGTGGCGAGAGGACTTCCTCGATGCCCTGCTCGTAGAGCAAGAGAAGCACAGTGAAGAAGACCACGCTTGCTATATCCCCGAGGATGTTCTCTGGCTGGATAACAAGAATGATGAAGAACTGGATGAAGAATCCACTACCAAGGGTAAAGGTGATGACCTAACCGTCTCTGGAATCATCAGGGTGATACCCGGCGTTCGTCATCTGGATATGGATGCCTGTATCACGTGTGACAAGTGCAACCTTTTCATAGCTCTCGTTGAGGCATCCAGTGACGGATACAGTCGGGGTAAGTATTCTGATCAAAAGAAGACAGCGGCGATGACTTTGAAAATAGGAGCCAAACTTGGCATTCCGACGTTGAAGCTACTCCATGATAAAGACTCCGACGTAACCGATGAATCAGGTGCCGACATTACGACGTGGAAGCCCGGAAAATTGTGGGATAAGGACGGCGTTGAATTCAAGGATGGCGACCGCCCAGTAGACATGTTGGACGCTTTGGATGTCCTTGGAGACATGGTTGCCGTCCACAACGAGGCGCGCCATTCATAACGAATTGGTACTTCTTTTTAGTTTTAGTCACATTGACTATAACTAGGAGTATGCTGAAGGCATGAACGCAATAGTAGATTTCTTCAACCTAGTGGTTTTCTCGGCATTCGGAGTACCAGTAACACTTCTGGAACTTTTCGGATTCATAACCGGCGCACTCTGCGTGTGGGCGGTTGCCAAGCAGTACAAATGGAACTGGTACGTTGGATCTGCGAATGGAGTAGCCTTCGCCTTCTTGTTCTTCGAGGTCGGGCTGTATGCCGATGCCTTCCTGCAACTCATCTTCATCGCTATGAACATCTTCGGAATCTTCGCGTGGACGTTCGGAGGTAAGGATGGTAAGAACACCCTTCGCGTAAGGAAGGTATTCGGCAAGGAGATCGGAATCCTACTTCCCCTCACTGCAATCGCCACTATAGGAGTAGCGATGTTCCTTCATACACAGACCGACAGCAACGTCTACTGGTTCGATGCCGCCGTGCTCACGATGTCTGTCCTAGCGACATACGGACAAGCTAAGAAGATTGTGGAAAGCTGGTACGTCTGGATAGTGGTCGATGTAATCTCGATACCGCTTTACTTCTACAAAGGTCTGATACTCACAGCACTTCTCTACGGAATCTTCCTCACTCTCTGCGTAATCGGACTCGTCAAGTGGCGCAAGGATCTCAAAAAGGGCACAGAGGCAACAGCAACAATCAATGAGAAGGGCGAGGCGCTAGCATGACCAAGGAATACAGACACGCAATCATCATCGGAAAGTTCTACCCGCCCCATGTTGGTCACCTCCACCTTATTCGAGAGGCGGCGAAGATAGCCGACTTGGTGACGGTCATTGTATACGGAAGCCGTTACTTCAGCATCCCTGCTGAAACGAGAGTCGCATGGATGCACGCTGACTTGGATATCGACAGCCCTAATGTCGAGATATTCCCGCTGGAATCGGACATCTACGAAGACTACAACAGCGATATCATCTGGGATGCTCACATGGCGCATCTACAGGCTTTCCTCCGCGCACATAATCTAGAGGGCGCTTTCGATGTAGTTGTAGCGAGTGAGGACTACGCGGCAGTCATGGCAGACGAATACTTCGGAGGTATAGCGTCACATGTAGTTGATACCGAACGGACGAACTTCCCCATTTCAGCGACCGCCTTCCGAGCAGATGCTCCCGCCAACTGGAACTATCTTATTCCAACTGCGCGCAGAGCAATCATGCCGAGGATCATCGTTCTTGGTTCGGAATCCACAGGCACCACAACTCTATCGAAGGCAATTGCCGAACACTATAACGCTCGGTGGGTTCCCGAATACGGTGCTGACTACACCCGGAAGCGGATAGCCGAAGGCAAGAAGAAAGATGCTAATTTCACAACATTCGATGTTGAGTGGAAGCCAAGCGACTTTAAGGCAATCGGGAGGCAGCAGTATGTGATGGAGGATGAAGCGGTCATGGCTCAGGATGGTAGATTCCCGCTATTCATCGGTGACACAGACAGCCTCGCCACGGCAATCTGGGAGAAGAGGTACTATCCCAACCTGACTGTCAAGGATGTATTGGAACGTGACTATGTACAGAATCTAGCCCGCCGCGCCCTCTACATCGTAACCGACCATCAGGGTGTCGAATACGAGCAGAATGACATCAGGGATGGCGAGGACATCAGAGAGGCGATGACGACCGACTTCGAAGATGCTCTGGCTCTGCGTAACGAATCTTGGATAAGGCTGCGAGGAACACCAGAAGAAAGGCTCGACGCAGCCATTCATATGATCGACGGCATCATCGCAACGAGCTTCGAGTTCTCAGATCCCAAGAGACTTGCGCGCTAGATATCCGTCTCTTCAAGTAGGCGAGAGCCGAGTAATTCTAGATTGTTCGGTAGAAGACTGAATGCCCTAGCGATGACATTCCGGTCTGAATCGTTTATGGTGCTGGCAGATTCCAGACTGACTATAAGGGACTGAGCCTTCCTGATGCTCAGTCCTCCCTGATCTACAAGATGACGGACTATCTGGGAGTTGCCCCAGTCCCTAGCCTGTGCAGTGAAATAAACGCCAGCAGAGAAAAGGACATCGTTCCTATTGAAGCCGTCTTCCAATCGCGTTTCGTAGTCACCGAGACGCTCCATGTAGGCAACACTCTTGCCCATAGACTTCGCAAGGGCAAACTGCACTCTTTCGTCGGGCGCAGCAAATCCTCCGCGATAGTCAAATATGTCAGCACCGGTTACCTCTTCGCCTAACAGCTTGGAAGCATCGTCGGATATTTGCTGCACATTTGCGCGGGTTGCACGGATATGGCTATCCAAACCCCTGCTAAACGAAGTCTTTTCAACAGTAAACATATAAGTCTCATGTTACATCAAATGAGATTACATACCTAATTGGACATGTAGAATTGCGCAACAATGTGTTAGGAGCACCGTGTCCGCCTTCAGCCGTATACCCAACGACTTTTCCTTCGAGCATAAAGGAGGGCAGTTCATTGCAAAGAAGTCGTTCTGGCAGAACACTCTCGACAAGAGCATAACGACCTTCGTTATCGAACTCGAAGGGTTCGGAGAGTACGGAGAGGTCAAGATACCAGTAAACACAGATGACTGGGTGGCGGACGCTATTCAGGCTGTAGAGGAACACACGAGAAACCTAGCCATCAATAAGTTCATTGACAACGGGGATTCCGGCAGCGAAACTATTGTCGAAGCCGTAACCGAACCTCCTGCCGAAGAACTCGATGATTTCGATTCCATAATCAATGAGAAGCCACAAGGCGTTTCAGAGTTATTACCATTCCCCGCCATAGAAGAGTCAGAAGTCAAGACAGAGGATGAAGAGTTTGACGACGGCGATAACTCTGAGGCGGTCGAAGACGTTGATAACTCTCAATTCTCAGAACAAGAGGAACCATTGAGCTTCCATGTGAACACTGATACCCCTCATTCAGAAAAGTACGGATTCGAAAGCAATCAGGCACCAAAGAGTTTCCTTTCTCGTCCTTCCGAATAAATCATAGTGAACATATTTGTTCATAATTGAAACAGATGTGTCATATTGTTGTATGCTCGCCGCATGATAGAAAAACGCATTGTGGATACAGCCACTTACAACGATCTACTACTCAATGACATCGAATCCGCCATTGAGTCTCTCGGTCAGGTCAAGACCGCACTCACCACATTCCGCAACTTCGGAAACGCTGATGGCAGCACATCGCTTATCGTGCTTGGTATGCTGGCTCGCGTCCAGAACACCCTAGAAGATGATGTCAAGAGTTCGGCAGTATCGCTTAGGTTCTTGCTAGACGATGAACAAACAGGGCGCGAGATAGCGAAGACGGTTGGAGTTGCACCGGGAACCTTCCTTAAATGGAGCGAAAGAGCCGAGGTTCCTGACTACCTGCTTCCTGAAGAGGCGGAGTAAAGGTCGGTAGGCTGCACTACAATTGACAGCAGACTAAGGGAGAAATCATGTCTAAGATAAAGACCTCGATCATCGACAGAAACGGTAAGGCAACGCACGTCTGGAAGAACCCAGATGTACCGGGTGGCAACAAGTCTTTTGACCGCCTTGGTAACGTGGTGACGCAGTTCGTACCCATTGCCGCTCCATCGAGCATGTCTGACTTCAATGGCATCATCTACTCGGCAGACAGCGCAACGCTTTCGACCAAAGACGGTCGGATGGTTTACGTCAGCATCCCCGAACTCGGCGCTCTAGCCAACAAGCTCGGTGAGTACCCGGTTGAATGGGGCGCACCAAACGTCAACACGCTGTCTTTGATTAGCAATGATTTGCAGGCTGGATGGGAAGGAAAGATATTCGTTATCGAGGACAAGCGCCTTGGTCGAATCACGCTTGACGACAGTGAAGTGTACCTTTTGAACAGCAGCGTCAACCTCTACATGCAGACAGCCCGTGACATTGATGGCTACACTTCCACTCATGGGCTTGTTGATATCGTTAGGTCTGGGGTATCCGACCGCGACGAGAACTATTTCGTAACGCTCGGCAAGGATTCCATGCTTACGACGTACATCTCCGACTCAGGGCTTTCTGATGGTGACTTCGGCGGTAATGACCGTGATGAGGTTACCTTCTACCGTGACGCTGAGAGCGGCGATACTGCGGTCAAGATCCAAGTCTCTTATTCTGACGATGTTGACATCTCGGATCATCTTGATTCACTGGGAGAGGACGAGCACACGGACTTTATCCAGTCCGTAAATGATACACTCGCAGAGATTGACCCGCGCCTAGTGGCTAACTTCGACAGTCCAGAAGACGTAACCATTCTATTCAATGATGTCCACGACACATCGACCCAGCATGAAAACGGCTCGATTTCGTTCTCTACCTCGAACGCCCTGCACGACTATTCACAGCCTGAGCATGTAGCTTTAATGAACAAAGCTTGGACAGCGTTCCGAAGCAAAGTTGACTATTAGTTAGCGTTGGAACAGGTCACCTGAGAGGCTGTCTGACCGGTTACAGCAGGTGGTAATGACGTTGGAGGCTCAGGGTCTTCTGTAGTCTCTGGCGCTGGCGTGGGTGTTCCTGACGGGTTAGGAGCGGCATCCGGGTCTGGTACATCATCAACGACAATAGAGCCGATATCTCCGGGCGCGGTTCCGCCTGTTAGCGCGATGGGTTTGTCAGTGAGCACCGCATCCATGAGTTCACCGGCAGCACTCTTTATCGGGAAAACACCGGATTGTGAACCGCTGTTGCCAATTGCAGTGGGGTATTGGATGAAGACTATGCGTTCTAATGGGATATCCTTGACAGCCAGAGCAAAGCTGACCATAGTGTCTATCCCGGTGAGGCTGGTAGAGAGAGTGACATTCTCTGAAGCGACATGGGCGATGTTGTATAGCTTGGAGATGTCGTTGAGGGTTTCATCACTTTTGATGGTGCGCATGAGAGCGGAAAGAAAAACCTGCTGGTTGCTGATGCGCCCAAGGTCGCTACCGTCACCCACACCATGACGCGAACGGAGGAATGAGAGCGCTTCTGCACCTTGTAGCGTATGCTCGCCAGCAGAGAGGACTAGTCCTGTGTGGCTATCGTTGATGTCCTCGTTGACGCAGACGGTTACCCCACCCACAGCATTTGACATCTCGACAACACCGTCAAACTCTATGAGCGCGGCATAAGGAATGCTCGCACCGGTTAGCTGCTCCACCGTTCTCGCAACACAAGCCAGACCTCCCCGGCTCAGCGCTTGGTTTATCTTGGTGTTGTTCACCGCTCCGCTTGTCACTCCTGTTTCGGGATGGGTACATTCTGGAATAGATACGAATGTATCTCGTGGGAAAGAGATGACAGTCATTCCACTATTGTCCGAGTTCAGGTGGATGAGTATAGTGACATCATTTAGCTCTGCATCGCGCACCCCATAGGATGCATTTCCTCCACCAGAATCACTGCCAACTAAAAGGATGTTTGCTCCACCCTCAAAGGCACCTATCTGCGGCAGAATTCCGATGTCATTCGAAGGCTCCGGTGCGCTGTCTAGCTCGACCGCATTTTCACGAAGTCCGTTTTGAATCCCGTACACGGTTATAGCACCGACAGACGCAATGGAAACGGCGATAACGGCGATAACACTACCAATTATTTTGAGTAGTGTCACTATGGGTTTCTGCTGCTTGAGTTTACCGTGACGAACCGAAGCAACACGGCTTCGTGAAGACATGAACCAATTCTATCCGAGCAAGCACAAAGAAAGCTGAAAGCTAGGCTGTTGCACCTTCAATGAGCGCCTTTGCTGCGGCAGGGTCAACTCCATACTCCGCAAAATTGGCTGCGAGAGTGTAGTCATGCACTCCTGATTCCCAGATGCTTTTGAAGTCCTCCGGTGAAATCCTTTTCTCCACCATGCTTGGAATCAGTTCATACATGGTAGGCATGTCTAGTTCTTCGAGGTCTGATATACCCGCCCATCGAATAGCCGATCCTTGCTCGACACCATTCAACTTATGAAGCTCATAGTAAGAGCGAGCTTGGGTAGTTGACCATCTAGCCTTGATATCTCGAAGAAACTCGATGTCTTTTGGCTTCTTTCTCATCTCCCTAAGAAGAGCGGGGTGTGGAACAAGACCTCCTTCTACAGTGATTATTCTGAAAGCCCCAAGCATCAAGATGATCCCAATGAGCATGATGTAAAGCCACGCGGAATCTAGTCCAAAGCTTCCTCCCACGAACGACATGATGGTGTTATTACCCACGATGAGCGTGACGCTGGAAGCATTCAGGATGTGCCCCAGCCTGAACTGATTCTTCTCCAAAAGGAAGGAGAAGATCATGCGCCACAACTTCTTGTGCCGAGAAAATGTATTCAAGACAGCACCTCCATCAATTCGTGTAGCTTACTGAGTCTTCTGTCCAGATCCGTTTTCATGGGAAACATAGCAGAAACAAGATTGCTGTCTAGATCGTTTTCCGCAACCATGATGAAGTGCGATATATCTTCAAGCCCCATATCCCATAGGGTGTGGTACCGCTCGGGTGAAATTCCCACTCGGTACATAGTTACCACTGTGCCCAGCTTGTCTTTTGTCTTGATAGTGCCAATGGTATCGAGGACAACCAACCACTCAAAGGCGGTGACAGAATCTAAGCCTTCGTTGACGAGAGTTTGGTGGTGATCCTTATTGCTTGTCCACGAGGCAATGACATTTTTAGCATGTGGAGCGAACTTATCAATTTTAGCGATTCGCGCTTTTCTAAGAGAAAGAGGAAAGAACACTCCCAGAGCCAAACCGTATTGCGCCAATCTAAAGCCCATGTAGACGAAGACTATAGCCATCCCAACAAATATGGATGCACCGATATCGGTGAGCGAATTGAGAGCCAGAAGAATACAGAGCGCTATCACTGCTGGTAACTGATGAACGGCGTGAGTCCGGGCGTAGTCAGCCTGCATCTCACGTGATTTCATACTGTAAGAGTAAGCTATTGGGCTGTTCTTGTCAATTGAAGTAAACGCCTGTGATACGGTAGATGTACTGAAACGAACAACCTGCAAGCCATCGGCGGCTTCTCGAAAGGAATGTAGCCCCGAATGGCTAGTCACAATATTGTCTTGATCCTTGGCGCGCTCGCGTCGATTACACTCGTCATATCCGCATTATCGGTACACCGAATGCGGCTATTGACGTTCTCTATATTCACCACCGCAATCGTTGCCGTTCAACTGATTATCTCCGGTAGCGCCGTGGCAACAATCCTTATCTGTAGCCTTGGTCTGGTAAGGACATCAATGCTTATTCTCGCTGAGAAGAAGTACCCGTGGATGAACCACTGGTACTCACTGGTCGTTTTCCTCACGTTGTACGCTTCCGCATTTGTTTTCACAACCAACTTTCAGACAATACAGTGGTATCACTGGTTGCCGTTCTTCGGCTCATTCGTAGGGACGATAGCTATATTCATCACGAACATGGCTGTAACCAAGTCTATGTCGATGGGTGCCGGAATCCTTTGGTCGGGATACTACATGTTCGCCGGAATGAGCACTCAGTTGATAGGCGAGTTCTTCACCATCGGCGCAAACACACTAGCCCTCGTAATGATAATCCGTGCTCGTAGGGCTGGAATAGCGGATGCAGATATCAGGGATGTAGATGACCGTCTGGCTGAGGCTCTGACCGGAAGCATTCAGGTTGTTACAGGAAGCATAAAGACAATCACCCAGTCGAATCCCGTGAGCACAAAAACGCGACCCATTCCTGTGATGAAATAGTTCTAGGTCATTGGCAGGCGCTATCCTAGTCATATCAAGCCTAGGAGCGGACATGCCCAACGATAAAGTAGCCACCCCAGTCGTAGACAAGAACGGCAAGCAGACTACCGTTCACAAGAAGGTATACGTTGCGCCGAAGAACAGGGTAGCCAACATTGTTGCTCCGTTGAGCGTTCCCATCCCCAACCGTTTTGAAGAGAGGGACGAACTCAGGGCGCAGAGAATAGAAGAAGCGACAGTGGGAACCGACCACGAGTGGACGAGAAAGTACAGAGTGCCCGTTGTTCACGGACTGGGATCTAACACATACTTCATTGCCACACTAGCCGCTCCCGAGGAAAACATCTGGGGATCAGACTACCTAGAAGCAACAGACGATGAGGCTGCGCTCATAGGTTCCTATATCCAGTACAGGATGAGCGATTATTACGAGAGCTATCAGGCAGCTTCTCGGAAGCAACCCCTCGATATCGATAGTGGTGTCAACACAACTGGTTTCGCCAAGCTAGAGCGAGGATGGATATACAACAAGGCAACATGGCGAGGTCAGCCATTCGCTCCCCGGATTGATGAAGAACAATACTCTAACCTGATGGATCTGATCGACAGGATGGAGAGCTTCGCGGGAAGACCGAATGAACGCTGGTCGGAGTGGAAGACCAAGAACGGTCTTATCTGATAGAGCGCATCATATGACCACGAGCAAACTCAGTGTTTGCTTTTGGATCTGTAGGGAAGTCGTTGGGATCTAGTACACCGTTGGCTGCTTCGTGGGCGCGCAAAAGCGATTTGATGAAATTTAGCATGTATCCAATGTTACAGACATGTTACGCACTACGTCTGTTTTCGGGATAACCAGACTGGATACTTTGAGCCAGTTCCACATCGACAACGCCATCCAGAACGTTGCGGATTAGCTGGGGTGAGGTTATTCCTAACTTCATAAGCCTTCCATATTCCCTTACGGGAGTACCAGCTTCGGCAAGCTGAATGATGTCTTCGATAATATCGTCACGGGAACCAATCCTGTTGCGCATGACGCATATCCAAGACCACGTATCCGATGCCCTGCCGGTTGCAGCCCGAAGACCATCAGCAATCTCTTGAATAACAACATCCGATTCCTTGTGCTTGAAGTTTGCGAACCCTTGCGGAGAACCTATAGCACCGCTCGACATCTCGATACCCAGCGGATCAAGCATGTAGTGATTGTATTCAGCGAGGCGTATAGCAACGCCGTAGTCTTCGAATGTCATTCCGGTGATATCAACCATATCCATCACAGAGCGTCCGCCGCCTCTGCTTTTAAGCCAATAGAAGATATCTGCACGAACTTCTTCTGGCGCGGGATTTTCTTCTGAGCCGAACAATGAGCCGACAACGCTAATGAGAGAGGGGTCGTCAAGTCCCGATGTCTTGAAATTGAAATGAGGCATGAAGCCAAAACTCTCTAGGCGCTGATTCCACACTTCCTGATTAGCAGTCCAACCCCTGACTACGCCGTGGGCGGTGACACGATGGTTCCTACTACCGCCTTTTCCGATACCACCCTCTCCTAGCGATACTCCGAAAGGCGAATTGTTGAATTGGTCAAGGGCTAGCTGACCTTCTTTTTCCAAGAAGGCTTTGGTGATATGTCGTCGGATCGGAAACACGTAATCATGGGATACCGGTATTCCACCTCGGTAGGTATGCTTCTTTCTTTCCTCTTCAGAGAAGCCTTCGTAAACCCATTCTTCTAGTCCCATTACTGGTCTACGCTCACAACATCAGGAGTGCTCGCATTCTGGTCTGCCGCAAGAAGATTGGCTCTTCTGTATTCCAACATCGCGGAAAAGCAGAAGTTCCGCGCAAGGTCAAAAAGACCATTAATGAGCATGAAGATTCCGAGCAGGATGAAGATCCAGCCGATAACAGAATCGGATTCAGGCAGAAGTGGGCTGAACGCGAGCAGAACCGAGATGAGCGCAACAGCGCTGGAAAACATCCACACAAAAATGCCCAGACACAGGTGAAGAAGACCTCTGTGTCGATACTGCTTCACAGACTTGTCTAGATCGCCAACTACTATTGCGTCTAGCTCTTGGCGGAACTCCGCTGGCTTCATGTTGCTCCCGTTGTGGTGTAACGAGCATTATGCCTTGCTGGAACTCAAACGTCAAGTCGGTGCTGGCGTGTGTACTCGGACATCAGGATAGCGGCAGCGGTAGCCGCATTGAGCGAACGCACACTTCCCTGCATAGGGATATAGACCATCGCATCACAGTCATCGATGACCTCAGCGGAAAGACCAAGCTGCTCTTCCCCATAAATGAAAGCAGACTTCTCCGGGTACTCAACATCCCAGAAGGACTGAGGCTCGTAAGAATCGATGTTGTCTACTGCGAATAGGGTGTAGCCCTCATTCCGTAGGTAATCACGAACGAAAGACCAGTCCTCATGCTGCTTGAGAGTCTCATAATGATGAGTTCCGACAGTTCCGCGCGGATCAAACTTCTTGGCTCCAACAAGCCATGTCTCATGTGCTAGGAAGGCGTTGGAGGTGCGAACGATGGTCGCCTTGTTGAAGTCGGATGTGAGGTTCATGCAGACGTTGATGAATTTGTTACGTCTCGGCGCGAGCGCAGCACGAATGGCGACAACATCTTGGATGGTCTTGAACTCATCGATGACATTGCGCGTCGCGGGGTCACGAACGATAGTCTCGGTAAAGACAAGCTCATTCGTATCTGGATTCTTCATATATCAAATGTACTTGACTGCACAGTTTTAGTCAAGTTGAAGGCTGAGTTCTATCAGTAATTCGATTTGCTTTGAAGATGGCAATAGCTATTGACGACCAACCAACATGCCGCCGATAGTACCGATGCTGATGTCTGTCAAAGAGAACCTTTTCTTTTGTCTACCATCATCCTCAATATCTCCCACGAATTCACTGAGCGATACGACTCTCCATGTTGACGGGTCGTTTATCTCGGAATACAGAACCAGCTTTTCACTAGTTTCGGAGTGCTCGACAATCTTGACGACTTGAATCAAGCCGCCCTGAAAATGGCGGTAAACGGCGCGTACCAGAACTTCGAGCGCCGTTGCAGGGTTGGTGCTCATACATCTAGAGTACGCCTATGTGCTGACAGAGCTTGATCTAAAACGACCAGATACCCGTTTTGGGGGTACTACCTACGTTGGAAGACCAAGTTGCCATCGGAGGTCTTAGTCATGTTGTAATGCTCAATCAAAGCGCTCGCCTTATCCGGGTGCCTTTCAGCGAGCCGGTTGATGACGGTCAAAACCTCTGGGACGGTAGCCATCGAGAACTCAACAACCTTCATAGGCTTACCCAGCGCGCTGTAGTCAACGGTAATCATGGGTACAGCATCATCTCCATGAAGAACCTGAACGGGCGATAGGGTCATAATATCAACGCGAGCTATCTTTCCCTGACCATCCTGTTCGAGTAGCCACTCTACGTATATCTTGTCAGCAGGATCTAGCACCTTATGGTCAAGAGGTCGAGCGTAAGTAACATCCACGGATACTATCTGAGTGACTGCGATATGGTCACGTCCACTGTCCTCGTCGGTGTGAACATATCTAATCCACCGTCCTCTAAGGTTCGGTGATTCTGTCGTAAGGCGCTCTTCAGCCAACGAATCTCACCGCCCTCGAATAGGTTACATGTAGCACCCCATCATCATAGGGGGTCAACAGCGCAAAGACACCCATTATTGTTCTCCGGGCGCTCTGGCGAACATGGAGATGATGATCTGTTCATCAATGCCATGAAGCGAGAATTCTAACATCTGTTCAGGCTTTATTCCCATTCGGTGCCATCGAAGATAAGCTTCCGGGCTAAGATTTTTCTCATGCATCTCGACCACAGAGTCCACAAGTTCCATCTCACTGTGATTGTACATATCGTCATAGACGAATTGAGTTGACAAAGCAGCGAGCCATAGCAGGGGGTTGCCGTACCCATCGCCCAATGCATTCCAAAATTTGTAAGCCGTGGTTGCGTCTACTACCGGCGTAACAAAAGGAGCCACCGTCAATTCATCGTAATTGGTTCTCACGGCAGCATCTATAAAGACACTCATTCCGAAACTTGAAACGCTGCGCATGATTCCAAAGTGCATCTCGCTGTTGAGGTATCCGAGTGAGGCGTTAGGAAGTGGAAATTTGGAAGTGGCTAATGCGCGGCAGAACGTAGACCATCTTCGCGCGCCCATAGGATGATCGGTCTGTGGGCGTGATATTTTGTTGAGAATCACGACATTCTTTCTGGGCGAGCTAGCATCATTCCACACGAAAGGGTTTCTTATCCAGCCCTCGATAACCTCGACAGTTGGAATGATGTCGTATCTTTCCCCCTTGGCTTTGTTTATGGCATGACGTAGACCAGAGGAACCCCAGTCCTCTCGATGGTCAGGGTAAAGCTCCGCTATAACCGAGTCATACATATTGATAGCTGATGGGTTGAGGATTGTTTCTTCAGCTCTTAACCAGTCGTACACCGGACGCTCTGTTGAGTTCTGATAATCGCTTTTACCGTACCAGTCTTCCGGCGTATTCATTCTCTCGGCTATAGCAGCGCGATGCGAATTCGCAGCTTCTATGGTCGAGGGCGTAAAGGTCATACAGAGAACATACCCTCAGCAACTCTATTAATCAACAACCTAATCGCGGAAGTAGTGCCCGTGATTCTCGGTATAGTCGTTGAGAAGACTCCTGCTATAGGAAGACCAGTTGATGTAATTCGATAGACCGCTAATGCTACCAATAGAATTTTCAAAGTAGCTCCGCACTTCATCCTCGTCGGGAGCATCATCTGAATCATCGTCTGATTCGTCCGCGATACCGATCTCTAGCTTGGTTGTGGTGGCTGCAACATCGTCCCAGTTGACGTGGCTTCCTATGGAGTCAATACCATCTTGGGAATCGTAGCCAAAGACGCTCTCGAATGTTTCCTCAGCGAAATCCTCATCGGAACGATAGCTGCCTCTGTATGCTTCATCCGCCTTCTTGATAAGCTCTTCGAGATCCTTGGAGCCATTCATATCATGGTATGCGGCGTACACTTCAAGATCATTAGCTCTACCTGAAAGAGCCTGAGCGCCGAACTCTGTTGAGTCTTCAAGACTTCTAAGCTCCCAGAGGATATCCTTATAATCCCGAGCTTCTATAGCAATTACTTGGTCGGAAGGTATATCGAGATGCTCTTCGTTTATCCAATACGAAGTGTATCCATTAGAAAGCTTTACCTCCTTGATGTCATCGATATCGATTCCGGTATCCTCTGCGACCTCATCTATATCCGAAAAGTCCTTGCTTCCTAGATAGAAGTGATCGAAAAGCTCCGCTTCTTCGGGGTTGAGCTTCTCAAATAGAGCAACCGCATTTTCATAACTGGGGTCTTTGATGAACTTGGAGGATACAGCAGCAGGCTTCGGCTTTGCGTTGGCAATAACCCGAACAGCGATAGGCTCTTCGCTCTTGATATTCCGGGTGACAAGCTTTCCGTTCTTGTCGGCTCGTACTTCGGGGTGCAGGTTGGACATCAATAAGCCTTTCATAAGCTGTCTACAAATCCAATTATAAACATTCGCGCCGACAGGCATTTGCCAGATAGCTAGGTTTCGGGTAGACTCGCATCATGGATCTTTTTGGCAAGTTCAAAGAAGCAGAACGTAAGCTTGACTTCACTGTTGAACCAAAAAGCATTTACGCCATCAGGGTTGATGGTCGTTCATTCAAGCAGTACACCAAGGGATTCGACCGCCCGTTTGACAAGAAGTTCATGGCGGCGATGGATAAAGCTGCGCTGCTTCTCTGCAACGAAATCTCCGGTGCCCTTTTCGCTTATGTCCAGTCTGATGAGATCACCATATTCTTCTCTGACCTACAGAACGAGAACAGCCAGATTTGGTTCGGCGGCAGGCTGAACAAATGGGTTTCGGCGGCGGCTTCTCTGGCATCCGTTTCTCTCGCACGCTCCTTCCCCGAAAAGGGAATACCCACTTTCGATGCGCGAGTCCTCAAAATTGATGACATGCAGATGGTAGAGCACTACCTCGACTGGCGAACACGTGATGCGTACAAGAACTCAATCACAATGGCGGCTAGCTGCCACCGTTCGCACGGTGAGTTGATGAGTAAGACTACGAAAGACCGCCTCGTTATTCTGGAAGGGACTGAGCACGCCGAAGACAAACTGCCGCTCGGGTTCCGTTACGGAAGGATTGTCACTCGCAAGAAGACCAAGGGTGCGGTAGAGATTCCGGCAACAAAGACACGCGAGGCGGCAACGATCATCCACGACCGCTACGAATGGGTTTTCACCCCCGCCACTGTCGATGTTGTTCTCATCGTACTCGGAAGAATGAGGGCGAGCCTTAGCGCCTTGGTAGAAGAGCCTTCTTAGCAAGCTTATGCGCAAAGTATGCATCAGGAGTGTAACGCCAACGTTCTAAGTCAGCAGTGCTGATGTTGAAACCATCATATATGCACTGAACGACCGCATTGATATCGTTGTCATACCAAGCGCTACACCACGAAGGATTGAACTCTAGAAGGGCAACAGTGTCGTTTTCCAGAACTGCTATGTCAACAACCACGCTAGGAGGGATATCAACGTCCGAGATGAGCCTGTAGACAAAATTCTCCACAAGCTCTATATCGCCATCCACGGCAACAGCGCCATCGTAAACAGTCGTCTGCTCGGCACCGTTGGTGACAAGATATACGCTTGTGCTTCTTACCTCTCCATTGCTGACAAAGCAGCGGTATTCTCGGGCTATTGGCAGAACGGTAGATGTGTGGTGAAGAACCGAGTTGAGCGGAAGGTTGGAGTTCTCGATGTCCTCGACCAACTCCAAAGCGGAACGGAACTTGGAAGGGAAGGTGTCTATCTTCGCCTCCGCTGATTTCCACCATCCAGCAACAGGCGCAGTTAGTGCGTCATTCACTGTGCGAGCGGTTATCTCGCGGCGAGAGAACTCGAAAGGGACAGAAGGTAGTAGGTCATTGCCGGGTGAGATTAGCTCGATAGGCTTCTCACCGTATTCGACAAGAGCCTTGTTTAGCTCAACCGCAAAACCCTGTGGCATCCACCAAATATCTTGATAGCTGAAATAAGGAACCTCTAAACCGAAGGAGTGTCTCAGATCGACACGAGCCACAGCCATCTCGTCTCGCATCCATGTTGGGTGGCATACAAGCTGGATGGTGGTCATTCAGTAAGCCTTGGCTTCTGTCTTCTTCCACTGACGAGCCTCGCGGCGCTTGGCGGGACGCTTAGCAACACGCCTGTCAGCATGACTGTTACAGCAAGAGCAACCATCCATCGCAAGGCAGGCGGTAGCGTTGCTACGTCCGTTCTTGAGCATTGATGCCATTTCGTTCTCCTTGGTTTACAACAGTGTACCAAAAATACCATGCGGTCGCCACTTCTCTTAAATGGGCGTATCTGGAAACTCTGAGAATGGTCATCTGAATTGGGTACTATGGGCTGATCTAGCAAAGTCATACTAAATGAGAGGCGACTCGTGAGCGCACCGGCAGGTTGGTATCCCGACCCTGATAACGAGCTATTCGTTCGTTGGTGGAGCGGCGATTCATGGACTCATCACACGGATCTAAGGAAGAAAGAGGAAGAGCCTTCACCCCTTCCGAGCACCTTCAAAAAGATGGATGCCTATTCACTAGACACAAAGAAGCCTGCACGCGAAACCAAGCCGTTCAACACGAGGAATTTCAGTGCCGGTATGGTGATGCCCGGTATCAGCATCGATATACCGGATAAGGATGTCGTGGCTCTACCGGGTTCGCAAGAGGTTGTCGGCAAGACACGCGGGATGTTCCGACTGCCGGGTTTCCGAAAGCACCGTCAGAGCATTCACAAGTTCCAGCTAATACTCGTTCCTTACTCCAATGGTGAATACGATGTTGCCATCCAGTACAAGAGGAAGACCGTTGGATATCTCACTGACTTCTGGATTCCTGTATACCTGCCATTCTTCAAACAGCTTGAACGGGAAGGTAGGGACGTAATCGTTGACGGTCGTGAGTACAACACCCTCGGTGGCAGGAACGTAATGGTCTTCCTTCCTAAGCCGGAAGAGTTCGCTATCTGGCTTGACACACCATCACACCTCCGCCGCTCCAAGCCACCCAAGCTTGAAGAGTCGGGAGCCTATCTTCATAATGTTGGCGAGAACACAGATTTCATCCTGAGCAAGCTACAGAACCAGACCGCCCTCCATGCAAATGCCGACTTCTCAATACGAAGGGTGACAACAGGAGACTATGCCGGTATGTATGCGATACGGGTGACTATTGATGGCGGAGAGATAGGCGAGCTACAGCCATTCTTCGCGGAGCAGTTTCCTGCTTTCTACAACAGCGTTGTAGAGCGTGATGTCAGAACCGGACGTATCTATATCGACCGTCTGGGGAAGCAGTCGGGAATCAATCACAAGGGTCTTAGGGTTATTGCATTCGTGCAATACGAATAACCACCCACTGCTCAATTGCTTCGGTTAGAATCCTGACATGGCTGCTACCTATGGTGTATCTGCGCTTCTGGCGAATGCGTACCACGATGACGACAAAGAGACTTTCGATCTGATATTCAAAAGTGTCGATGTGGGAACTGTAGTCGCCTCTACATTCCAACTCGTTTACACATTGCTACACACAATTCCGGGCGGAAGGCTCAAGGTGGGCGCTGGTGGATTTGATATCAGGGAAGAAGCGTTCGATCACTTTGCTAATAGACTTTCTGGGGGAGCCGACAAAGCAGCAGCTTTCGCTCACGCTGATTCAATCTATATCGTAACGGCAACCACCACGATAGTCATGGGAAGCATCCAGCCGCTTCTTGATGGTGGCGATCCTGAATCAGTAAATATCGAGCAGGAAGGCTTGGATGAACGCGGATTTATGGTTGTTATAGCTTCGATTGCAGAAGCAGCACTAGAGTCATTCCGAGCTTACATCGGACTGACGGATATACTTCCTGACCTCGGAACCGAAACCACATACACTCAGGCAAGCGAAAGGCTTCTCAGCCTTATCCCGAAGATAACCTACAAATTAGAGCGCGGCGACAAAGATATCTAAGCCAACCACGTAGCGAACAGGGCATCTGCTTCTCCGTTGGAGAAAACGCCGCCATAGAAGGTCTTCTCCACTACATCGAAACCAATGTCTTCAAGCATTTCCCTCGTAACCTCGGTTACATGTGTCTCATCAATGCCGAGAACATCAACAGTGCGTGGATTAGGAACTGATATAACGACACCCTTTGAAGAGAACCTCTGTAGATCCAAAACAAGCCTGATGGGGTCATACAGGTGCTCGATGATTTCAAGAGCAACAGAGAACTCCACCTTGCGCTCAGGAATCCAGTTGTTGAGATCAACTTCTGATATGCCGCCATCGACGGGGATGTATCTCCCACGCCAGTCGAACTCCGTTCTCAGGCAGTAGTCCAGTTCAGTCCAGCCAGCCCCGATGTCGTAGATGGTGCTGTTAGAGTCTATTCCGCCCTTTGTAAGGAATTCACCCGCCGCGCGATATCTTACGGCGCGATAGTCGTATATACCGCTGCGGTCAGCGAGGTATGAATCGAACTGCTCGAATAGATGTGTCATGGCGTATCTAGCGGGAACCAGATTTCGATGTTGATATCTTCGCTCTCTGCAATATCAGAGAGAACCTCTCTCACGTCATCCCAAACCAGACCACCGATACCACAGCCGATTCGTGGAAGACCGATGACTGTCGTATCGGGGTTCGTCTCACGAATCTGTTCAATAGCATCGGTAACACTGGACTTCACCCAAGACAGCCGCGCATGGCGACCGGTGCGATCTTGTGAGGCTACATTGAGAACGATGTCGTCAGAGGTGGGGTCGTGCCACACCCAAGCAGTTCCGGGTGCAATCTTGTTCTGACGACACAGGACTACATACTCATCCCGCATATCAGGGTATAGATCGGCGAAACCCTTGGCGATACCCGCACCCATTTTTCCATCGACATTGATGCCGTGACCGATAACGGAAATTCCGCTATGAAACAGATTTCCTGACTTCTCTACAAGGGTTCCCATATCTATAGAGTAGCCCAAAAATATCCTGTTGGCAAACGCCAGCATGTCGTAGACGCTTGATATCATTATCCCAAGAAGGAGCTTTTCATGGCTAAGATACCCACACCCATCGTTGATAAGAACGGCAAGCAGACCACTGTTCACAAGAACACTGAGCAGGCAACTCCGGCTAGGGCTGGGAAGGCTCCTACCGCACCTCTGACGGTGCCGGAGAACGTAGACATGGAGTTGGCAGACGGAACCTTTGTAAGCGTTCCTAGCGCTCTCAGCGAATCATTCCGGGGCGTTGTCGAAGATGATTTCAGTGAGCAGTGTCTAGTTGTTAGCAGTTGGGTCGGCAAGGATGGTAGCGAGCATCTTCTGGCGCTTACCCCATGCTGCAACGCAACCGGAAAGGGACTCATGGATGAAGATTACGGTCCTTACGTGGGTTGTCGCGGCTGCTACTCCGAGGTTGGTTCAATTCATGCTGTCGAGATACTTCCCGGCAGCTATACCCCACTAGCGGGTTAAACAACAATGCCAGTGAGCTAGAAGCCACTGGCATTTGTTTAGTACAGGGAAAGCAGAGAAGCAGTGATTTTTTCCAATAAAAGTATAGAAGGAAGCTTCTCAAAAGCCCTATAAGTAGACATTAGCAGACGCATCTATGTTCGCGCAAGGGTTTCTGAAATATTTTGGTCGTTGGTTCGATATATCATGGTTGGGAAGGGTGATGATGACTACAGCGCGAACTCATATAGTTGATCGTAATGGCGTTCTCACAAGCCGTCACAAGCGCATAGACGCGCCAGCATCATCTTCTGGAAGGCTTCCTACATCAGCGTCACTCGCCGCCACACAAGCTCGCGTGGAGCGTCCCATAGGCGAGGCACGGGACTTCGCACAGGAGGTTAAATCTCGTTATCCCGGTATCGTACTCCACTTCAACGGAAGCGAGAGCACCGGTTATGCCACCTTGGAGAATATATCAGTGCCCAAGGAGCTTAGAGGTCAGGGTATCGCCACAAAGGTTATGCAAGAACTTGTAGACGAGGCTGACGCAAACGGCTGGAACATGGCTCTCACCCCATCATCGGATTTTGGAAGTAGCAAGGCAAGGCTGGTCAAGTTCTACGGCAGCTTCGGATTCGTACCTAACTCTGGGCGCAACAAAGACTTCACCACAAGAGAGACGATGATACGAGCGGCAGACGGATAATGGCTACTACGAAGACCCCGATAGTTGACAAGAACGGGACTCTCACAAGCCGTCACAAGCGAACGGAACCCAAAGCCACAACTCTGCGCATACCTTCGGCAGTTCACTTATCAGTAACGCCAGAGCAGTCACCGCAGCCACACAGGTCGCGCCAGCTAGAAGACGAATTGATAGACAAGTACAAGACCCTCCGCCTCACGCTCAATGGCGATGAAGATACAAATGAGGTGAGTATCGGATACATAGCCGTACCGCTGGCAAACAGAGGTGACGGAATCGGCTCACGCGCGCTGCAAGACATCGTTGATGAAGCCGACCGAAACAACTGGACTCTCACCGTAACACCCGCACAGGAACCACAAGCCAAGAAGCTTCTTCTGGTTTGGTATGGACGCTACGGATTTGAAGTAAATCCTGAATGGCACGAAGGCGATTCAGGCGAAGAGATGACTAGATACCCTAGTCAGTCATCGTCCATGTCATAGGCTTGATAGTGCAACTGCTCTGCCTTCTTGTAGAAAGCAGCCGATAGCTTCGCACCTTCCGCAATCTCTAGCTCATCGTCAGTCCAAGCGAGAACAAGGTGATCTGCGGCGGAAGTGTATGCCTCGGCACGGGCAATCACTTCCGCCTTAGTCAGCTTTTTAGACATGACCTAGATCCACTCCGAAAGGATGCGGTCGGTTCCGACAACCTCTCCATTGACAACTACGCGACCACGGTTGACCTCGACAACAACATCCGCCTTCTCACGGCTCTTTACCAACTTACCGCGAACGGCATTTGCAGAGAAAACGTCATAGAGCGAGACAAGCTGCGACTCTACAAGACCGCGAACTGTACGTGACAGCGCACTCTCGTTGCTGGCGACGTTGTTGGGATACATCACGTTGCCACTGACAGCAAGGTCAGCCCAGATGAACGAAGAATCCTGCAAGTCGATGATGAGGGGAACCGTCATCGTACCCGGCGTTGTCACATCGAATGCATTCTGGATCTTGCGCGGCTCGTAAATCTTACCCTTCTGGGCATCGCCCGAAAGCGCGAGCGCACCAGCGAACACCTCGGGGAGCGTGTCAAACGACTGGTGGGTGTACGAGTTCACCACCATAGCGATGTAACGACGACCCAACTTGAGCATCTTCTTGCGGTCGATGTCGATGTACTCCGAAGCACCGTTGGGTGCAGAGGTGATATCTCCCGAGTGAGCAGCGCCCTCGTTGCGGAGGTTGTAATAGGCAACCTGACCGGCAACCGCGAAGTTCTCATCGAGGAATAGAGCCGAAAGATCGAGGTCGGTACGGCTGTCGCCATCCTTCCAGAAGATGAAGAAGCGGATGGTGTCAGTATCACCGGCAATAGAAGCCCGAGTACCACGACCCACAGGGTTAAGGGCGGCAGAAGCCGAACGTGCGCCGAACGGAACGGTGTAGCCCTTCAGCTCTTCGCTGATAAACACATTTCCGAGTGCATCACGGTCGCGGTACACGGAAGCGATAGCTCCATCGATGATATCAACAACGGAGTCAGAGACAACCGAGTCGAGTACGGGAAGAGCCTTCTCTGCATAGAGCATCTTGGATGCACGTCCCTTCGGAATGAAGGAACGGCTCAGCTTCGGGTTCTTACCAGCAACCAGTTCGCGGTTGACGTAGAAGTTGCGAAGCTGCCACAGGACAGGAGTGGCAACGGAAGCAGCAACAGGAGCGAATGCGTCAATGACGATGCTCTTGTCCGTGGCAATACGAAGCACCTTGTCCAAACGGCGCGCGAAAACACCCGGTCGCTGAGCTAGCAGGCTAACCAGTTCTGTGATGACGGAATCGTTCTTCTTCACCTTCTCAGCGGTGCTGATGAGAGCCTCAACCTCTGTTCCGAAAGTGACGAAACGAGCGCCGGAAGAAGTCTTTCCGTTTGCGCGGATCACAGCAGCAGCCTCAGCAGCGAGTGGGAAGCGCTTCGCGTACTCGCCAATGTGCAACGAGTGAGAGAGAAGCTTCCAGAGCGCTGAGTTGCGGAGCATGTCCTCAACCAGACGATCAGAGCGACCGTCTGCAATAGCCTCTAGGCGCGAGATCAGCGCACGACGAACCGCCTTCGGCTGGCTTGCGAACCGAACCGAAGCAACGCCGATACCGTTGAGCGCAGTGTCGCCACCGGAAAGACCCACAGCGATACGGAGGATATCCGTAGCTGTAGCAGCGCGCTCGATGAGAGCACCAAAAAGTTCGGGAAGAGCCAGATCCTTTGCCACAACAGCAAGGGCACCTAAGTTCTCCTTGTTCGGGATGACATCAGGAATGAGAGCGGAAACACCCTCACCCCTGTCGCCAATGAACCAGAGCACATCTGAGCGCTCCGACTCGCCCCACGAAGACTTCATAGACAGAAGGCTCGTGAAGATGCCGTCGAACTCAGTCTGAGCAACCTTGTACGACAGACCGCGCTTGGTTACACCGACTACGCGAAGCTCGGTAAGCTCGGAGAGCTTGGGAGCGTCGAGCGCCTCGCGCTCGTCTGCGACATAGTTCGGGATGATACGAACGCCCAGCCAGTCACCGAAGTAGTGAACCATAGCGTTGACGTACAATTCAAGGTCTGATGCCTCGATTACCTGTGCCGGGAAGTTGGGATACAGCGGCTTGTACTTGCGGTTAGCACCGGTAGCGGAGCGCACTACGGCGATAACCTCAGTGAGGTACTGTGCGAGTCCCGAGATGCCGAGCTTGGAGTCGAGAGCGGACTTGAAGAAGTCCTCGGAGAAGCGGTATCCGAGCGCTCCGATATTCACGGATGCGGTGGCGAGCAAAGCCTCCTTGGTTGCGCCATCAGCGAGACGAGCAGACTTACCGCTCAAAGCCTCGGCTAGGGGAACGACAACTGCTCCACGGCGACGGAAAAGAATATCCTTGTTGATAGACATGTTGACCTCTTTCTGATGTGGAAGAACATGAGACTTCCAAGCCGCGCCCTATGGCACGGCGAATTTACTAAACTGACTGACTTTGGAATCGTACCATGCGTTAGGACTCTTGGGAAGTCCTAATGCCAATAATCTTTGGGCTTCCTTGACTGGCGATATCGAATCGACTGTTGGTATAGCCAGCGCCGTCGAGGACATGCTTGATAAGTGAGGCACCATCCCATGTTGACGTGTGGATGACGAAATTACCCACGCGGAGAGGGTTTCCCTGAGCAGCCGACCGACTAGCAAAGAACACAAAGTCCATGATCGAGTCGCTACCAGACAGAGAAAAGTCAAGCCATACTTCGTCGTATGAAACTCCGTTATTTACTCCATCATCGTTGCTGAAAAGCTCGATGGCTTCGTATGAACTGCGCGCAACATCACACTCTCTTCCGTCGAGGAAGTCACGCTCATCATCAATAATCAAGGTCTTCATAATTCAAATGTATTAGGAACCGACGTATAAGTCAATAACCTCTACCCAAACTGGGAAACTTCTGAATATAACGTTTAGATAAAGCGATAATCAGTTCGACCCCTATAATGGGTACAAAGAAGGGGATTGATATGACACTAGTACCAGAGCACACTCTCACACGAGCAGAGATCGATGCCATACTGCTGCACAGTACCGAGCGGGTAAACCCCTCTGAGGAAATGCATGATTGGACTATCGAAGAACTCGCAGAAGAAGCCCAGAACCCCACCCCTTATGACCGCAAGGACGAATACCTGAGAGCAATCGCCTACCACCCTCGGGGCAACCACATCCTTGTACAACTAGCATTGGCTTCGAATGAGCAGCTTCCCTCAGACGTGGCGGAGTTGCTCATCCATGTCAGCCCCTACGCAACAGTAGTAGAGACGATTATTACCACACATCTTGTTGACGAGAATATGGTCAAGCGCGCTCGGGAAGCCATCGAAAGCATTCACGCATTAGCCGCCCGTTAACGAAAAACACCCACCAAGCAGGAATGGTGGGTGTTTCCGAGCGGTAGCAGGGGTGTAACTCTTTGACAAGATTATCTGTGGTTTTCGCAGACGCTCGCCTTTTATGACGATTAGCGAGTTTTTATCACCACAACTGGGGTCAAATTAGACTGATTTTGTATAGAGGGCGTAAAGGAACTCAAAGCGTGAGTCGTCGCTACCGTCGCCTGTGTAGCCGTAACTGGCATCCAGTAGGGAGTCCAGTTTGTTATGGGCTGAAGCCAGATCGTCCGGCATGGTTGTGTAGAGCTTGCCTAATGGGGTTTCCTTGTGAAGCTCTCTGACAGAGAGAATCTCGCTTCCAAGTGCTGATAGGGCGGCGGTAGTCCACTCATCTGAATCGAGCCACGGGAAGGTGTTGTAGGTACTCGCTACCGAATAGCTATAGTCATTGCCCCCGCCCAAGCGTGCAGATGTATTCCTCATCCATGCCATGTGCATAGACGAGCTAAGCACGGCGAAGTGGAAAGGAGTGGCACCAGTAAGGGTCTTCAATGCGTTGCTGGCGATAGTGGAAGCCGGAAGGAACTTCATAGGAATGTACTTCCTGTTTCCCGAGGACGATGTTGGTATGGCGAGATATGAACGCTCTGGTTGTCTTATCTCATCGAACAGTTCCGGCGTAGCCGCTGCATCCCTCGTCTCCCTCTTTGTTGATTCTAGGCGCTGTCTCTTGATGTCCTCAACTCTAGCCGCGATAAAAGGGTCTTTGAGAATGTCATCGGGCGCGTCGATCAGCCACAAGCAATATTGTTCGCCGTTCTTGGTCAACTCGTCTGCGCCGACAAATGGCGGTAGCCATCTTTCGAGCTTAGGATTTCTCGCAACAGCCTCTTGACGGTCGGCGGCGCTGACAACGAATGACTTCCCACGAGGAAGGTTCCCTAGCTCGGCGTTAGGAATGCCGGAGCTAAGCGTCCTTCCTCGGATCGGTTCCACCGCTCCAACGCGAAGAGGTGTAAGTCCACCATTGATGAAATCAACGTCTCGTGCAGTCTCGCCCGAGTAGATCCTCTTTTGGGTGAAGGAACCCGATGTGCCGAAGCCTACTATGACCACGGTTACGGATGCGTGCCCCGAAGCCTCATTGCTCCACTTGAACGAAGGATAGGCGAATCCAATCTCGATTCCTCTTTCAAACATCCACGACCAGAGGTTAGGAATGTGCAATCCCTGAGATATAGAGTTGGTGGATACAAAAGCTACTTTTGTGGCTATTGGAGCAGATTCGCCGCTAATAGCCACTTTCCTGTCTTTTGTATCAGGGCTACTCTCAAAGAGGTCGTAAAGACCATCATCATGTTCTACCGGGGTTGGATTGATATAAAGGGCTGACTTCACAAACCATGCAGCCACAAGATCCAAAGCGCCCCAAGTAGTAATGCCAGATTCCTTGCCCATGAGCTTCATATCAGCCTTCTGTCCGCGCGTCATCTTGAGAGCGCCACGGAAGGGTGGGTTGCCAATTATGTAGTTACACGCATGAGAAGGAAGTACCGATTGCCAATCCAGCAACAATGCGTTGCCAACCGTAATATTGGCTTCTGTCGAGATCGCTACTGTGGAGGAAAGCTTGGATTCCGCCTCCTTGTTCATCTGGTGCTCTGCTATGGCTAGCGCGAGATGTGCTATCTGAGCGGACTCGGGATTAATCTCTATGCCATATAGCTGACCTAACGAGACTCTGTAGTCTGACACAGCGATGTCGCCCTTGTGCGAAAGCATTGCCGTCTCTAGTCTTCTTAGTTCCCGATATATCACAACAAGGAATGAGGCGCAGCCAACGGCAGGATCGAGGAATGTGAGTTTTGCAATCTTGGTGTGCAGGGATTCCGAGTACGATTCGCCAATCTCGGATTCTAGTTCGTCTAGGAACAGCGGTCTGATAACACGAAGGATGTTTTCTTCGCTGGTGTAATGAGCACCAAACTCTCGCCTCTTACCGCCCCCATGTGTGAGTTCGTCGGTGATCTCCTTAGTATCCATTTCCAGAATCCCTTGGAAGGCGGAACCGAATACCAGTGGACTAACCAAATCCCACTCTATAAGACGGCAATGGTCTATTAATGCCCATACTTCTTCGGAGAAGCCAGTAACGATACCATCGACCGTATCTAACATTGGAAGCGGCTTGCCAGCATTAACCAAGCTGTCGAAATCGTGGGTGTTCAAGGAAGACGCTATTGACTCCCAGTTTGTTCCCATTCTGGTCTTCTCAACAAAGAACGCACTGATGAGATAAGTCGTTAGTTGGCTTATGTTCTTTTGAGAAAGAGAAGACGTGTCAATGAGGTGACGGTACAGATTGGCAACAGCATCCACTGCGCGCTCGTTGACTCCATCTTCGTACATCACGCTAGCTTACCTGAAGGAACAAACTGAAGCTAGTGTTTGTTCACTCTCATAACGACCATATCGAGGTCGAAGAAGAGGATAATAGTTGACATGACTACTACAATCACATCAGCAGAACATTTCAAAGAGGTAACAGAGGCATCAAGCGGAACTCTGGTTGTTGACTTCTGGGCAGAATGGTGCGGCCCATGTAGGGCTGTCTCTCCAATCCTCGACTCGTTGGAAGAAGAGGGCGAGATTACGGTTGCCAAGGTAAACGTAGATGATCTACCCGATATTGCCAGAGCATTCAATGTAACCAGCATTCCGTTGATGCGGGTGTACCGTGACGGCGAGCTTTCAGAAACGCCGATCATCGGCGCTCGACCGAAGCCAGCATTGATCCACGCAATCCAAGCAGCCTAATCTATTCATCAGTCATATTGACACTATTTGTTTTAGCTGATAGTGTTTACATATGGCTAATACAGAAGAAGCGGAACTCCCTTACAACATAGGGGTACACGTCACACACTGTTGCTCGCTCCACGGCTGTAAGTATGGAGATGAAGAATGCCCTGTTGAGAAAGGCGAGTATTTGCAGAAGTACGCTTGCGAATACTGCCCGGATAACGTCAAGGACGCAGAATCTAAAATCAAAGACGCAGAGCAGCGAGTGGTGCAGGCGCGTATCGAACGCGATCATGTCGCCGCCATCTATGCTCGACTGTCTTCCGAGAACTAAGGAGAAATATGACATTGACACTGATTCAGGACTCTGAGACGGAGCCTGTTGGTGTCTTTGCGTTTTCTCTTGGCGACTGGGATGTTGCTCCTGTCGGCTATACCGGTCGCGCCTGCCCGAGATGCATGAACTACTTCACGACCGATGACATCGAATCTATGTATGCGGTCAAAGGCTCATTCACGGGCGATGTTAGATGCCTTCATTGCGGGGCAAGCTCATCGTCAGAGAGTGCGCATATTGGAATCAAAGATGATTCTGTTGCGATGCTTGATATCAACAACGTCAAGAACACAGTCTGGTATCACGCCACGCTTCTTGACGGATGGCACAAAAAGATGATTTCGTCGCCTGTTGTTCCGCTCGTACACCTCGGCACGAAAGAGGCTGCGCTTGATCGTGCTCGCCATATCTCTTCCTACATGGGTGGTTCGTCGTACTGGAATGTCTACGGTGTTGTATTGAACGAGGACGCACTCATCTCACCCTCCGTGATTGATGATGAGGACGACTCCGCACCCACAACCGAAGCCAAAAACCGTTCAGCAGCCGACCGGGGGTATGAGCTTCGAGGTGCAACACGATACGTGAACCGCTTCGAAGCAGAGGGTTCTATCAGCCTTCTTGCCAACCCGAGAGCTTTCCGTGTAATCAGCCAAGAGACACGTAACTAGTAATTCTTCAGTCCATTGTGGTGTAGATTATCCATCTACCGTATGGAGGGTGGATTACTAAATGAATGAGCAGCCCGAACTTCTCAATCAGGTCTTCTTGCGTTACTACGAGATCCCAACGGACTTCGAAACAGAGCCGAAAATAGCAGCAATCAAGATTGTCGGAGTGTATGAACGCAACCGCGACAACGAGATAACCTTCTACCAGACTGTTGCTCTCCGCGACGATAAAAGACCCAAGCGGGTCGGTGACAAGGTGAGAACCATATCAGTTGATGCCTTAGCTTCCAACTGGGTAAAGGCACCGGCAGACGTTGCCCTTAGTGACAAGCAGGTATACGAGAACAGCCTCGCCGTTGCCAGAGATTTCCTTGTCTCGTCAGTTGACATCTCTCCAAGCCAAGCATCAGCAATCGTCGCCGTTATAGCCGATATGACGGCATCCTCAGACAAGAGGAAACTCAACAGAGCGAAGAGCCTTATCGAGAAGATTCAGGCTGGAACCAGCGCCGGTCTTCTCAGCATAGTTGGCGTTCTGAAATAGCCTATATCTCTGATGCGCTGGAGTGCATCACCGGTTCGCTACCAGATAGCACCAATGTCACATCGAGAATGAACTCGCGGTTGATCTTCTTCCTATAGCTCTCGCTTGGATCATCGGATATAACATCACGGTTCTTGTCGAACTCTCCGTTGAGGACGGAGTACATGTGGTCAACCAAGTCATCTGGGTTGGCGAATTCATCAGAAGCAGAATGGAATGCGTCTTCTACTTCCTCAGCTATCTTCTGAACAGTTCGAGCGTGGAGATTCTCGTCGTCACTGAGGCTCTCGGCAATAGCCGCTAGGTGTTCCTCATCAGCGTCATCACCAGCAACATCCTTTACGCGGTTGTCAAATTCAGTAGCAAAGCTCACCGTGTAGTCGTAGAGCTTTTCCAGTCGCTCTTCGTTCTCCGTAGAAGTTCCTGTCCGAACGGGAATACCGGCAACACGACCTGTGGTTGGTGCGCTGCCATTCTTGCGGTGAACGGTGGTAGCTCTACCGTTCTTATCGACAATGGGTGTTGGTTGTAGATTAGACATGATTATCCTCTCTTATCTTGTCATCTTCTGAAACGCCTTCTAGGGCGAGAAAAGCCGCCATGTAGAAGCCTCTGAGAGCCTTCTTCTGTGCGTGGGAGTTGGCATCGTCATCGTCGCTGAACTCAATACCGTCAAGGCTACCGCCTACTGCCGTTCCGATGTACTTCTGAACGTCCTTCTCGCTAACCTCTAGGTTGCGAAGACGCTCGATGCTCTTGCGAATCTCATTGGCAACCTCGGACACACGAACGACTTCGATAAGCTCTGGATCGTTGAGGTCAAGCTCGCCTCGACCATTGACATGAAGGGTTATCTTTTCCAGAACCGCCTCACGTCTCTGGATAGCCTGATTCGCTAGCTCTAACGCCCTGTCAACGCCAGCAGAAGCCTCTGAAACCGTCTTGGCGGCTTGTGGAACGCGAATGTTGTGCGCACGTCCAGCACCGGAGTTCGATGCTTCTGGGCGCTTGTGAACGGTCGTTGACTTGCCGTTCTTGTCAACAACTGGGGTAGGGATGGTGCGTGCGTTCATAGCCAGCCTTCCTCTCAAGAGGGGTGGGGTCTTATCATTATTCTAATAGGAACCCACGACAGCAACTTTGAGCACTAGTCAAGAATGATAACGACCATCTTATCGCGGTCTTCTTCGGGTACCTCTTCGGGAGAAAGACCTATCGAACGCCATGCGCGGACTTGCGATGCTGTGTATCCAGCACGATGCCACTTGACAATCTTCTCAATGAAGGGCTTCGCTCGGAAGTCTCCGTAGAACTGCTGATCGGCTGGCAGACCACATGCTTCCAGCCAGCCCGTAAGGTGCTTTACACCGGAGATAGCAAGGTCTGACCAGTACGGTTGAGTACCATAATGCCAAGAGTAGTCAAGCACCTGATCAGGAGAAATCTTCTCCTTGACCATGCGTTTTCGCCAGTCCTCGAAGCGCACACCACCAAGACTGAATTTACGGGCATGTAGAAGTTGCCATACGGTTTCCCAGTATGGGTCGTCTAGCTCGTGACGA
>Ga0247808_10000237_pt1 | contig 30686 bp, 49 predicted proteins | sample UWRJL089202R1_FD_179914 | JGI IMG/M metagenome (GOLD analysis project Ga0247808, IMG submission 179914) | Plant litter microbial communities from Arlington Agricultural Research Station in Wisconsin, United States - UWRJ-L089-202R-1 | ecosystem: Environmental > Terrestrial > Plant litter >... | reverse complement strand
CGACGGCACCGGAGGCGAGCGTCATGCCGCCCTGTCCGCCGGGGCCCGTCGCGATGTGCAGCGACTTGTTGCCGGTCAGGGTGCGCAGCGCAGCCTGCAGGGTCATGATCTTGTCGTAGGCGCTGGCCGTGTCGGCGACGACGACCACGCTCCCATCGGGGAGTGTGATGATCCGATCCGCCAGAGCCTGCACTCGACCCTGCTCGGCGACCGCGTTCGAATCGAACTCGGTGGTCACCGATTCCGGCGTGGTCAGCATGGTCGCGATCAGCGCCCGCGCCTGCTCCTCGGTCAGCCCCATCTGCTCGAGCTGCCCGACGAGCGCGTCGGTCGCGATGCGGTAGCGCTCGGTGAGTGCTTCCTGCTGCTCGCCGGCGGCGGCCGCGGCCTCGACCTCGTCGCCCATGGCGGCGATCGAGTTGCGCACCTGATCCTCGAGCAGCTTGCCCGAGTCGGATGCGCGGAGGTTCGCGAGGTCGATGCCGTCGAGCCCGACCGCGGCGCCCTCGGCATTGACCCCTACCTCGCCGATCGAGGTGGCGAGCCGCAGCGACGCGTCGTTGAGGAACCCCATCGCGACAGCGCCTTCGCCGAACTCGTTCAGCTTCACACGTGCCGGCTCGAGTCCCTCGTCGATGAGCTTCGTGCGCATCGTGTCGGCAGCCTGAGCTGCGACGGCGTCGAAGTTCTTCATCTCGTCGCGCATCCCCTCGAGCGCCGAGGTGTCGGCGAAGGGGTTGATGGACTTCTGGACACTGATGAGCAGGTCGACCATGTCCGCGCCGGGACCGGCGAGGAACTCGCCGAGCGCCTCGGTGCCGTCGGCTACGGACTCGACCATGAAGACGCCGAAGTCGATCGCGCCGTTCGCGAGGTCGAGCATGAACTGCATGACCGGCCCGCGGTTCTCAGACACGAAAGTCGCCAGCTCGCCGAGCGGCTCCGAGAAGGCGGCCGCGAGGGCGCCCTTGATCCCGTCTGCGGCGACCTCGATGTTGCGAGACGCCTGCTCGATCTTGCTCGCATCGTTGTCGGCGAGGGTGTCGAACATCAGCTGCGCTGCTCCGGTCACACCGTCGAGCTGCTCGACAGCGGTCGACAGGTCCATGGCAAACAGGGCGGAGCCGAGGTCTTCGGCCTTCGTTCCGAACAGCGCGACGGCGGCGGCGTTGCGCACGACGGGGTCTTCGGTCTCGCGCAGCTTGTTGAGCACGAGCTCGAGGCCGTCTCGCGCCTCCACACCCCCGCGGGAGATCTTCGCCGTCATGTCCTCAGCGCTCAGGCCGATCAGCTCGTAGCCCTCAGTCGACGCCTTGGAAGCATCCGTGGCACGGATCTGGAACTCCTTCAGCGCGTCGGCCGCGATGTCGCTGTTCCGCGCGCCGGCGTCGAGGCCCTGGCTGATGAGCCCGAGTGCTTCCTCGCCGGACAGGCCGAGCCGTGCGAACACAGCGGGGTACTCGGTGAAGGTGTCGAGCAGGTCCTCGCCGCGGTTCACCCCCTGGCGGGCGCCGGTGGCGAGCAGGTCGAATGCGTTCTGCGCCGACGTCGCCACGCCGGAGCTGAGCAGGGTGGTGACCGCCGCCGCAATGGGGCGCACGTCCTCGTCGAGGACGTCTGCAATTCCGGAGAGACCCTCGATGACCTTCTGCGCGGACCGGGTGGTGGCTTCCTCGTCGATCAGGTTGTACTGCAGCGCGAGGCGCGCGGTGTCCATGTTCGCTTCGATGGACTCGCCGTACACGTTCGCGTAGGCCTCGCCCGCGGCGCGGCCGAAGCGGAGCGTGTCGGACTCTGACAGGCCGGTGAGCGCCTGCAGGCGGTCGTACGACGCTTCCTGCTGAAGGCCATCGTTGAACGCGCCGACGAGAGCCTTCGCGGCCGCGGCGCCTATACCGATCACCGCGCCGGCGATCGGTATCGTCACGAGCGCGGCGATGATGTTCTCGCCGAGGTTGGACCCGGCTTCAGCGCCCGTCTCGCCCGCGTCGTCCGCGACGCCGTCGAGGGACTGCTCCACGCCGATCGTGCTGGCGTCGATGTCGATCAGAGTGCGCGCCGAGCGCAGGGCGTCCAGGCGGCGTTCGACCCGCTGCAGGTTCGTCTCGGCACGAGTGACGTCTGCCGAGACGTCCATGCCGCCGAGGGCGAGCAGCTCGAGTTCTTCGAGGCGCTTCTTCGCCTTGTCGAGTTCGGTCTCCGCGCCGGTCACGTCGGCGTCGAGCTTCAGCGCGGTCTCCTGCGAGACCACACGGCGGACCGCGTTCTCGACACGGTCCATGCTGGCGAGCGCCTGCGCGGGGTCGATCTCGATCTGCGTGCGCGCGGTCTGCAGGCCGGCGAGGTTGCGCTCGATGCGCTGCAGGTTCGCCTCGGCGCGGCGCACGTCGGCGGTGACGTCGAGTCCGCCGAGGGCTCGCACCTGCAGGTCCTCGAGGCGCTGCTGCGCCTTGAGGAGGTTGCGGTCGGCGGAGGATATGTCCGCGTCGAGCTTGAGTGCGGTGGCCTCGGAGACCAGCTTCTTCGCGGCGGTCTCGACACGGTCCATGCCTGCGAGTGCGCCGGCGGTGTCGGCGTCGATGGTCTGAGTGATCGGGTTGGCTTCGACCCGGCGCCCGATCGTCTGCACGTCGTTCTCCGCCTGCGTGACCTGGTTGGTGTCGGCAGTGAAAAGGACTTCGAGCTCGGCTGCTCTGAGAGTCGGCATGGCTACCTCCGGGTCAGAACGGCACGCAGGCGCGTGTTGGAATCGAGCAGCGAGAAGATGACGGCCCGGATGCCGGGCCACGGCCGCGCGAGGATCAGCGGGTCGTAGAGGTCGATGCCGCGCTCGGCGAGCTCGGCGACGACCAGCCGCCAGTTGGAGACGAGCGCGAACCAAGAGCCGTCGATGACGGTCTCGGTCGGCTTCGCCACAGCGGATGCTGCTTCGGGCTTGAGAGCTTCCGGCACCGGACGGTAGTCCGGATACCAGCCTTCGTCGTCTGGCTCACCGATGCCGTAGGGGGCCCAGTCCTCGGCGGTGTTCAGTCTTTTGGGACAGGCTCGCCACCCTGCGCAGTCCCGGCTTCGCGTGCGGTGAAGAGGATCGTGGCGAGGCTGTCGGCGTACTCCTTGCCGCGCGCCCAGTAGAACGTCGCGTAGTAGGCCATCCGGTCGATGGACTGCTGCGGGACGCCGTCGGCGGCGAGCAGCGCGTACGCCTCGCCCAGCGCCGGGTGCTCGCCTGGGCCGATGGTGCTGAGCACTTCCAGCACTGCGGGAGGGATCTCGCCCTTCACCAGCCCGAGGTTCACCTCGGCGCGCACGGCTGCTGCGATCAGCTGCTTCGAGCCCTCCACGGTCGGCGGCTGCACCTCGTAGGTGCGGCCGCCGAACGTGAGCTCGAGGGCGGGCGCCGCCCCCTCGGAGAAGTCGACAGCGCCCACGGCTTACGCCCCTCTCGTGTAGCTGAACGTGGCGCTGCCGCCCGGGGTCGTGACCTCGATGGCGACGCTGCCGGCGTCGCCCGGCAGCATCTGAGCGATGATGGATCCGGCACCGACGGTGGTGAACTCCGTGGCGATGTCGTCGATGGTGACCGCCGTGGTGCCGATCAGGCCGGTGCCGTTGATGGTGAAGAGATCACCGTCGCCCGCGAGAACCTCGGGGATGCCGGAGATCGTCGGGGCGGTTGAGCCCCATCCGGTGAACGGATTCACGATCTCCTCGTACGATCCCTTGCCGGTGAGGGTGAAGTTCAGGTTTTCGATCTCGCCGCCGGGACCCGTGTTCTGTCGCTGAGCGCCGACGGTGCAGAAGCCGCGGCCGGCGTCAGTCGGGTTAGGGGTTCCAAGCTCGGGCTTGTGGTACCAGCGGACATCGGCCACCGCCGCCTCCGCCTTCGCGCTCGGTCGGGTGCGAGCGAGGAGGTACTCCACCTCGGGCAGGTACTTCCCCGTGGCGAGGGAGCGGTTCACCTGCGCGATGAACGCCACGGCCCAGCCCCAGCCAGTCACGTCCGAGTTGGGCGCGCCCTGGTCGTCGTACGTCTGCGCGTCCATCGTCGTCGGCGTGGGCGTCGGCTGGAATCCGCTGATCCGGCGGAACGGCTGCCAGTCCGGATTGGCGAAGGTCCCGAGGTTGACGTCGAGGCCGTACTCGAAGCTCTTGCCGAGGGTCGTGCCGGCGGGAAGGGGGACTTTGGTGTTCATGTGAGGCTCTCCTGGTTGTCGAGGATGATGAGGTAGTTCTCCGTGCGCTCTTCGCGCCGGTTGTCGTCGGCACCGGCTGGTGCCATCGACTGTCTGGTGATGCTGCTGATCCCTCCCAATCGGGAAAGTCCATGGAGGATCGCGAACGACGGGGCAGACAGCCGGTCGGCACCATCGGGGCGGCCGCGTTCGCCGCGCAGCCTCAGCTGCACGCGCCGCCAGCTGAGGTCGCGCTCGTCGGTGGTGCCGTACACGCGGACGCCAACACCCTTGTCGGGCTCGGTACCAAGCGCGCCGTAGTAGATGACCACGGCGTCTTTCGCGTAGACGTGCTCGGGGTCGTCGGGGTTCCAGTCCCACCCGGGGATCGTGCCGAGGGTGGCGCAGATGAGCATCGTGAGCGTCGCGTCATCCAAGAGATGCCCGCACCTTCGCGGCGATGATCGCGCCGACGTCCGTCTCGTCGGCCGCGGCTTCAAGGAACTTCGCCTGCTCGCCCGGCTTGTGCTGGGCGTCGAGGTCTTCGTGCTGCAGGCGGGACACGTGCGACTTGAACCCCACCTGCAAGGTGAGGTCATCCACCAGGGAGAACCCGGTCTTGTCGGACTCGCCGCTGTCGGTGGGGCTGAGCTCACGGGCGCGCTTCAGCATCTGGCGCCCGGCGGTGCGCAGCCCGTCCTGCGCTGCCTTCTCGACCATCGACGCGATGGGCACATGCATCTGCATGACGGCCTCCTATTTCAGGGACAGGACGAGGAACGAGTCGAGGTCGTCGAGGTCGTTCTCGTTGGCGGCGACGGCGAGGACTTCCGCCTCACGCTCCCGGGCGGTGCCGGGCCACACGGTGACGAGGGAGCCGACCGGGACGTGCTCGCTGATCGGCACGGTGACCGACGAGGAGGACACGACCTCGCGGCCGTCGGCGGTGCGGACGAGACGTTGCTCGTCCTTCACCTCCGCGCTGACGGTGCGCGCCGCCGCGTAGCCGCTGCCCATGCCGCCGGACGGTCGGGCGTTGCGGATGCTCACCTTGTGCGGGTAGAAGAACGGATCGTCCCAGCTCATGAGTACGGACCCTCCGCCCACTCGCGCTCGATCGGACGCGCCTCCGGGAAGCTCCCGACCGGTAGGCCGACGGGCGCGACTTCACACAGCGAGCGGAGGCTCGCCATGTCGTCGTCGCTGAACGCTGCTCCGAGATCGCTGTAGCTGATCGATGTTCCGTTTCGCCCTCGCGAGCGGACTCGCCGCGCGCCGGGCGCCGGCACCTCGGCGACGACGCCCTTCAGGATCGCGATCGCGTCCTTCTTGCGGTCGTCGTCGTCAGGTATCGAGGCGAGGCAGGGGGCGATGGAACGCGCGCGCACCAGGATGCGCCGCGCGAGATCGTCGTCGGCGCTGATTTCCTCTGGCTTGATAATCACTCCATCGCCCCCTTCTCGTTACTTCAGCTGCTGCTTGGCTGTTGCTGCTGCGTCGGCGGCCACCTTGTCGGCAGCCGCCTTCTCGGCCGCAACCTTGTCGGCGGCACCCTTCTCGGCTGCCGCCTTCTCCTCGGCGGTCTTCTCGGCGGCGGGCTTCGCTGGTGCCTTGGCCTTCTGGATCAGGCCGAGGCCAAGCGCGTGCTTGATTCCCTCGTCCGTGTATCCCTCGCCGATGTGGGCGCCGCGGTACAGGTACCGCTCGCTTCCGCCTTCGGTGGGAAGGACCGCGACTGCTCCGACGACGACGTAACGCTCAGCCATCAGAGGGTCGTTCCGGTGACGCGGAGGCCGGCACGCGGCTCGAGGACGACGGGGACCACGACGCGGCGGGCGCGGACGGTGTAGCTGTCCGTGTCGTTGCGCTTCGAGTAGGTCTCCACGTTGAAGTCTCCGGCGCGCGCGTAGTCGGGCGAGCCGAGGTCTTCGTCGGCCATGCCGCCGAGCTGCTCGCGGTCCACGAGGAGCGGGTCGCTGCCGACGATGTGCGGCGAGGTGACCCACGTGTAGCCGAGCAGGTTCGCGGGGAACTGGCCGTTGACGATCGGGTTCCCGTCCTCGCGGGGCAGGACTCCGGCCGAAGCGAACAGGCCCATGACCTTCGCCCACTGGGCGCCGCTGAGCGCGACGGTGTCGAGGTTCAGGCCGAGGGCCAGGTCCTCGCGGTTGGCCTTCGCCGCCGCGAGCGACTGCACGACGTTCGCGACGGTGGTCCACGCGCTGGATGCGAAGGCGTCGGTGACCTTGGACGCGACGACTGCCATGGCGATGCTGTCGACGTCGCGCACCAGACCGTTGACGATCTTGGTGAGCGCGCGGTCGAGTGCGCCCTGCGAGCCGCGCTTGATCCGCTCGTCGGTCACGTCGGTCTCGAGTCCGCGCTTGTCGGTCTTGGCCGAGGCGATCTCACCGTCGGTCATCACCGTCTTCGGGTACTCGCCGTTCGGGGCGACCGACTCCGAAACGTCGGAGGGGAAGATCTGCTCGCCGGTCTCGTAGAAGATACCGCCGCCCTCAGCGGAGTAGCGGCCCGCGAGCAGGTAGTCGCCGATGAAGCGCTGGTCGGTCAGCGAGGCAACTCGCTTCGCGATCAGCAGCGGGTTGCGGAGCAGAAGGTGAGTCTGCTCCGGGGTCAGCGCGCCGGACGGCCGCGGAACCGGGTAGGTGTAAGACGCCATGTCTTCTTGCTCCTTAGATGAACAGGACGTCGATGACGTCCAGATCGGCGGCAGCGGCCTCGAGGGCGATGCCGATGGGGTTGACGCCGGCACCGATGGTGGCGACCTTCCCGGCTGCTGCCGAGATGACCTTCGCGCCCGCGGTGATGGCACCGCTGGCGACCAGCTGGTGCACGCCGGTGGGGCGCGTGTAGACGGTGACCGGCTCGCCGATCGCCGCGTCGAAGCCAGCGACACCGACCACGTCGGCAGCGTCGGCGCCCGCGGGGCCGACCTCGCGATTGCCGGTGACCTCAACCAGGCGGCCGCCGGTGACGGCTGCCGAGGGGTTGAAGGTCACGGCCTTGCCGGGGGTGAACTTGGGCAGGTAGTCAGCCATGATCAGACCGCCTTCTCTTCGGAGCCCCACGCCGCGGCGTAGAGGCTGTCTGCTTCGGAGGTGGCGTCGTCGGACTTGCCGACCTCAGTCACCGGAACGGTGTTCTTCGCGAGCGAGCCGATGAGGGACACGGTGCCCTCTTCGTTCACGGCGAGGTTCGTCAGCCACATGTCGCGCGAGGCGGGGGCGATGCGGCCCTCGTTCACGGCTGCGTCGACGATGGCCTCGCGGCGGGCGGCATCCTGTGCCTCGCTTGCCTTGCGACCCAGCGCGGCGGATGCCTGCAGGTCGGTCAGCACAGCGGAGTCGATCAGGACGGTGCCCTCCGGGATGGAGGCCGTGATGGTTTCGGGCTGCTCCGCGAGCGCCTCGTCGAGGGCTGCGAACAGCGTCTCGTCATTGGCGGCGGCATCGGTCACGCCGAGTCGCGTGCGGATGCCAGCCTGCAGATCGCTGTAAGCCACAGCGTTCTCCTTTCGGTTGGGGACACCCGGCTCGGACGAGCTCGGGAGATTGTGGGACCGGGCTGCTGCCCGGTTGGGGAGGGAGGTGACGCGGGCGAGGTAGTCGTCGTCGTCATCGGGGGCGGTGAGCACCAGCTCGTCAGGCCCGACCGTCTCTGTTTCGCCGGCGTCGGGGATGACCGCGATGCGATCAGCGAGACCGAGCTCTACCGTCTCGGCACCGGTCATCCACGTGTCGGCGGCGAGCAGGGCTGTCCAGTCCTTCTCGCCCGCCTTCTCCGTGTAGATCTCCACGATGGACGCCTCGATTCCATCGAGCATCTCGGCCGTCTTGCGCAGCTCCACGGCGTTGCCGTAGGTGAACGACCATGGCGAATGGATCATCATCTGCGTTCCAGGAGACATGACCGTCTCGTCGCAGCCCGCGGCGATGAACGAAGCGGCCGATGCGGCGAGGCCATCGACCACGGCTGTCACAGTCGCCTTGTGGGCGCGCAGCATGTTCAGGATCGACACGCCCTCGAACACTTCTCCGCCGGGGCTGTTGATCCGCAGGATGATCTGCGTGACCGAATCGGGCAGGGCATCGAGGACGATGCCCATGTCCTTCGCGGATATCCCCCACCAGCCACCGTAGGAATCGATCGGCCCGTACATGCGGATCGTCGCTACGGTGCCATCACCGGCGGACGCCGGCGTGGTGATCGCGTTGAAGAACTCGGCCTTGGGCTGCGGGGCGGCGAAGCCAGCCCAGTAGCGGTTGTCGTGCTTCGTGCTCATGCTTCCTCCTGTGAGGTGTCGGTGGCGGGAGGCGTTGCGGAGGGAGGCGTGTCGCCGAGGTTGGCCCCGGCGCGGCGCACCAGGTCGCGAGCCTCGTCAACGGTGAGCACCTTGCCGACGCCGAGGTAGGCCTTCTGGACTACCTCGGCGGCGAACCGCGCCAGCTCGGCGTCCGTCTTGGATGCATTGCCGTCCGCGTCGTCGTCGACCTCGTCCTTGACGGGGAGGCTGAACGCAGAGCGCATGAACGATTCGAGCGTCTCGTCCGGGTGGATGACCCCAGCCTCGATGAGGCTCTTCAGCGCTTCGGCGGTCAGAGAACCGCCGGAACCGATGGGCTTGAAGATGAGACGCGGTGCTGGTTCCGTCTCGCCCCAGTTCCAATCGACAAGGTCTTCGACGACGTGCGCCTGCGTGGTGTCCTGAATGTGCTCGGCGACTGCGTTGAGCGAGCTGGTGAAGAAGTCAGCGAAGGTGGATCCGAGCGCCCACGACCCGGTCTCGGTGCCGAGGTTCAGGAAGTGAGCGAGCAGCCCGCGAGCGATCTGCTCGTCGTGGTAGCGGATCGGACCGTCCGTGTCGGGCAGCTTCCCGGACACGCCCTTGAGTTCGAGGGTCGAGCCGTTGGGGATCGACGCGCCTGCAGCCTCACCAGCGCGGAATCCCTTGGCGAGCGCCAGCCCTGCTTCCTTCTCGGACTTCTGCCAAGCGGCGCGCTCGGTGGCGTCCGCCTTCTCGGGAACCTCGGCGCCCGTGTAGACGGGAACGCCGAGACCGTTGCGTTCCACGGTGAGCGCCTGAGCGCGAAGCATCCGGTCCTTCAGCAGCCAGTTCTTGTAGGCCATGCGGAGCAGCGAGATGCCGATCCAGTTGCCGCCCTCGCGGTCGTTGACGTATGCCACGAGCCGGTCGACGGGGATTGGCTGGGAGACGCCGTGCTGCTGGATGGAGACCAGGCCGCCATCGCGCGCCACGTTGATCTTCGAGATGCTGCGGGCCGGGCGCCATGCGAGCTTCTTGAGCCGTAGCCGGTCGCCTTCGGGCCGGTAGACCTGCTCGAAGAACGAGTGGCCGTGGACCAGCTCGAGCAGCGCCATGCGCAGGTGCTCGCTCCACTGGAAGCGACCCTTTGTCCGGAGCGCGGGGACGGCCTCGCGGCCCTTGATCGGCAGGCCGAGGTCGGTCGCGATCAGCTCGACCACTTCGTCACTCGCGGCGGCTGGGTCGATCATCCACTCAGCACCACGGATCGGGAGCGTCACGGCGCGCAGCACCGACCCGACCTGCGAGTCTTCGCGACGCATCTTGTCGTAGACCTCGAGGCTCTTCGGCCACATGAGATCTGGGTTCGTCTCGTGGGACTCGTCGGCCATCTGCGCCCAAGACGAGAGGCCGGAGACATCTACTTGGTACCCCTGCTCTTCAGCCACGTGGCACCTACTTTCAGTTGGGTTAGAACGAGGCCGTAGCGAGGTTCACTTCGGACTCGGATGCGTCGTGACGGGTGACCATCTCGGCGGGCGGCGGGGGCGGCGGGGTGTCTTCCACCGGGGGAGGGGTGAGCAGCTCGAGGGCGTAGAGCGCAATGGACATGGCGACCAGGCCGGCGATGTCCACCGGCAGGGACTTCGACCGCGACCACGCTTTGTTCTCGCCGTACCGGACGACGACGCCGCCTTGAACTGCGAGGTCGATGTCGGGCTGGTCGGTGACGACGATGGTCTTGTCGCGCACGGCGTCCTGGTGGCGGCCGGTAGCGATCGCGAACATGGGCCCGTCGAACTTGTGCACGGTGAGGCCGAGCTTCTCGAGCGGCTCGACGAACTCCATCGCCGCGCAACCCTTCGCGTTCAGTGCTACCTCGTGGTGACCCGATTCCTCAGCGAGGTCGGCGAGGTACTGGGGTAGCCACACCATGCCGGCGCGCTTGATCCTGCTGTGCAGGAACGGCTTGCCGTCCTCGTCGTAGACCGCCGAGGACAGCCAGGTCGTGTTCCGGTCGTCGGAAACGTCGACGCCCCACACCGTGCGGGAGCCCTTCGGGATGCGGATCTTCTTGGCCGGCAGGACGAGCTTGCGGTACTCGGGCGCCTCGATGAAGTTGTTCACCTCGGCGGTGACCCACTGGCCGAGCACCTCGATGCGCTCGACGTTCTTCTCCTTGGCCTCGGCCGCCGACCGCATCAGGCCGGCGATCGTCATGCCAGGCAGGTACCCCGCGCTCGGGTTTGCCTGCTGGAAAGCACGCGGATCATCGAGCGGAGCATCCTGCTCGGCCGACCACTCGGCCACGAACCACTGCGTGTCCGGGTCGTCGACACCTTCGTGCGCGGTCGCGCGCACGTCCTTGAGGACTCGCGAGCGCTTCGTTCCGGCGTTCGAGAAGGCCACCAGCAGCGAGTCGTACATCGCGTTGGCGGACTTCTCGATTGCCGACCAGCCCTCGTAGTCGTACTGTTCGCGCAGCTCGTCGAGGAGAAGTCGTGCAGCGCTCTGACCGCGGGCGCCGTCGAAGGTGCGGGGGAGGTACGCGCCGCCGCCGAGGGTCCGAAGCTCGGTCTCGCCGTTGGTCGTACGCGGCGGGTAGGTGAATCGCTGCAGCGACGGGACCCGGTCGTGGGCGATTCCGATCTTCGGATCGTCCGGAGCGCCCCAGCGACGGACCGCCTTCCACGGTTTCATCGCGATGTCGAGCTTCTGCGCGCCGCCGACGATGATGAAATTCTGTTCGGGCAGCTGGTCGGGCCACCGGCCGGCGTCGACGTACAGCCAGAAAGCGGCCAGCACTGCGGCCATCATGGTCTTGCCGTTCTGCCGACCGACGATAACGAGCGCCTTGCGGAAGCGCAGCAGCCCGTTCTCGTCGATTTCGAGCAGGTGAATCAGCAGCCACATCTCCCAGGGGAAGAGATGCACCCGCAAAATGTTGGTCGCGAAGTCGATTACCTCGAACCCGCGCGACGTTTCCGGCGTCAATTCCCGGCGCGGCTTCGTGAAAATGCGCGGCTCGGTGAACCCAAGCAGCTCGGAGGTCATGGAAAACCTCCGCTTGGACTAGCTGATGTGCTGCTGCGCGTTGGCGCGGAACGCCGCGAGGTCATCTGGCGGGCCCGCGGCGCCCGGTTTCTTCGACGCGGAGAGCTCGCCGCGGCCGCCCGGCGTCAGCCCGAGCGACTCGCAGTACTTCAGGTACGTCGGAAGGGACACGTTGTCGGATGCCGGAGGTCGAACGTTCGATTCCGGGTCCATCTCGATCTGCTCCATGATGTGACCGATGACCGTGTCGTAGTCGTCGATCTTCCGAGCGAGAGCGAGCAGCGCCGCGATCGCGCCGGCGTCTTTGCCATCCGCGTCGAGGTGACCGGCGGCCGCGACAGATTTCAGAGTCGCATCGACGACATCGCCCATTTTCGTACCCCTCTACCCGCGCACGCGCGCGGGCGACCCCCGGTCAGGACCTCGGGGAGGGAGGACAGCTCCCCTTGGCTCTGGTCCGCCCCCTAGGGCATTGCTGGATTTTATGGCGATTCCGGGTCACGAGGGCCAGAATCACACCCGTGCGGGGTGCTGGTGGCTCAGTAGCGGACGATCTCGCCGTGTTCGCTTCCGTGGATGACTCGACGTAGCTCGTGCAGCAGCTCGGCATTCAGGTCTCGGTCGTCTTCGACCAGGACGATGTCGGCGGAGGCTCCGCGTAGCTGTGAACAGGTGACGAAGACGATCGAGCCCCCTGATGGGAGTGTGACCCGTGCGTCTCCGTTGGCTCGTCGCCACGTAAGGTCCGGCACTACGTCGTGCACCACTCGCACGGCTTCCTGGACTGCACGGCCATGCGGCGACACCACGAGGACGCGCTTGCCTCCGACTGCTGCTGTCAGTAGCCCTGCGGCTGTGTACTTGTTCACGGGGTGCTCCGGTCGTCTGTGGGCTGGTCGTCGGTCATGGCCTCGCTCACCACCAGTCGTCGACTGCTTCGCCTAGGCCGAGGCTGGGTGCCTTCGCCCCGCGTGCGAGGTTGCAGGCCATGTGTGCGTGGCGGAAGTTCGCGGGGTCGTCCTGAAGCTCGGGGAAGTCCTTGACGGTCTTGTAGTGGTCGAGGTTGTGCGAGTCGGGCGTCGTGTGCGGGTCCGCGACGTAGTCGATGGCGCTGTCACACAGCCAGCAGTCGGACAGTTCGCGCACCGCGGTGTCGTCGGACTGCGACTGCGCCTTGCCTGCGGCGAAGAACTCGTCTCGCAGGGCGTGCATGCGGCGCGTGTTGGTGCGGGCCATCGTCACTCCCGTGTGCTGCTTACCGGTCGGTGGGCGATGGTGACCTTGCCCAGTGTTCAGGCGGAAGTGATCGGGGCGCCGAAGCCGTCGTCTTCGACCTCGCCGGCGTCCAGGCGGGCGACGATGAGCCGTGCGGACGCGGCCGCCCTCGCCTCGATACCCGCTGTGGCGATGAGGTGCGCAGTGTGGAGGTCGTCGGAGGTCATCGTGTGCCCCTGTCGTGGAGGTGTCCGGTGGTAGCGCGCAGGTCCGCGACGCCTGAGTGAAGGTGCAGGCGCTGGGTGCGCGGCCTTCGGGCATTACCAATCCCGTTGACGCGCTACTCACCGAAGTCAGGTTGGGGGCTGGCCGTACCAATGAGCCCGAGGGCCACTGTCCGCCGCTTGCGCTGTCACCAGCCCCTGCTGTTCCGACTCGCCCAGGTGCGCTCGCTCATGGCGGCATGTGTGCTGCTGGGGTCGGAAGTCTGTTAACGCAAAAAAGGGCCAGACCGTGAGGCCTGACCCTTTCTCTATCCGCATCCCGTCTGGAAATCCAGACAAGTGTAGGAACGCACCTCGAATACTACATGGACGGCGCGTCGTTCCGCTACACCACTACATCGGGCGTGTCGACTGCTTCGATCCTCGCTCTCTCCTCGAGGGCGAAGGCGAGCTCGCGCGCACCCCACACGGTGGCGCACGCCCGGCACATCGCGGTCGCATCGTTCACCGGGTCTTCGCTGCCCTCGGGGTAGGACGAGATCAGCGGGTGCGTGTACTCGAGCCGGTCGGAGGCGTTCCACCACGTCTCGGCGTCGCACACCGGGCAGCGGTCCGAGAGCAGCAGCGTCACCTTCGGGTTGAGCTTGTCGACGATCGCGCGGGCCCAGCTCTCCATCTGCCGGGTGTAAAAGCGCTCCTGATCGAGCGTCACCGCCCTCGACGTGTACGCGAGATACCAGGCGGTGAGGGTGTGGCCCATGTCCTCGGCCGCCACCTCGCTGCCGGCCATGCGCGCCCACTCCTTGATCGTCGTGCTGATCTTCATGAACCGGAAGAGGGCGTCGCCGTCGAGCACGTTGCGCTCGTTGGCGAGCGACCCCGACCCGCCTATACCGACGATGCTGCCCCGGATGGCGTTCTCCAGCTGCTCGAGCAGCGGGGGCAGGCTGACGGTCTTTAGGTCGGCGCCCACGAGCACCTTCGAGCGGTTCGGCTTCGCCAGCGCCTCCACCGCCTCGAGCAGCGGGTTGTCTCTGTCACCTGCCATCGCTGGCCTCCTTCTGTTCGATGTGGCTGAGGATGATGCCGCCCGAGTAGTCCCGGACGGTGACCATGACGGTGTGGCCGCCCATCACCCATGCGGGCGTGGTCGTGATGCTGTCGCGGCCCGGCCCCTCGCGGAGTCCCGGCCAGAAGGTGACCGGCGTCCAGAGCGGGTAGGTGGCGTTGAACGTGGCGGCTTCGACCTCTAGCGTCGCGACGATCACCGCAGCCTTGTGCTCGCGGTGCCAGCGCTTGCGGGCGCCGTTGCTCGAAAGGACGTCGGAGAGCGTGCCGCACCTGCACTTCGCCCGCCCCTTGCGGCCTTGGTAGCGGGCCATGGACCTCCCCGCGGTGTCGTGCGGTGCGCCTTCGTGCTGCAGCCCGTGGCCGACGATGAATCGAGGCATCAGGTGTTCTCCTGTTCGGGTAGTGGTGCAGGGCTTATATCGGCGGGATATAAGCGATTCTCGGAAACATCAACATGCGTCGATACACTTCGAATATGGATTTCGCTGGCAATGTATTGATCCCTGTTTTTTCGATCCTCGTGCCCACGGTGGTTGCTATTTGGTTGGCGCGTTCTGAGCGCCGTGCAGCTGCGGAGGAGCGGGTCGAATCGCAAAGGCGGGAAGCTGAACAGCGTGGCGAAGAAGAGCGCCGCCGCGAGGAAGAACGGACCGAGGAAGCGATCGAACACGCGCTCGATGCGATGAACAACCTCGTCGAGGCGGGATACACGGACGACGTCCGCAAAGCCGCCGCGATTCGCCTCCGGGCCGCGCGAAACGTGTCGAGGATCTACTCCGTGATGAAGGCCGAAGACGAGCCCGTGGCCGATTGGATCGCGAACGAACTCGGCGTGATCTCTGGTGGGCTCGAGAATCGCGACGCCTACTTTCTGCCGGTGAATCTCGAGCAGATCGTCTGGCGTTCGGGTCACTTCTCGAGCACCCTGATCGACTGGCTGTCCGGCCGAAAGGACCTGGCGTGGTTCGTCGATCACGTTCCGGTCGCCCTTGAAGCAACCGAGATTCCTCGTGACGAGTAACCGGGTGGCCTGAGTCAGCACTAGAACGGCGTCTCGTCGGTGTAGGTTCCGGCAGCCCACGGCTCCTGCGCTGCGGCCGGGTCCGGCTGCGCCCACTGCTGCTCGGACTGCTGCTGCCCGCCGCGGGCGCCGCCGTCCCGCGACGACGCAGCGCGCGTCACCTGCGCGGTCGCGTACTTCAGCGACGGGCCGATCTCGTCGACCTCCAACTCGATCGACGTGCGCTTCTCGCCCTCCTTCGTCTCGTACGAGCGCTGCTTCAGGCGGCCCGTGGCGATCACCCGGCTGCCCTTCGTGAGGCTGCCGGCGACGTGCTCGGCGAACTCGCGCCACACCGACGCCCGGAGGAACAGCGCATCGCCGTCCTTCCAATCGTTCGCGGCCCGGTCGAAGTTGCGCGGCGTCGACGCGATGGTGAAGTTCGCCACCGCCAGGCCGGTCTGCGTGTAGCGCAGCTCCGGGTCGGCGGTCAGGTTGCCCACGACGGTGATGATCGTTTCGCCTGCCATCAGATAGCTCCGTTCTTCTCGATGTGCTGCTTCGTGGTGAGGATGTGCTCGGCGAGTGCCGGGATGGGGTTGTGGCGGATATCGAAGGCGATCATGTAGGCCTCGTGCGTTGTGCCGTTCGGCGCGAACCCCGAGCCCTCGTCTTCGCCGAGCCAGATCCGCTTGCCGTCGCGGAGAGTGCGCTTGCCGACGACCACGCCTTCGGACGGGGCGACCACGACCGGCTTCCACAGCCGTTCCTCGCCATTCCACGGGCCGCTGTGCTCGCGGTGGAGCATCTGACTTATGACGACGCGCTCGCCGAGCTTGAACTCCGCGGGCGGGCTGGTGGGCTTGGTCATCGTGCGCTCACCCGCCGATACTTCTCGTCGAGGGTGCGGTCGCTGATCTTCGCGCGACGGCCGACCGCATCGGGCGCCTCGCGGTGCTCGACAACCTCAGCGCGATAGGCGGTTCGCCCGGAGGTGCCCTGCTTCTCGTGCCTCTCGATTACTCGGATGCGCCGGCCCAACACGCGCGGGTCGGTGTCGAGGAAGGTCACCCCGATGTAGGTGTCGGTGTTGTCGGTCATGATGCTCTCGTTTCTGCTAGCTCTTGCTCGTATTTGCGGGCCATTGCCCGGCGTTCTTCGACGCGTCGGGCGACACGCAATTCCATGTCGGTGAACTCGGGCGCACTCCTGAGCCCTGCCTCCATCGACAGGGACCGTGCTGCCCGGTCGCGCCACCACTGGGTGTTCTCGTCGTACCGGCGGGTCTTCGCGACCTCGTGCGAGACGGTGAACCGTTCGGGCTCGAGATCCATCAGGCGCACCCCGGACAGGAAGCCCGCGAGATCCTTCTCGGCCGACACGACCGCTGGCTCGCTCATGACCCAACTCCCCACGAGTGCACGGCACCGGTCAGGGCATAGTCGTCATGCCCGGCGATGAACACGCAGCCCTTGACCCCACACAGGCCGGCAGGGATGGGCGGTACGGGGCGGTCGTCGTTGTTCATCGGATTCCAGTCGTCATCGGTCGGTGGCTCAGTCGTCGTGCGCGGCTGCTCGTTGCTCGTCTTCCCACTGCTTCTGGGCGAGGCGGGCAGTCCCGCAGTGGCGGCAGTTGTCTTTGGTCCCGGCGGGCTGGTGCATTTTGCAGAAGGCCGACGGAGGAATTCCAGCGGGTCTCTCCTCGTCACCCTCGGCACCCTCGCTCACCCACTCCCTCTCTCGCTCTCTCCCTCTCTCCCCAGCCGAGAGGAACTCCGGCGATCCTCCGGAGGACTTCCGGAAGGTCCCTGGCGGGGGCGCTGGGAGCCGCGAGCGGGCCGCGTGGCTGACCGCCGGCCAGTCCGCGAGCGCGTAGTAGGTGCGGCCGTCGACGTTGTACAGGCCGATGTACCCGGCGTAGTCGAGAGCGAGGAGATGGTCCTCGATCACCGCGCTGGTCTTCGACGAGTCCAGAGGCCACACCGCCGCGGCCACCAGCCGCGGGTTCGCCGACTCCCGGCCGTGATCGTCCGCGTTCATCCGCAACCCGATCGCCGTCCACTTCAACTCGATGTCGAGGTCCATGAGCAGCTCGTCGGTGAAGATGTCCGGCGGCAGCATCCGTTGCCTGCTCATTGCCATAGCGCGCTATTCCCTTGAAGATCGTTCTGATTGCGTGTGCGAGCTCCGACGTCGCGACGACGAAGCACTCGGTGAAGCCGCGGCCGCGGGGGAGGATGAGCTCTCCGTCGTGCTCGGTCGCGAACGCACGGTCGTAGGTGTCGCGCAGTGCGGCGAGCGCGGCGGTCTCCTCATAGACGGGGCGGTCGCGCATCAGCAGCATGATCTGCCCGCCGGTCGCGGCGAGGCCGCGAAGCCGCGACATCTTCCACGCCCGGCCGACCTTCAGCACACCCAGCTCGGGCCAGTGCACGACGTAGATCATCGCCGTGGTTGGGGTAGTCACATCATTCCTTTCACTTCATCTGAGCGACGAGCAGCATGTACTCGACAGCGTTGATCGGGTTGAGTACCTCGGCGCCCCGCGTCCAAAGGCCGGTGCGCTTGTTGAAGACGGGCACGAGGGCGGGATCGTTCCAGCCGTGCACCGACCAACCGGTCTGCGCGCCGACGATGGTATGCGCGATGCCGTGGCAGCCGGTGTGGTTGCCCCAGCCGCACAGGTGCAGCAGGTTCACTACGGTGTCGAGGCCGCCGCGGGAGCGGTAGATGCGGTGGTGGAACTCCGTCGCCGGAGCAGCACCGCACCCCTCGCAGATGCCGGCGGCGCGCTTGCGCACCTCGGCGTAGGCCGCGCGCGACTCGGCAGGAGTCGGGCGCGGCACCTTCGGGCCGATCACGCGGCCGCCCCCAACGAGGGGCAGACACCGACGGAGGGGAGCCTTACGTTCAGACGCATGGATGTAGCCGCCTTTGTCTTTGCCGTTCTCAGTTCCCTAGCTGCAGTCGCGGCCGTAGTGGTCGCGGTCATCGCGCGCAATGACTCGCAGAAGGCTGGCGTGGATGCGGAGGCGGCTGCCAACAGGGCGACCATCGCGACGGAGAAGATGGCGACCATCCAAAGCCGCATCTTCGACGGTCCGCCTTGGACGGTCGCGTACTTCGGTGGCGACACGTACATCGTCACGAACAACAGCCCCGTCGATGCGCTTGACGTGGTGTTCGATTCAGACTCGCCCGAGGTCACTATCCAGATGACGAACATTGAACCCCAGACGGTGGGAGCGAAAAGCGCCGTCAAATTCATGTTCGTTGCCATGCTGAACACCCCGTTTGAGCGCAACATCGTTGTGACCTGGCGACGCGAAGGAGCGGAAGGCACCTTCCGGTGGCAGCACCCGATCCCGCTGAAGCCCAGGGCATAGCGGCTCACGCTGCCCTCTCGATGTCGATTCCGAGGGCTTCGACACAGATAGCAATGAGGTCGCGGGCCGCCGGCAGTGACGTCGACCCAGACGCCGAACCACTGGCAGGTCTGCTTTTCGCGGGCTATCACAATGCGTCGTGACTTGACGGTGATGCTCATGAGGCACGCTCGCCTACAATGACCCCCGTGAATACAAGCGAGATAGTGTCCGTGGTTGCCCTGGTAATTAGCGTTCTTGCCCTGATTGCAGCGGGTGCGTCCGCTTTGTTCGTGCGGTCCCAGGCCAAGTCGGCGAAAGGGTTGCTGGAGCACGAAACAGAGGCGAGATTCAAAATCGTGATCAAGAGCAGGTTCGAGCTTGAAGAGGGCCAATACGGGGAAGGCGGCCCTACTGATGCGATCTGGTTCCTGGAGAACAACGGAAAGGGACTCGCGCTTAGCGTCTCAGTCACGCTCGAGTTCGATGAAGATGCTCTCCGGCACGGGCGTTTCAACTTCGAACGCATCGAAGGGGGCTCGAAGGTTTGGATGAAGCCAAGCCAGGAAACGCTTCCGGACTTCAGCAGAATGTGGATCTTCCAGCAGGAACGGGTGCAGAGGGCCACAATTTCATGGGCCACCCCTGACGGCTCGAGGCGATCCGTTGCAATTCCGATAGGACTATAAGTGCGCGCCTTAAGGTGAGTCACGCTGCCGCGTCCGCCTCGACCTGGATGAGTGTCTGCTCAGCCTCGGAGAGGCCGTAGCCCCACGCGGCGAGCTGTGGCAGGTAGCGACGCGCGACCTCATCGCTCGGGGCTTTCCACGACACCGTCGGGGCGACCTGGTGCTCGGCCGCGGCGATGATGCCGGCGAGCAGGAGCAGCTGACCGTTCTTCGCGTTCATGTCGACGAAGCGCATCAGTCGCGCCTCGAGGTCGTCGCCGGCGCTTTCCTCCGCAGCAGTCGGCCTCGTCACCCTGACGAGCGACAACGCAAGGTCCTGGTACATCGGGTCGACCACTAGTGACATCTTCGCCACGAACGGGACGACGCCCGGGATTGTCTTCCGCTGGAGCAGCTCCTCGATCCACGCGTCGCGCACGGTCTTCGCGGTGCTCAGCGCGGCCGCGGTCGCCTCCTCCGCGGCACGCTCGCGCGCGCGCTCCTCGGCTGTGGCGATCTCCTCGGGGGTCTGCTCGCGCTGGATCACAGCGTGCTCGAAGTTCGGGACCCCGTTGGCCTCGTAGTCGAGCACGAAGTACTGCTTGAACGGGACGAGCCCATAGCTGCCGTCGGCGCGCTGCATGTGGTCCCTCGTGACGCGTGCGCCGAGGAACGGCTTCCCGGCGACGTCGGAGACCTCGAGGTGAGCAGTCGGCTCCCCGGGCTTGCCGAGTCGATCGACACGCGTCCAAGTGCCGTGCGTCTTGTCGGCCTCGCTCGAGGGCTCCCAGCTGTTGCCTGTGTCGGTGAGGCGAATCACGTCCTCCGCGTCGAGCTCCGCGGCGAGCGAGGCCACCTCGGTGGCGAGGATGCGCGCGGCGCGGTGCTTCGCTGCGATGTGCTCGATCTGGCCGGCGCCCGCGGCCTTCACCAGTTCCTTCACGATCTTCTCGTCATCGGCGAACTCAACAATCACCGCGGCCTGGTCGAGCGTGAGCTCGTGCTCCTCCAGCACCTGCAGCGCCGACTCGTTCTTGGCGACCCCGAGCGCCTTGATCACGACGTCTTTCGTCGCGCCGGTCTTCTTGGCGATCGCGGCCAGTGGCATCCCGAACAGCTCCAGCTGCTGGTAGGCGGCGACCTGCTCAGTCTCGTTGATGCTGGCGCGGTGGTCGTTTACCACCAGCTGCTCGACGATTCGCTGCCCCTCGTCGGCGAGCGGAGCGACCACGTAAACCGGGACGGCTTTCACGCCGGCGTCGACGGCCGCGAGCGTGCGCCGCTGCCCGTCGATGACCGCGAGTCCGTCCGGCGTCTCGTGGACGGTAATCGGCACGTACACGCCGTGCTCCTTGATGCTCGCCACGAACTCGGGCGTCAGCTTCGTGTCGGTGCGAACGTTCGCGGCGACGATCAGCGACGTCGGGGCGACCTGCTTGATGATTCCAGTGCTCATTGCTCTCTTCTTCTCTGTCGGGTTGTGGCTCAGGCCACGATCTGCTTGTCGGCACCAACGGCGGCCGCTAAGTCGAGCTCCTGGCGGATGCGCAGGACCGTTCGCGTGGTGACGTGGAGGCGTTCCGCGATCACCGAGTCGTTCAGGCGTGAAGCGTTCAGTTCGGTGACCGCAGCTCGCCGTTCTTCCGGCGTGAGTCGGACCTGCTCGCCTGCGATCGCGAGCAAGACCAGCGCCTCGTCGATGCCAACGGTTTCTTCCTGCGCCGGAGGTTCCACGTCGGTGTCGATGTCGTCCCAGGCGAGGGGCGGAAGCCACCGGCGGGCCGCGGCGTAGTTGATGGATCGCGAGTAGGCGATCTTGTCCCGGTGGTCTGCGTGGGGCGGCTCTTCGTTCCAGAGGCGCTCGTAGATTTCAGCGAACTCGCGATGCAGCGCCACGGTGACGCTGGGCGCCTGCATCATCGTGAACCAGTTGCCGGGTTCGCGACCGACCATCGCGCTCAGCTTCGATTGCGACCACCCGCGGGCGACGAGTGCCTGGACGCGGCGGTGCACGCCGCGGGACGAGATGTACGCGCCCGCGGCCAGAAGGGAAAGGTCGGGCTTTACGGCGAGGATGCGGTCGGCCTTCTCCCGAGTCGTCCGCTTGATCACTTCACCCTTGCGCGGGTCGCTGGTGCCACCCTTTCGCCCGTATATGAGCGAGCCGATAGCGGTCGTCCCTGCCCCGGAGATCTCCGCGATGCGCTTCCAGCCGAGGCCGCACGACTGCAGGTACTGGATGTGCTCGCGCACGGGCGCGGCGTCCACCAGTCCGTGGTCGTATCGGCCGTAGGCCTTCTGCCGGTTGCGACTCGTCGCAGCGGCAGAGCGACCGGCTCGGCATGCGTCGCACCGGCACTTGTGGAAGACGTAGCAGGTGCCGGTCGCCGCGTGCTTGTGATCGGGCGGGCAGATGAACCGCTCGGGTACTGGAGTGGTCATGGCGTCATTCCATTCGCGGTGCACGTGAAGTGGCCGGGCGCTCCGAGAGACTCGGGCGCCCAGTGCGCGGCGATGTCGCCGCAGTTCGGGCAGGCAATCACCGGCAGCCCTGCAGCTTTGCGAGCAGACAGGTTCAGCTCCGAATGGGTCGTCATGCGTCACCGTCCAGTCGGGTGATGGTGACGAGGAAGTGCGGGGTGCACGCCCTGTCGAGGTGGATGGTCGCGGCCGGCTCGACCGTTACGTGGCGCGTGTGGTCGCCGATGCCGCTGTAGATCGCGTCGAGCAGCGGGTCGAGGCTGTCGGGGGTGTGCTCGCGGTTGGTGCGCACGTGCCAGGTCACGTCGACCCGGCACCGATCGAGCACAGGAACCCCGGCCGCCGCGGCGAGCGCGGCGACGTGTGCCCGGACTCGGTCGGCGGTGAGTGGCGAGGTGGCAGGCGGGGCGGCGGGGTAGTCGAGTTCGAACCACCACGCCTGCCGCCCGGTCACGCGGGCGGGGCGGCGGCGATCATCTCGCCGGCCGTCGGCTCGGGCTCGACCTGCTCCGCGATGGGCGCCGGCTCCGCGTAGGTCGGCTGCGCGGTTGCGGTGATGTCGAGGCCGAGCATCCGCCACAGCCCCTCGACGGTGAAGTCGGGGATGGTCGTGCGCTCGGTCAGGTTGAAGATCACCGAGCGTGCGCCGACGAGCTCGGCGGTGCCGCGGGCGGGCATCTCCACGATCGCGTCGACGTCGTAGGCGAGGTCCTTCTGTCCCTTCACCTTCTCCGACTTCGCCTTCGTCGGGCGGCCGTGGTCGTCCATGACGGTGACGGTGTCGAGTCGGGCGGTGAGGATGACCGGGCCGTTGTGCTGGCGCACGAGGGTCATGATCTCCATCCACTCGCGGGTGACCTTGTTCCACAGGTCCATGCCGACGATCGGCTCGCCGTTGCGGTCGACGCTGCCGCGCTTCACCGCGAGGTAGGTGGCCTTGTCGCCGAGCGTGTTCCAGATGCGGGTGGCCGAGTCGATGACCAGCAGGTGCGGTTTGTCGACGACGGGCTCCGCGTTGATGTAGCGGATGGTCTCCTTCAGATCTCTCAGCGATCCGTCGTGCTCGGCGATCTCGAACCGGGCGCCGGGGATCGCGCCGTACGCGTCTGGGTCCTGCTCGCCGAAGCCGACCCAGAAGGTGCGGTCGATGAGGGGGGAGGCGGAAGCGAGCGCAGCCTGGAATGACTTCCCCGATTTCTCCCTGCCGGCGAGGAGCGTCACCGGCCATGAGGGCTTGCCGGTCGGCCTGCGGGTGGTTCGGGCGCGTGGCGCGGACTGCTTGTTGTCGGGGAGAGTGAGCGAATCGGTCATGAGAAGTTGTCCTGAAAGTCGTAGACGGCGAACATCGGCGGGGGGATGAGGCCGATGTCAGTGGGGTAGCCGGGCCAGATCCCGGAGGCCGTGCACTCGGCGTAGATCTCCCGAGCACGGCGGGCCTTGACCTTGCCCATCTCGGCGAAGTCGCGGTCGAGCATGTGCACGGCGGTGAGGTAGGGCGGGGCGGTCTCGACCACCACGAACACGAACTTGCGTGTCTCGCCGGTGGCGAATTCGAGGGTGTCTAGGTAGTGCCCCTGCTGCACCTCGTACTGGAAGTTCGCCGCCGACTTCGCGAAGCCGCTGGCGGATGCCTCCTTCGCCGTGGTCTTGAGGTCGACCGCGTGCTTGCCGAGGAAGTCGAAACGTGCGCGCATCTCCACCCCCGTGTCGGGGTCGGTCGCGAACACGGACGCCTCGGCGTGCCCGCCCTCCTGCTCGAAGAGCAGGCGGGCGTTCGGGTGGGCGAGGACGGCCTCACTCATCTCGTGCACCTCGACGGCCATCTCCTCCTTCACGGGGATCAGGCCGTCCGCTCGCGCCTGCTCGATGAACTCCTTCGCCGCCTTGGTGCTCGCGGCACCGTTGGTCGCGAGCAGCTCGACCGGGATCGGAATGATCTGGGCGCCGGTGCCGAGCACCCGGGAGTGCACGGCGGTGCCGAGATCGAACGACGCCTTGTGCCCCTGCGGGTGCGTCCTGGCGTAGGCGTAGCGGGCGGGGGAGTCGAGCAGCTGTCGCGCCTGCGTCGACGACAGCTCCGGGCGGGCGTGGTACTCGGTGTCCGGCATGTCGTGGGTGATCTCGGCGGTCATGCGAGCCCCATTTCCATGTCGCCCAGCACGCGCTCCCAGCCGATCCCGAGCGCGGCCCCGTCGTCATCGAAGACGACGTCGGGGTGCTCGGCTCGGCGCTCGTCCGCGCGGGTGGTGATGCGGTCCGCGTAGTCGGGCGACTTCGGGGCGCACGGCTCGTACCCTGCGATGTCGCTCACTCGAGCCCCAGCCCTTCACAGATCATGTCGTTGAGACGATCCACCTCGGCGCGCCCATCGGGCGTCAACTGCTCGCCCGGGCGCAGGTCGGTCAGCGCGGCCCAGCGAGCGGTGAGGTTCGCAATGTGCTGCTGCTCGGCGACGGCGAGCGTGGCGTGCACGAGCGCGAGCGCGACCTTCTCAGCGTTGGTCATCGCCTGGGTCTCGAAGACACACGCTTCGAGGTACCCGGCAGCTACTTCCGCGGCGGCCATCAGGCGGCCGTCGTGCCGTTGACGAGGAAGCCGACCTCGCGGGACTCCTCACGGTCACGCTCCATGAACACGAGGTAGCCGCGCTCGTCGGCCAGCTTGCGGATGCCCTCGAGGCGCTCGGTGTCGAGGCGGTCGCCGTGCTTCATCACGACCACCTTCAGGTCGGGGTTGCCGCTCGTCGCGAGGTCGAATGCGATCGTGTCCTGCAAGGCCGAGTTGACCTGCTTGAACGGGATGCCGTCGAAGACGATGCCGCTGTCGTCGATGCCGAGTCCCTCGATGGGGAACGCGGCGGCGGCGAGGCCTGCGGCCTTCTGCTTATCGATCGCGTCGATGCTCGCCGTGAGCGCTGCCTCGGCTTCCATCTGCTCGTCGAGCTGAGCGGCAACCTCGGCCCGCGCCCGCTGCGAGCGCACGGCAGCATTCGTCTCCTCTACCTCACCGAGGCGGGCGGTGATCGCCGCGGTGTCGACCGGCTGCCCGTCGGCACCCTTCGCCGCGATGGCCGCCGCCTCCTCTGCCCGGGTGCGCTCGGCGTTCAGCGAGAGGATCTCCGAGTCGATCGCGCGCATCCGGGCGTTCTGCCTGTCGAGCTCGGCGTTCGCCACCTCGATGCCGCGGTTGCGCTGCGTCGCCTCGTTGTGCTCGTCGAGCAGCGCGGCGGCCGACACCTCCTCGGTGGGCACGCTCGGGTCAGCGGCCGGGTAGCTGGCGAGATACGCGTCGAGGCGCTTCACCTCCCGGGTCGCCTCGGTGCGAGCGTCGAAGAAGCCCTTGCGCTTCGCGGTGATCTCGTCGAGATCGAACGGCAGCGCAACGCGGGCGAGCAGCTGCTCGCGCTGCTTCTTGTCGTCGAGGAGCACGAAGTCGTCCGGGTCGAACAGCGCGCCGCCGGTGGCCGCGACCACGAACTCCTTGCCGGAGGGGTACTTCGCCCCGTCGAGAGCGTAGGCGGAGAGTGTGCCCGGCCCGTCCTTCGGGTAGACGCGCACCAGGCGGGCGGTCGTCGTGGTGATCTCGACGCGCGCCTCCTTCGCGCCGTGGTGGATCGGCTTCGGGATGAGGCGCGTGCCCTCCGGGTCGAAGACCTCCTCGATCGCGTGCATCAAGCTCGACTTGCCGGAGCCGTTCGGCCCGGCGATGAGCTGCAGCGCCCCGGAGGGGAACAGCTCGATGGTGCCGCCGATGCCCATGAAGTCGGTCACAGTGACCTTGGTAATTTCCTGCGTCATGATGTGGTGCCCTTCGATTCGTGGTGGGTTAGCGGAGTTCGAGGTTGGGCTGAATGAGCACCTCGGCGGTGACCTCGCGGTGGCCGCGGTCGCCCTTCTCGAAGGTGATCAGCAGCGGGCCCGGCTTGTTCGGGTTCTCGGTGGCGGTGAACTTGACGGTGGGCGCGTCGTGGCGGGGCGCGAGGTGCTTGACCTTGGCGATGAAGTCGAGGTTGACGCGGGCGCCGGAGCTGTGCTCGGCGGCGCGTGCCGTCTCGAACAGGCGCTCGACCGGCGGGAAGTTGCCGACGACCACGAAGCCGCGCCACGTCAGCGCGGTGCGCTTCTCGATCTGCGCGCCGTCGATGATGCTGATTGCGAGGCCGCCGTCCTCGCCGGTGGTGATCGTGATGCGCTGCTGGTCACTCATGTAGCTGCCGAAGACCGACTGGTTCTTCTTCATCCAGATCAGTGCGGCTCGCGGGATGAGGAACTCGTGGTCGGCGGTGGACTCGACGGCCACGTTCGCGAGTGTCACCCGGTAGCGGTCGGTCGAGATGACCTTCGCGACCGTCCCGGTGACCGTGACGTGAGCAGCGCAGATGACCGGCGTGATGTCGTCGGTGCTGATCGCCGAGAGCGCGGTGTCGATGAACCACGCGGCGTCCCCCCTCGTCAGGGTGAGCACGTTCTCGGTGGGTTTTTTGGATGCGGTCATGACTTCCTCCGGTTCTGAATTGCGCGGATGCGCAGGAATGCGATCGACGCCAGGTAGGCGACGATCAGGGTGGGGAACAGCGCGGCGGTGTCGCCGGCGTAGGTGATGGAGACGGGGAACGAGAACGCCGCCCACACGAGGAGCGCGAGGACGGCGAGGACGGGAAGCGGCGGGAGGTGCTTCACAGGCGCGCCTCCGCAGCGAGCCGAGCCATGCGCTCGTCGCGCTCTCGCTGCTCGTCGGCGAGGATCAGCTCCTCGGCTACCCGGTCGGTGTGCTCGAGGTCGCTCATCATGCATCCCCGTTGATGGCGCGGGCGAAATGGATGGCGGTCTGATGGTCAACCAGCCACATCGAGTAGTCGTATTCGGCCACTGCGTCGCGCATCACAGTGAGCTGCGCGTCAATGGTGCGGTGCAGCGTGACGATCAGGTCGGCCTCGGCCACGTTTCCGATAGAGCCGATACCATCGCCGTCCGTCGTGACCGGCCCGTCGATCCCGTGCACGTCGTACCGACCGGCTCCCTCCCAAAGCTCGTCTGTGCGAGTCCATGGCCCTTCGAGGCTGGCCTCCCGCAACTCGATCAGCTTCACGATCGCAGCCATGATCTCCTCGACGACACTCATGCGAACACCACCGATCCGATGACGCCCGCGATGACGACGCAGCCGATGAACACCCACGCGGCGATGTCCCGCCAGTCGACGATCACAGCGCCCACGCCTTCACGACGAGCAGCCCGAGGCAGGCGAGCACGGCGATCACGACCACCAGCAGGATGGTCGCCCCACGGACGTAGCCGTGCGGGTCGACGTAGGTGGCGCGGCGCTTCCGATTGGTGCTACTCGTCATTGCGGATCCGTTCGTTCGCGAAGTGCTTAGCTATGGCTGCGGTCGCAACCGTTGGTAAGGAGAAGGTGCGCTCGGGGTTCCGGCCGTGGCCCCCGTCGATGAGGGCGAGCTCGCCGTCGGCGTACAATTCGCCGGCGCGCTTGCGGGGGCTGTCGAAGTGGCACTCGGGCCAGCCCTGCTCGGCGCGGAGGATGCGGTACATCTCGTTCAGCTCTGAGCCGGTGGTTGAGGTGACCTGTGTGAACAGCCAGGCGACCGCAGCGCGGACGGCCTTGATGGTCTGCTGCGACCGGTCGCCGGCGATGTGCGAGGTGACAGGGTCGGTGCGGCGCGTGCGGGCGGTGTCGTCGGGGAGGATCGTCGTCGTCATCGGTGCCTCTCTGGAGTTGTGGGGTGGGCGCCGAGTGGGGGACTCGGCGCCCGTGGGCCGCTGGGGGATGCGGCTCGTGACCGCCGCGCTTATGACGGCGCGACGGCCATGCGTTACCCCGCACCTAGGGGCTCGTCTTTCTGCTGCGGCACGAGCACTCCGCGGGTGGGACGCCCTGCTAAGCCGGGTCGATTGAGTGCAGGCGGCGTTGAAAGCCGCACTCCCTGCAGCGTCACCGGGACAGACCGGGCGCTGCATGTATGTCGCACGGCGGTCATCGGGCCTATTCAGGGGCCTTCACCAGTCGGTGCCCTATCTGTCCCCAGTGCGTCGGGGCCTCTTCGGGTCGTCGTGCGTATGTAGTTGTGGTGCCAGCGACTACCCGTTTTCGGGTACAGCGTCGCTACCCCTCGCACGTGACGAGGGAAGATGGAGGGTGTTACTGATTGGTGATGGCTATGAGCCAGATCACGAAGAGCACGCTGCAGACGAGCGGGATACCCTAGACGCGGACCATCAGGCGGCCTCGGCGTCGAGCTGTTCTTGTTCGATGCGGATGACCGCCATCAGGACCACGTGTGCGGCGGCCGCGAGGCAGTCCTCTTTCGACTTGGCCATCAGGCCGCCGCCGATACGTGCTCGCGGCGCGGGGCGGTCGCCGCGAGCGGCTGCGACTCGACGATCTCGAAGGCCTCGCCGAGACCCAGCCCGAAGGCGAGGCACAGGCCGGTCATGAACGCGCCGGACGGCTGCGCCCCATCGTCGACACGTCGCAGCGTTGTGCGGTCGACCCCGATGAGTCGGGCCTGATGTGCCTCGGAGGGAATGTTGCGCACCTCTCGGAGGCGAGGGAGCAGCCCCGGCTTGATGCGGAGTGATGCTGACATGTGATTCCTTTCGAGGCTTTATTGCTTCAACGTGTAGCAATAGTGCCACGGTTTGAAGAATCGTGCAGCAATAATGCGTCGCATGATGCAAACTCGCAGCGCAACCTCAGAGAAATGCAGCGTTATCGACTTGACGTTGTGGCAAAAGTGCATCAAAATGAACCTATGAACATCAACGCCCGCGAATACTTCACGGCTAAGACCGGCGAACGCAGCATCCGAGCCATCGCCGAGAAGTCGGGGCTGGACTCGTCCGTCACCACCCGCCAGCTCAACGGGGCGAGCGGCCTGAAGGTCGAAACGGTTGTGGCCATCTGCCGCGCCTACCAGCTCGACATGGCCGAGGTGTTCGTCGCCGTCGAGTTCCTCACCATGGACGAAGCCCTCCGCTTCAACCGCTCCTTCAAGCTGGCAAGCGTGTCCGACCTCGAGCTGTCGAAAGAGATGCTGCGACGCGTCGCCGCGGGCTCTGCCGGCGACTCGATCACCAGCCCCGTCTCCGAAGAGATCATCGACTCAGTCCTCCGCGAGGTCGAAGACGCCCGCGCCGCCGACCGCAAGAGCTCATGGGACCTCGCCGCCGACGACCGCAACGACCGCACGCCGACGGAAGAAGGCTGACACGGTGACTGGATACGACCCGTTCGCCCACGCTGAGGCGCTGGGCCTGCAGGTCATCTACAGGAACCTGACCACGGCGAACGGACTCTGGCTCCCAGACCTCCGGGTGATCTTCCTGCAGAAGCGGATGCGCGCGATCCACGAACGATCGGTGCTGTCGCACGAGATCGGCCACGCCGTCCTGGGGCACCGCCAGTCCACGCCGAAGCATGAGGTGCAAGCCGACCGCTGGGCCGTGCGCAAGCTGATCGATCCCGACCTCGTGCGCGGCGTCGCCCGCACGACCGACGACATCGGCGCGTGGTGCCACGAGCTGAACGTCTCGGCCGACATCCTCGACCGCTACCTGCAGGACCGACGGGAGACAGCATGAAGCCAGCACTGCGCCCCGCTACCGCGCCTCTACGCGCGGTCATCTACCTCCGCCAGTCGACCTACCGCGAAGAGTCCATCTCGCTCGAGCTGCAGGAATCAGCCGGGCGAGCGCACGCCGAGAAGCGCGGCTACAACGTAGTCGGCGTGCTCGCCGACCCGGGCATCAGCGGCCGCACCTGGCAGCGGCCTGCCGTGCAGCGAGTCATGGACATGATCGAGCAGGGCGAGGCCGAGGTCATCGTGCTCTGGCGCTGGTCCCGCCTGTCCCGCTCGCGGAAGGACTGGGCGCTGGCCGCGGACCGCGCCGACGTCGCCGGCGGCCGCATCGAATCAGCCACCGAGCCGAACGACGTGACCGCGGCGGGGCGCTTCGCGCGCGGCGTGATGACCGAGCTCGCCGCGTTCGAGTCCGAGCGCATCGGTGAGCAGTGGAAGGAGACGCACGAGCGCCGCCGCTCGCTCGGTCTCACCGCTGAGGGCGGCCCACGCTACGGCTACACCAAGACGGCCGATGGCACCTACGCGCTCGATCCCGAGACCGCGCCCGTCGTCGCCGAAATGTACCAGCGGTACCTAGGAGGCGAAGGGTTCACCAGCATCGCCCGCGGGCTGAACGCTGCAGGGCTGCGCACGACAGCGGGGTCCGCGTGGATCCGTATCACGGTCATGCAGATCCTCGACTCCGGGTTCGGTGCCGGCAAGATCATCCATCGCCCCGGGCGCCGATCGCGGCGCACCGCCGATGCGACATTCCACGACGGCGCGCACGAGGCCGTCATCAACAGCGACGAATGGGCGCGGTACCTCGACCTGCGGGCTGACGCGCCACGCGCCTCGGCCGTCATCGAGCCGAAGTACATGCTCGCCGGGCTGATCTTCTGCGACTGCGGCGCACCGATGCACGTCGGCAACGCCGGGCTGGTCGACTATAAGTGCTCGGCAAAATCGCAGGGCCGTCTCGAAAAGGGGCAGGTGATCAACCGTGCTCGAGCAGAGGAAGCGGTCCGGCTCTGGGTCGACGACCTCGCCGGCGACATCAACGCCCTGGCGGAGGCCGAGGCGAAGACTCTCGACACGAAGATCCGAGCAATCAACAGCCAGTCCGCCGTCGACGCGAGGATGAAGCGCATCGACGAGCGGCTCGCAAAGCTCACCGTGAAGTGGCTCGACGGGGAGATGGAAGATGCCGCCTACAAAGCGACGGCATCGCAGCTGGCCGCGGAGCAGGCCAGCCTCGCCGCGCGCACGACTGTGAACGACCGCGCCGCCCGACGCGAGGTCGACGTCCGCCGGCTATCGGTCGACCTCAGCCACCACTGGGAGAAAATGACCGCGCGCGAGAAACGGAACGCACTCCGCGAGATGATCGCCCGCGTCGTCATCATCCCGCCGACACGAATGGGCGCCGGCGTCTGGCGACAACGCGTGCAGATAACGCCAGTCTGGGATCCTGCGGTTAGCGAATAACAAAGCATGTCGTGATCCCGGACGTCACGCAGCGCTTCTGGGCCGTGAACATCCGCAAGTTCACCCAGCGCATCCGCGACCT